>OGLG01001502.1_pt1 | contig 13077 bp, 8 predicted proteins | sample 1572621 | NCBI WGS metagenome assembly OGLG01 (sample SAMEA2581912, study PRJEB24529) | metagenome | biome: Human gut stool | place: China | collected 2011 | reverse complement strand
GGCCAAAGGGCGTGCGCTGCTGCCGGATGACATAGCCGCGGCCGCCGCAGTCCGGGCAGGTCTCGGGGCTGCTGCCGGCGGCGCAGCCGCTGCCATGGCACTCTGTACACTCCTGCTGGCGGGTAATGGTGATGTTCTTCTTGCAGCCATGCACGGCCTCATCAAAACTCAGGGTGATCCGCACACGGATATCCTGGCCTTTGCGGGGGGCGTTGGGGTTTGCCTGACGGGCAGAACCGCCAAAGCCGCCGAAACCGCCGCCATAACTCGACAGTTCCGGGCTCTGCGTTTCGTCCAGCAGCGCAGGGTCGATCTCCGCAAGGAAGGCGGACGGCGGATTGCGGCGCGTCTGGCCGAAGATCATCCGCGTGCGGGAGGACGAAAGATACAGCTCCTTTTTGGCGCGGGTGATGCCGACGTAGGCAAGGCGGCGCTCTTCTTCCAGGTCCGCCTCAGAATACTTGCTCATCTCGCTGGGGAACACCCCCTCCTCCATGCCAATGAGGAACACATAGGGGAATTCCAGACCCTTTGCAGAGTGGATGGTCATCAGGACCACCTGGTCAGCGCTCTCGTTGTAGCTGTCGATGTCGCTGATGAGGGCGATATCCTCCAGGTAGCCTTCCAGTGAAGCATCCTCGCCGTGCTGATCGCAGTAGTTTTTGACGTTGTTGACCAGCTGGCCCAGGTTCTGCAGGCGGTCGGCGGCGTCCTCGTGGCCCTTGGCGGCGTCGGCTTCCAGCATGGCCTTGTAGCCGGTCACCTCAATGACGTCCTGGGCAAATTCGTCCAGTGTCCTGGTTTCCAGCGATTCCTGCAGTTTTTCGTAGATCTGCCAGAATTTCAGGATTGGCATGATGGAGCGGGCCAGCCGCGCGTACTGGTCGGCGTGGCTGATGATCTCCAGCATGCTCGTATTCTCCTGCGCGGCGAGGTCTGCGATGACCTCGATGGTCGTGTTGCCGATCTTCCGCGCCGGTTCGTTGATGATGCGGCGCAGGCGGACATCATCGCGGGCATTGGCTACGATGGACATATAGGAGTGGATGTCCTTGACCTCTTTGCGGTCGTTGAAGCGCTGGCCGCCCACGATCTTGTGCGGGATGCCGGCGCGGGTGAAGTAGCTTTCGATGGGAGCCGACTGGGCGTTCATACGGTAGAGAATGGCGTGGTCTGCCAGATGCCCGCCCTCCTTCAGGTGCTGGCCGATGATATCCGCGATATGGCTGGCTTCGTCCTGCTCATTCTCGGCGGTATACACCTGCACCTTATCGCCCTCGCCGTTGTCCGTCCAAAGGGTCTTGCCCTTGCGCTCGGTGTTGTGCTGGATGACACAGTTGGCGGCATTCAGGATATTCGACGTAGAGCGGTAATTCTGCTCCAGACGGATGGTACGGGCGCCGGTATACTGCTTTTCAAAATTCAGGATATTCTCAATGTTGGCCCCCCGGAAACGGTAGATGGACTGGTCATCGTCACCCACCACGCAGAGGTTCCGGTGTCCCCCGGCCAGCAGGCCGGTGAGGAGATATTGCAGGTGGTTGGTGTCCTGATACTCGTCCACCAGCACATACCGGAACTTTTTCTGGTAGTAGTCCAGCACCTCCGGTTCCTTTTGCAGCAGCGTTACAGTGTGGTAGATGATGTCATCAAAGTCCAGCGCGTTGGCCGTGCTGAGCTTTTGCTGATAGGCGGCGTAGATCTTGGCGATCCGGGTATTTTTCCAATCGTTTGCGGCTTCCGCCTTCTTGCGGAATACCTCCGGCCCCTCGTAGCGGTCCTTGGAGGCGCTGATGGCGGAGAGGACGCTGCGGATGGGGAAGGTCTTTTCGTCCAGATTCTGCTCCTTCAGAATATCCTTGATGACCCGCTTGGCGTCATCGGTATCGTAAATGGTGAAGTCCTTGTCAAAGCCAATGCGGTCAATGTCCCGCCGCAGGATGCGGACGCAGGCGGAGTGGAACGTGGAGGCCCACACATCGTTGGCGGCGGGGCCAAGACGGGCCGCCAGCCGCTCCTTCAATTCTCCCGCCGCCTTATTGGTGAAGGTGATGGCGATGATCTCCCATGGCCGGGGGGCGTCCACTGCACAGAGCCGGTGGACCCGGCGAACCTCGTCACCGTCTGGCCGATCCGGAAACTGCTCCAAAAACGCGAGGTCCTCCTCCGTGGCCCAGTCCGGCACCTCATCGCTGTCGCTGCCCCGGCCATAGGTCAGCAGGTTGTAGACCCGCTGGATCAGCACCGTGGTCTTGCCGCTGCCCGCCCCCGCCAGCAGCAGGAGGGGTCCCTCGGTGGTCATGGCCCCCTGACGCTGCATGGGGTTCAGCCGGGCCAGATCCCGGGCGATCACCGCTTTCCGGGCGGTCACATACCGTTGTTCAAAGTCAGTCATACTGTTCTCCGTTCTCTCTGTTTTTCTAAACTGACCTCTATTTTACGGCAAAAAGCAGCCGCGGTCAACGGCGGAACCGCCGATTTTTCCGTATCCGTTTTGTAACCAAATCAAGGTTGACATTTGTCTACCTTTTTGCTACGCTGGTGGTGCAAGAGGTAGACAACTGTATACCAAGCGAGGTGCGCCATGAAAATTGATCTCTCCAACAGCGAATGGAAGCTGATGAACCGCCTGTGGCAGACCTCTCCCATGACCATCACGGAACTGACTGCCGCCTTAAAAGAGGAAACCGGCTGGTCGAAAAACACGGTCATCACCATGCTCTCCCGTCTGGAGGGCAAGGAGGCCGTCCGCCACGAAGAAGGCCGTCGGGCCAAGCTGTATTTCCCCGCCGTGGACCGGGAGGACGCCATTGAGGCGGAAACCGAGACCTTTTTGGACAAGATCGGCGGGCTGGGCCTGCTGATGAGCGCCATGGTGGAAAAAAACGCCCTGACAGAGAATGACATCGCGGAGCTGTCCGCCATTTTGGAGAAAGCGGGTGGAAAACTATGAAAGAGATCCTGTTGACTTCTTCCGTTCTGATCCTTGCCCTGCTGCTTTTGCGGCTGCTGTTCCGAAAAACCATCTCCCGCCGGGTGCAGTACGCCCTGTGGGGGCTGGTGGCGCTGCGGCTGCTGGTGCCGGTCAGCCTGCCCGCCATGGAGCACAATGTCCTGACGGCGGCAGAGCCGGTGACGGCCCGGATCACCGCCCCGGCCCTGTATGTGACCCCCTACCGGGAAACCATTGTCTCCGCCCCGCCGGGCGTCTTCCAGACCCCCGCCCCCTATCAATCCTTCCGGGTGGACACCGCCACAGAGGACAGCACCGTGACGTTTACCGACGGGAAAAATATCACCCATTCCATCGAGTATAAAAGTCAGATCCCTCTGACCCCCGTTCTGAAAGCCGTCTGGCACGCCGGGATGGCCGTCATGGCGGTGTGGTTCCTGCTTGCGAACCTCCGCTTCCTGCTCCGTCTCCGCCGGAGCCGGAGACCCTATCCGGTGGAAAGCTGCCCCTATCCGGTGTATCTGACGGCGGAGCTGCCCTCCCCCTGCCTGTTCGGCCTGTTTCACCCTGCCGTCTACCTGACCCCCGCCGCCGTGGAATCCCCGGAGACCCTGCGGCACGTTCTGATCCACGAGACTACCCACGCCCGCCATCTGGACCCCCTGTGGAGCCTGCTGCGGTGCGTGTGTCTGGCAGTGTACTGGTTCGACCCGCTGGTGTGGATCGCCGCCGCCGTCTCCAAGGCCGGACTGCGAGCTGGCCTGTGACGAGGGCGCGCTGCGGCAGCTGGGAGAATCGGAGCGCATCCCTTACGGTCAAACGCTGCTGCGGCTGATCCCCGTGGCCGGACGGTCGGAAAGCCCCATGCTCTCCGCCACCACCATGACGGCGGGAAAGCGGGAATTGAAGGATCGTGTCACCCGCATCGCGGAAAACCGCCGCACCGTGGGCGTTGCTCTGCTGGCGGTGGTGACCGCCGCCGCGCTGGTATGCGCCCTCACCTTCACCGGGGCAAAGCCCTCCGTGCGGTCTCTGACCGGCGAGGAGCTGTCCGAGTACGCGCTGACGTTCAACACCGCTGACCGCTGGCAGGACTCTGCCGGGAATGACTGCACCCTCCGTCCCGTCCAGTTTTTGACCTCCGTCTATGACGATCCCACGAAGATCGATATGTATCATCTGTTTTACAACGGCGTTTCACCGGAACAGCCGATTTCCGCCGCGGAACGGCAAGAGCTGGTGGACACCTGCTATGACGGCTATGACCCGGAGGTGGATCTCATCAAGATCACCGCGGAGCAGGCGGACACTGTTCTGACCCGGTGGACGGGACTGACACTGGCGGAGACCGACGCGCTGAATATGGGCAGCTTCTCCTACCTTTCGGACTACGACGCCTATTACCACTTCCATGGAGACACCAACGCCCCCGGCTCCGTCTGCTTCTATGCCGGAGAGTGCAGCGGCGATACCGTGACCCTTTACTACCAGCCGGAGCAGTGCGGCGTGTATCTGGTAGACACCGCCGGTTCCGGGGAAGAGGTCTGGGCGAAAGTCACTGTGGAACCGCAGCCTGACGGCGGGCTCCGCATCCTCTCCAACCAGATCTGCGGCAGGCCGGATGACCTGCTGGGGGTGACCCGTCCCCTCACCGGGGAGGAGCTGGCCTTCTTCAACACGGAATTTTTCAATCACGACACGGATGTTGACGGCGTGGTGCGGGCCAATCCCCACAACCAGTTCCTCACCTGCCTGTACAACGTGCCCCAGGAGATCAACCTGTACGATCTGTTCTATGACGGCGGCGGAGTCAGGGAGGCGCCCAGTCAGGAGGAGCTGGAACAGCTGGGGGTGCTGGCGGAGGACGGCAGCCAGATCTGCCCCACCGACAAGTTCACCCGGGCGGATATGGACGCTTTCCTGCTGGAGAACACCGGTTTGACGCTGGCCCAGACCAATCAGGTGGATCTGGACGCCTTTGACTACCTGCCGGAGTATGACGCCTACTACCACACCCACGGGGACACCAATTACCGCTCCGTCACCTTCACCAGCGGCCAGCGGCGGGGCGATTATATCCAGCTCTACTGGAAGGATTTCTATTACGGCGGCGAGACCAACGAGTGCGTCACCCTGCTGGATCGGGGGGACGGGCAGTACTGGTTCGTGTCCCACCTGCTGCTGGACGGCGACGTGCCCTCCGCCTTTGCCTATCCGGATGAGGAGCCCTGGATGACCATTCCCCTCAGCGGCCTGACGCCCTATCAGCCGCAGAAAACGACCCTGACCCGCCACTCCATGGACTGTGACCAGCGGGGGGCTGGATTCATCATTGACGGCACCGATGGCGGGGAATACTCCATCCGGATTTATCGCTCCACCGACGGCAATGTCTACGCGGCGGTGATGCAGTCGGAAGCCGCCGGACGGGACGGCATGTCGGAATGGGAAGCGGATGTGTTCTTCACCTTCCCCAACAACGTGGACGTCAGCAACGACGCGGAGAGAACCGATCTGTTCTTCTTTGAAGACCTGATGGGGTACAGCGGCTTCACAGTCACCTACAGGGACTACCTCTCCGGCGGGCCGGGGCAGGGTGGCCAGATCGGCGAAGTGACGGATTACTACTATCTGGACGGAGACGGCGTCCCCTGTCTGCTGGCCCATGCCAAGGGGGACGCCCAGCTCATCGACCTGGACGGGGACGGGGAAAATGAGCTGTGCGCCGCCTCCGGCGTTTCCGGGCAGTTCTTCTTCCTGCGGGACGGCCGGTATTACGAAGCCGACGTCAAGGCTCTTTTGCAGGACATCTGGCCGGAAATGAACTACTGGGATCACGCCAGCTGGGATCTCAACTACCGCCGCCTGGCAGTTTCCGGCTTTGTAACCATGCCGGAGTGGGCCACGGCGGAGCATCCCCAGCCCAACGCCGATTTCACCCGCTATCTCTACTACCGGGATGGGGCGCTGCTGGTCTACAAGCCCGATAAGGACAGCCAGACAGCGGATCATGTAGTCGGAACGCCCGATGTGCCGGAGCCGGTGCTGGCCGCCGCCAAGGCCGCCGTGCAGAAAGCCTATCAGGACTACAAAAACGACGGATACGATTCCGGCGCCGACCTTGATAACTGGCGGGGGGGATATATGGCAGAGGACTGGTACAGGGCTTATCCCAATGGAATGCTTATCGCCTATAACCTGAATTATGAGTATCATGCCCAAAAGCCCGCCAACGTCACGCTGGCCGGCGGGGCCTATGTGGACGAGGACGGCTGGCTCATGCCGGATTACCCCTACTGCCATTATCTTTTCTTCACAGAAACGGATGGACAGTACACCTTCCTGGAGGAATGGATGCTCAATGACGGCGGTCCCGGCTCGAAGGTATTTGACGCGGAGATGCAGTGCTGGGCGGTGGAACTGGGGTTGTCCTCCGTGGCGGATACCACGCCGGAGGAATTGCTGCACCAGCTTTATGACGGCATGGGCGGCCAATTCCTGACCCAGCTCAGCACCATGAGCGAAACGGATCGGCAAACCGTATGCCAGAAGCTGGATGTCATTTTGCAGGAGGGCACAGCGGAGCAGCAGAGCCTTTATCTGGATGCGGTGCAGACCATGGCGTGGTGTTCTCACTCCTTTGACGGCGCTCAGCGGGAGGCCTACGACTACTTTCTGGAGCATTCCGCCCGCTCGTCTCAGGCGGCCTACCGGGCGCAGGCTGTGATGGACGCACTGACCGGCGGCGGAGCGGTGCAGATGCGTCTGGAACCTGCCGACGGCGTCCGGGGCGGCGACTATACCGTTGGCGTTTCCGACGGCAGCGGCGCTGTCCGGGCGCAGGGCTTTTCCGGCAGCTTTTACTGGGCCACGGCCTCGGACAGCGATCCCTCCGGCAGCAGCATCACCCTGCAAAGCCCGGACGGACGCTGCACCATTACCGCGTGGGAGAATTCCTCTATCGTGCGCTGCGAGGAACCGGGGGAAACCGCATGGCTGATGGCGGCCTCCACCTCCTCTGCCCCATATGACGGCAACACCGTGTTTACCTATCTGCGGAAGTGGTACGACGAGGCGGAATTCAACGCGCTGGTGGACAGATTGATCGTTCCGGCGGATGGCCGGAACCGGGAGGAACTGGCCCAGAGCTGGCTGGACGCCGTGGGCGATGTGACCATCCATCAGGTGACGCCGGGCAGCAAGTACGAAAATTCCTTCGTGCAGAACCGGGTCACGGTGGAAAGCGCGGAACCGGCGGCCGGTCTGTATGACCCGGAACTGCTGGCAGGCCAGCATTTCACCTTCACCAACGAGCGCATTTTCGTGCCGGGGAACTACCGCTCCAAGGAGCAGCAGACGGTGAACAGCAGCGCCAGAGCTTATCATGGCGAATATGGACCCATGCCCGGCGGCGGGGCCTTTCTGGATACCCGCTCCGGCCTGCTGTACCAGACGGCGGACGGCTGGAAGGGGACGTTTGCCCCCTGAGGGGGATCTTTTCAGAAAAGTCTGGCAAAAATAAAAGAACATAACCGGCGGATTCATTGACTGATTGGACGGCCGCAATGGCTGCATCCAGTGAAAAGGAAGTATATGGAAAGCATGAAGCAGAAATTTTTCCGCGCCGCCGTGCCGCTGGTAATGCTGGCGGTGTCCGCGGCCCTGAGCGTATTCGTTTACCGATTACCGCAGCCGGTGCGGGAGCCGCTGCCGGTCCTCATGTATCACCACATGGTCCCGGACGGGCAGGACTGCAATGACATGACCGTGACCCCCGGCAAGTTCCGCTCCGACTTGGAGACCGTTCTGGCAATGGGCTATACGCCGGTGCTGCCCCAGGAATTGGCCGCCGGGGACGCCCTGCCGGAAAAGCCCATCCTCATCACCTTTGATGACGGCTACCGCAGCAACTACGATCTGGTGTACCCCATTTTGCAGGAGTACGGCGTGAAAGCCTGCATTTCCATCATCGTCCTCATGCCGGATCTGCCTACGGACAACTTCTGCACCTGGGGCCAGCTGCGGGAAATGACGGCCTCCGGTCTGGTGGAGATCGGCTCCCACAGCTACCGCCTCCACAATTAGGCGGCGATGGCGGCAACTTTGAATCCGGCGGGGCCAACGGCGTGGAGCGCCGTCCCAACGAGTCCGACGCGGATTTCCAGACCCGCGTGCTGGATGACATCCAGCTGAGCCATGACCGGATCGCAGAGGAGCTGGGCGGCGTCACCTGCTTCGCCTATCCCTTCGGCTGCTCCGACCCGGATGCCAAAACCCTTGTGGACGAATTGTTCCCGGTGACTCTGATGACCATGCCCAAGTGCGCCGATCTGGCCAAGGGGCTCCACGATCTGCCCCGGTTCACCGTTACCATGAAGACCGATCTGGAAAAACTCCTGCGCTGACCATACATCGCCCCCCGCCTGCGCTTCTACGCAGGCGGGCGCTTTGTTTTCAGCAGAAGTCATTTTTCCCTCGCGGTGTATTTTTTACTGCGGACAACTATTGTTCCTCCCTTGACTTTTTGTCAGCAAAGCTTTAAAATAGTAAAGCGCCCTCCCTGTGAGGGGTTTGTTTCCCCCGGAAGTCCGGGATCAGATAGAAGCCGATAGCACGGGCCCCGATCCCGTGCGGTTTTTTTACGGCTGGATGGGAGAAAAACATGGAACACAAGAAAAACACCAAGAGCTTTGCGAGCCGCTGGGGCTTTATCCTTGCGTCCGTCGGTTCGGCGGTGGGTATGGCCAACGTCTGGGGCTTTCCCAATAAAATGGGCAGCAACGGCGGCGGCGCATTTTTACTGATCTATCTGCTGTTTGTTTTTATTTTCAGTTATGTGGGCCTTCCGGCGGAGTTTGCCATGGGCCGCCGTGCCGCCACCGGTACGCTGGGCGCTTACGAAAACGCTTGGGACACTCGCAGCAAGTCTGCCGGCAAAGTCGGCGGTCTGCTGGGCTGGCTGCCTCTGGCTGGCTCCCTGTGCATCGCCATCGGCTATGCCGTCATCGTCACCTATGTGCTCAAGGCTCTGGTGGATTCCCTGCTGGGCACACTGCTGACCACGGACACCGCCGCCTGGTTCGGCGCCTTCTCCTCCACCCCCTACTCCGTGATCCCCTATCACATCGTTGTGGTGGTGGGCACGCTGCTGACGCTGTTTCTGGGCGCCCGCAGCATTGAAAAGACCAACAAGGTCATGATGCCTGTCTTCTTTGTGATCTTCCTGATTCTGGCCGTGCGGGTGGCCCTTCTGCCCGGCGCCGCGGAGGGATATGTCTTTATGTTCACCCCCCGCTGGAAGGCCCTGACGAATCCCATGATCTGGATCTGGGCTATGGGGCAGGCGTTTTTCTCCCTGTCCGTCACCGGCAGCGGCATGATCGTTTACGGTGCGTACCTCTCCAAGGACGAGGACGTGGTGGGCGTGGCCCAGCACACGGCCCTCTTTGACACCATTGCCGCCGTGGTAGCCGCTCTGGTTATTATCCCCGCCTGCTTCTCCTACGGTCTGGACGTGGGCGCCGGTCCCAGCCTGCTGTTCGTGACCCTGCCCACCATCTTGCAGGACATCCCCATGGGTCAGCTCTTCGCCATCATCCTGTATATGGCCATGATTTTCGCCGGCGTCAGCTCTTTGCAGAATATGTTTGAGGTGGTGGCGGAGTCCCTGATGCACAAGTTCCCGAAGCTCAACCGCGTTACCGTCCTGGTACTGCTGGGCGCGCTGTGCCTGGGCTTCGGCATCGGCATGGAGACCATCAGCAAGTGGGGTCCCTGGATGGATCTGGTATCCATTTATATCATCCCCATCGGCGCTACGCTGGGTGCGGTCTCCTGGTTCTACGTGATGAAGAAGGACGCCCTGCTGGACGCCATCAACACCGGCAGTACGAAAAAACGCGGCAATCTCTGGTACAATGTGGGCCGGTATGTGTACGTCCCTCTGGCGATCATTCTCTGCTGCGTGGCCCTGTTCATGCACGTTGCTTTCTGATACCCACAGAAAATTTCCACGCATATAGCCAATAAAAAGGACCCGGCGGCTGAAAATCAGCTGCCGGGTCTGTTTCGTATAAAGAGTTTCATCAACCGTAGCGCAAGCTCAAGGTAGTGGAGTCCTCGCCGTCCTGCAGGAAGGGCATCCCCTCACCGATGCGGGAGCGCTGGAAGTACAGATACTCGCCGGAGGGGGAGATCAGCACTGGGAAGCTGCCGCTGAGGGAGCTGCCCACCCCGGCGTACACATCCAGCCGCAGGCAGTCATCCTCCATGCGCCATACACCGAAGAATCGCAGATCCATCCGGTCGTCATAGCACTCGTACAGATTAGCCAGCCCCGCATAGTCCGGGTCACAGTCGCCGTAATGCAGCTCCAGCGCCCAGCCGTCGCAGTCCCACGAGGTATCGGCCAGTCCCAGATCCGTAGGGGGCCACCACCAATCGTCACCGGACGGCTCCCAGCCTTCGGGATGGTCGATGGCGATGGTGTTCGTGTAGATGGAGAAGTCGAACAGCAGCAATCGGCCCTCCTCGCTGGCAGGCAGGATGAGATCGCCGTACAGGTCCTCCTGCGGATACCAGTTCACCACCGTGCCGTCATCGGCCACAAGGTTGACCTCCATATCTGGCTCCTCCGGGTTCACGAACAGCAAAACAGGCTGGGTATATTCCTCCCGGTAGAGGACTTCGTCCGCCACCGGATGCAGGCCGTTGCCCTGAGACTGCCATGTGATGTGGTTCACGGCAAGGCTGGTGTTCTCTCCCCGCGGAATGACGCAGAACAGCTTGCCGTACCCCGGACCGAGGACCCGCTCCGAGGGGATGGTCAGCATGACTGGCATCTCCGCCGTCAGGTCAAGGCAGTTTTCCAGCATCCAGTCCGACAGCTTGGAGGTGTCCCCCTTCTCCCGGTAGCCGAGATAGGCCGCGGCGCCGGGATAGCCGCCGTAATCCAAATCAAAGCCCAGCTTGTCGAGACATTCCTCCACCAGCTCCGGGTCCACCTCCGCTTCCGGTTCGGAAGGCTTCACAGGATCGGCCTGACCGGTCTGATCGGTCCTGCTGTCGGAGATCGTCTCCTTTACGCCGCTGTTTCCCGCTGCCGGGGCCGGTTTCTTTTTCCCTCCGCAGGCAGTCAGGCTCAGAGCCAGCGTCAGGCAGAGAAGTGCCGACGCCAGCCGGTGCAAAGTCAAGCGCTTCATGATTCTGCCTCCTTCTCAGAATTTTCCGCTGCGGCCGTGACCTCCGCCGCCGCTGCGGCTTACAGTTCCTCCGCTGCTTCTGCCACCGCCGCCGGAGTCGCTCTCGATCTTACGGCGGGTCTCGGTGGTATGGGTGTAGTGGTCATAGCTGTCCGTCAGCTTCAATCCACCGCCCGCCGTGGTATACACGTTGGCGTCAACGCCCTTGCGCACGGACTTCATCTGTCCCTTCAGGATCATGCACACCAGAAGCGCGATCAGGCAGGAGACTGCCACCGCAATGCCGATGGCCGGCAGGGGGCTGGACCGCACAGGTTTTCCGGCCTCAGCCAGTTCCAAGAATTCGTCGCAGGCGGTGAGGTAATTGGATACGCCGCCATACCAATCACCGTCGCTGAAGTTGGACAAAAACCGATTCTCCAACTGCTCCGCGCCATATCGGTCAAAAGCATACTCCGCCCATTCGCCGTAGACGAACATGGCGTAGTCCCGCTCTTTCATGCTCAGCATGATGATGACGCCGTTCCGGTCCTCGCCCACACCAAGGCCCTCGGCGTGGTAGATCTGATACAGGGCGGTATAGGGATCGTCACCGTAGCCGTAAGCTGTAAAGTCCTCCACAAAAAGGGTATAGATGCCGCAGCTGCGGCGGAGGGCGATATCCTCGGCCCGATCCTCCATCTGTTCCCGCTCCCCGTCGGAGAGCATTCCCTGCAGATCGAACACATAGTTCATGCCGGTATCGCCCAGCTTTGACGCTTCGCCGGACTGGACGGTCTCGGGCTGCTGCGCCTCCGTTGGGAAGTCTGCGGAGAGATAGTCCGCCGCCGTTGCCGCCATGGCATTCACTGCCTGGCAGAGCGCATCGGCGCTCACGGTCATATCCGTGCCGTCCCACGCCCGCGCCGTCATATACGGCTCCACCGCGTCATACACCAAGCCGGAGAGTTTCTGCCCGTCGCCCCGCGTCTCGCTCAGCATCGCGTAGACGCACCAGTCGGTCTCCGCCAGGGTGTAAGAACCGTCCGCCAGAGGCTCCATCACCAGCGTCAGCGAGATGCCGTCCTTTTCCTCGCCCCAGCCGTAGCCGGAATCTTTGTAAACATATGTGGCGATATCTCCGGCGGTGGTACCCTCGCTGACATCCTCATTGGTAAATATGTCCACCCGCAGGTCAAGGTGAAGCGCCTCCGTCAGCTGGGGCAGGGTGTACTGACCCAGATCGGACAATTCGTCCGAGTCCAGCGCGTCGGTCTCATCGTAGATCGCGCCGTATTCCGTCCACGCCAGAGTGGGGACGCACAGAGTCAGCGTCAGCAGGAGCGCCGTCAGCAAAGCTGTGACTTTTCTTTTCATGTCCGTCCCTCCTTATCGCATCAGCAGGACGATGACCGAACTCAATACGGACAGCGGCACGGCAATGGCGGCAAACATCCCCCAGAACCGCCCCTTGTCCACAGGCAGGTCTCCTACCAGCTTTCCGGTCTGGCCGTTCATGGCGAAGAGGAAATCCTTGCCTTGCCACTTGGTATTGAGTAGCCACACCGGCAGCAGTGCGTAGTGGACCTTGCCCCGCTGGATGTCTGCGTGTTCGCCCCTTGGGAAACAGGTCGCGTATCCCGTTACGGTGCCTTGCAGCGCCTTTTTCAAGCTGCCCAGACAGCGGACATCGGCCCGTTCCCGGCTCTTGTCCGCCGACACGTCGAACTTATCCGCCAGGAAGCCCGGCAGATACGCCGTGGAGAAGGGTTTCAGGTCATCGTAATTGTAAGGCTCGATGGAATCCATGTGATCATCCGGCATTTTAGTCGAGGCGTCCACCGGTACCTTTTCAAAGGGCATCGTTCCGGCACGGTACACGTCAAAGTGCTCCGTCTTTATCACCTCATACTCACCCTCGGTGCGCTTGTGGGACCGGGTACA
>OGLG01001497.1_pt1 | contig 13151 bp, 8 predicted proteins | sample 1572621 | NCBI WGS metagenome assembly OGLG01 (sample SAMEA2581912, study PRJEB24529) | metagenome | biome: Human gut stool | place: China | collected 2011 | reverse complement strand
GAGTTGAGCCATCTATGGTATAGTAGATGTCGGTGGCGGGAGTCACGGAGAGTGTCACCGTGACATTGTCGGTAAACGAGGTGCCGTCGGCCGGGTTTGCTGTAACCACGGGCTTTGAGGGCACGGGGGGTGTCGGAGGCTCGGGAGGTGTCGGTCCGCCGAACGTGCCGTATTCCTCGATGAGGAGCACCGGGCCCGATGCTGCTATCGTGACGCTGCCACCGCTTACCACAGCCGTATTGCTCATATTGTAGCCGTCCATCACCTTCGTGCCGTCGGCAAAAAGATCACCGGTATTTATCGTGTAGGTCTGGCCGGACCGCGTGTTGAGACGGATAATCACGGAATTGCTGAATCCGTTTTCCGAGAATTTACGACCGTAAGTATCGCTGCCGAGATTAGACTGAACACCGGCTCCTACGGCCGGATTGCGGCGGCGGAACTGACCGATCTTCTGCCAGTGCAGATTCACGTCATTGCCTACGGCATCCCAGTTGAAGTCGCCGCGGGTGGCCATACCTGCGTCACCCTTGCCGTCGACAGTCGGGCGCGACGTCTCGTCGCCGTAAAATATCTGGGCGCCTCCGGGGCAGAGAAGCAGCATGGTCGCCACATTCTTCTGGTCGCCGGGACGATGCAGGCCGGTGTCGTGACTCGAAACATAATTGAGAACCTCATGACCGTTGACGCCGTTGCAGAAACCGGAATAATATTTCCAATCGTCTACCGACGGCGTACGGCCCGAACCACCCTCCGTGCCATTGAAGGCAAAGTTGATCATCGAGTCGAAGCCGCCCTGATTGAAGTAGCTCGTATCGCCATGACTCCATCCGAAGCATTCTCCGGTCATCCAGAAATCATTGGTCCAGTTTTTGGCATATTCATCGGCGCGGTCGCTGCGGCGCCATGCCTCAAGGGCGCTCTTACAAGCGTTTTTGAGCTGATTCCAGCGAGAAAGCTCCACGTGCTTGGCGGTGTCGCAACGGAATCCGTCGATTCCGAAGTATTCCACCCATGCGGCGAGCCAATTGATGATGTAGTCGGCGGGAGCACCCTTGCCGCTGATACGCCAGTCGTCGATGTTGGGCAGGCGGTAGTTGTCGTAGTCGCCGCCCTTCTCTATGTCCCACTTGCGCTGCAGGAAGGCGGGGATATCGACAGACTGTGTGCGCTCGGTCACTACGTCGGGCAGTCCGGCCAGCGACATGGTCTTGTCGTCGCCTCCGGGCACCACATAGCCTGCCGATGTGCCCCACGAACGGTCACCGAAGGCTCTTACCCACGTGCCCCACCAGTCGCCCCATTTACCTTGTGTGTCGGCGTTGAAGCTTACGTCGTTGTCACCCCACATGGTGAATTTGTCGCTCGAGGGGAGCCAGCCGGCCGAAGCCGTGCCGTTGATATTGCCGAAGTCATAGTCGAGACAGTCGTCGAGTGTGCAGTATCCGGTATGGTTGAGCACAATGTCCATCACCACACGTATTCCGCGGCGGTGCGCCTCGGTCACGAAATTGCGCATATCCTCGATTGTGCCCATATTGCGGTCCATGTAGGTCCAGTCGAGCGTGTAATAGCCGTGGAATGCGTAGTGGGCGAAGGCATCGTTCTTGCCCCCGGTCCAACCGTGCATCTGCTCGTAAGGAGCGGTGATCCAGATTGCGTTCACACCAAGATCGTCGAGATAATCGAGCTTTTCGGTGAGGCCCTTGATGTCGCCGCCGTGGAATGTCGCCACATCTGAGCCCCCTGCTGTCTTATGGCGGTGGTAGCTCTCGTCGTTGGAGGTGTCGCCGTTGTGGAAACGGTCGGTCAGCACGAAATAAATGTTGGCGTTCTTCCAGGTGAAATAGTCCTGACGCACCACCTGAGGAGTCTTCAGCGAGATTGTGTAGACCGCGGTCTCACCACCGTTCCTTACGGTATAGGTAATCACATTCTCCCCACCCTGCAACGATCCGAGCGTATGGTTGGAATATGTCGTGCCGTTGATGGAGATATCCACCGTGGCATCCTTGGATGCCGGGGCCGCCGAGAAAGTGGCTATGGAAGCGGCATCCTCGCCGAGTTCGATTTCATAGTTTCTTGTGGCCGGATTGAAGTCGGAAATCACGTTGACTCCTCCCACTTTAACCTCAAGGCGATTGAGGGTGGCATCGGTCGCGGCCATGCCCTTGACTCCGGACGCTGCGAGAAGTACCATTGCAGCCCACAGAGTGCGAAGTTTACACATATGTGTCATTGTTGTCTTACTTGTAGAAATCCGGTTATTACTTCTTGATGACTTTGAACGAATAGCTACGACCATCGGCGGTGACCACGTTAAGCAGGTATATGCCGGCACTGAGGGCGCCGGCCGATACTGTGGCCTCGCAGCCGCCGTTGCAGTCGGCCGTCAGTATCAGCGCGCCTCCGAGCGAGTAGAGCGATACGCTGCGGAGAGGCGCCGACGAAGCCACGCCTACGTACTCCACGAATGGATTCGGGCCGACATTGATGCGGAAATCGCCGTCATCGGCCAGATCCTCAACACCGGATACGATGTCATACAGCGACGAGGGAAGAATGTATTCCTGATTGCCAAGGCCGCGCAGAGCCGGGTAGCATTTCTTGCCCTCCGTAATCCATTCCCACACGTTGTCGAAGTCCCAGTTGGTGATGGAGCTGAACGATGTGAAGTCTGCAAGATATAAGGCGGAATGCTGTGAGGCATGATCTCCGTGAAGGGATTCGCCTGTGGCGATTTTGTCCCAGCTATGATTGTTGTAAGATTGATTGCGGGTGTTGTTGTTGCCGCCGAAGCGTGCCGTATAGTCATGCATTCCGCTTACCCTGCCGTTGATGGCTACTGAATTACGTATGGTCCCATAATTGGCGCCCACGATACCTCCCACATAATCCTTGCCGTGGATTTCGCCGGTGGCATACACGTTGCGCACGGTGCCCGAGTTTTTGCCCACGATGCCTCCGGTGGCATAGTCGTCGGCATTGTCCACCTTCACGCCCGCATAGCAGTCGGTGATGGTGGAGGCGATATTCTCGCCCACAAGTCCACCCACACATATCGACCTTCCGGCCACCTCGCCTGTGGCGAAACAGCGCTCGATTCTTGTGTTCACGGCCTTGCCCACGAGTATGCCCACATGGTTCACGCCCGACACATTGGCGTTAATCACTCCGAGATTTATGATTTCGGCGCCGTTTGTAGCGGCGAAGAGTCCGCAGGCTGAGCCATACGAGTTATCGGTGAGATTGAGATTTGTCAGGCTGTGGCCCGCACCGTCGAAATGGCCCTTATAGGGGTTGCCGACGCTTCCTATGGGGGTCGTCAGTGCTGATGCGTCGATATCGGCATCAAGACGTACGAAGACGTCGGACGCCCAGTCGCGGGAGTCAGTTGAGAACTGAGAGAGGTGGGCCGAAGTGGAGAGGATGTAAGGGCTCTCCTTGGTTCCCTCGCCACCGCCGTAGACATCGCGTCGACCCTGCTCCACATCCACAAAGAGGTCCTCAGTCTGCTGGCCGTTCTTGGTCTTGGCTATGAACCCGAGCTTGGTAAGCCCGGTAATCTCACTGTCGGACAGGCCATAAAATGCCTGAATGTCGGGAATACTGATGGTGTAGGAGCCGCCGCTTCCGCCCATGCGGAATTTTTCGTTGTTGGCGTCATCCCAGGAGAACGGCGATTTCTTTTCTCCGTTCACACTTTCACACCATGTGTAGCAATAAACCTCAGAGCCCATGTCGCGGGTCTGAATCTTCACTTCAAGCGACTTGGTCGAAATTGCCGGCGATGGCGATGTCGATATGGTGGCGCTATGCCCGGCTGCTAAAGCTGGGCACGCCGCCGACAACACCATAAGTGTCATGGCTAATTGTTTAGTTAACATTTAAGGATGAATGATAAAGATAAAATATTGAATTTGGGCCGCAACCAATGCAGTCCCTTCTTAAACACAAGCGCGAAATTAATAATTTTTAATGGAAATTTAAACATAAAAAATAATGTTGTAAAACATGATAATTGGATTCGCATTAAAAAAGAGGGAATTGAGAATACTTGTTGGCGCCGATGATGACGGAAATCTCGATGGGCAGACATTCACTGATGAGCAGTTGCGTTCATACGCAGGACTCCGCAATTCCGGAACAATTCTTCCCACCGCCGGCGATGATGGTATATAAGGAGTTTTTTCCCGAGGGAGAAGTTGCGGTTATCGAAGTTCAGCCAAGCGAAGACACTCCGGTCAGATATAATATAAAGGTGTAATCTGGATTAGAATCGGAGCGAGGAAAGCTGAAGCGAACACGGAGAAGGAACGTATATTGACCGAGAAAGGGCAGGTATATAGTTCTTATTTCGATGGTCGTCCGTGCCGCGAGGCCTCGATTGATGACATTGATGTGGAGTTGTTCAAGAATGAGTATCGGCCAAAAGCTGTGTCGCCAACGACATTGGCAAAGGACAAGCGCACGCCGATTCAGCAGATGGCATCGTTGCGCCTTTTCGACACACGGTTTAATTGCCCTACTTATGCCGGAATTTTGTTGTTGGGTAATGATCCTCAATATTTTATTCCGGGAGCATATATCCAATATGTTAAGTTTGCCGGAACAACCCGCGCCACAAAGGTGTTGAAGGAAAATCGCTTCAAGGGGAATATAATTTCAATGCTAAAAGAGTTGGAATATTTCATAAAGTATTCCATTGAGAATAAACGTCCGGAATTTGTCAGCGTACTTCGTGAGGAGCCTCGCATCAATTATCCGTGGGAAGCAATACGAGAGCTTGCTATGAATGCCGTGATGCATAGAGCGTATAACGGAAATAACTCTCCGATAAAGTTTTACGAATTCAGCGACCGCATCGAGATAGACAATCCCGGCAATCTCTACGGGAAAGTCAATCTGGAGAACTTTCCGAATGAGACCGACTACCGCAATCCGAACATTGCCGAGATAATGCTGAATCTTGGCTATGTCAATCGCTTTGGAAGTGGTGTTAATACAGTTTCGACGCTTCTTGAAGAAAACAAAAGTAATCCTGCTGAATTCTTGCTTGGCGATTACACGACCTTCAAAGTGGTCGTTCAGAATGCCGATGTCATAGAAAATGGCACAGATGTCATAGATAAAAAGCCTACTGTCATAGTAAATGTTACAGAGAATGGCACCAATAATAATGGGGTTGACACCAATAGTGGCACCAATGAGAGCACAGATGGCACCAATATTAATGGTGTTGGCACCAATAGTGGCACCAATAATGATGCTCAGCGGAAAGCAGCTATAATAGAGATGATGAGGCATAATAAACGTGTCAGTGTCACACAAATATCCAGAACCTTGAATATTCCTCGCAGAACTCTATTTAGAATCATTGATATATTGAAGTCTGAAAACAGAATTAAACGTGTCGGTGATTTAAAATCCGGTACTTGGGAAGTCATTGAGTAAGTTGCGAAATCATTCCATGTATGCAACCGAGTCTGACGAACTGAAAAGGCTACGAGCAGAGAATGCCCGACTTCGGTCATTGCTGGCTCAACATGGAATTACTATTGATGTGCCAGCACCGCCAATTCCACAAAAACTATCGTTGTCGCTTGAAGAGAAGGTGGCTTTGTTTCGCAACCTGTTTCAGGGGCGCGAGGATGTATTTGCTCGGCGATGGTTCAGTCCAACGACAGGCAAGAGCGGCTATCAACCTGTGTGCGCTCGGGAGTGGAACCGTGAGTATTGCGATAAGAAAAAATTCAAATGCGCCGAATGTCCGAACCGCGAGTTTCAGCCATTGGGATATGATGACATTTATCGTCACCTTGAAGGCAAGGATCCAAATGGGCGCGATGTCATTGGAGTATATGCCATTTTACCGGACAATACCTGCCAGTTTCTTTGTTGCGATTTCGATGACAAGAGCTGTGAGCATGGCTATCAGAAGGACGTTATGGCCTACGTGGGCGTTTGTCGCGATTGGGGGATTCCAGCGTATATTGAGCGTTCAAGATCGGGCAACGGCGCGCATGTATGGATTCTGTTTAATGAACCAGTCAAAGCTAGAACAGCTCGAGGTCTTGGTAATGCAATTTTAACCGAGGCGATGGAACGGGAGGGACGGATGTCGTTCAAGTCATACGACCGTTTCTTCCCGAATCAGGATTTCATGCCGGCCGGAGGCTTCGGCAATCTTGTAGCTTTGCCGTTGCAGGGGCGAGCGAGGAAAGATGGCAACAGCGTGTTTGTCAATGATGATTTCGTTCCGTTCAGGAATCAATGGGAATATCTGCAAGACATGAAGAAAATGTCAGCAGAAGAAGTTGAAAGACTGATATCGAGATATGATAAGGGACCACTTGGCGAATTGTCGAAGTCCAGCGAAGTCACGCCATGGGAACGCCCTCAACCCCGACCGATGACGAAAGCCGATTTCCCAAAGGCAATCACGATTACACGTTCTTCAGGCATCTATATACCGACTGAGAACCTCTCTGCAAAAGCTATCAATCATCTCAAACGCCTGGCTGCTTTCAAGAATCCTGAATTTTATGCAAAACTCGGAATGAGGTTACCGGTGTATAATCTGCCGCGAATAATTTCATGCTCGGAAATAACGGATGATTATCTGATGCTTCCCCGTGGTTGTGAAGAAGCTGCTGTTGACTTTTTCAAGAGTAATGGTGTGGAAGTCGGAATTGAAGATAAAACCAATCCGGGGCAGAGAATTGATGTCGAGTTCATGGGGTCGTTGTACGAAGAACAACAAAGGGCTATTGAAGCGCTGGAGGCACATCGATGTGGTACTCTTTATGCAACGACTGCTTTTGGCAAGACAGTGACTGCCGCCGCATTGATTGCGCAAAAGAAAGTCAATACACTCATACTGGTTCACACCAAAGCGCTACTTGACCAGTGGCGCGAACGTCTCGAAGAATATCTGTCAACCGATTTTCAACCTGAAGAGCATCACAAAGGTCGCGGTCGCAGGAAGAAATTTCAGCAATTCGGAGCGTTATCCTCTACAGAAAACACCCTAAATGGCAAAATTGACATTGCGCTTTTACAGTCATGCATGAGTGATAATGAAGTCAAGCCATTTGTGCACCATTATGGCATGGTGATAGTAGACGAATGTCATCATGCTCCGGCAGTAAATTTTGAGCGAGTGCTTCGCGAAGTCAATGCCAGATATGTTTATGGCTTAACGGCTACACCGATACGCAAAGACGGTCATCAGCCAATCATATTCATGCAATGTGGCGAGATTCGATATACTGCCGATTCAAAATCACAACAGGCGCAGCAATCTTTCCGCCGGCTTCTTATTCCACGTTTCACATCACATCGCAATTTGAAAGCCGACGGTGGAAACTACGCACAGGTTATTGACGAGTTAATTGAAAACGAATCTCGCAACAAACTGATACTCGAAGATGTTGCCTCAAATCTCACCGAGGGTCGAACGCCAATAATACTGACAGCCCGCACAGCACATGTTGATTTGCTTGTGGCGGAATGTCGCAAGATTTGTCCGAATGTTATACGTCTCGTAGGCAACGACTCTGCAAAAGCCAAGCGTGAGGCCATGGCGCAACTGAGCCGCGTTCCGAACGATGAGCCATTGGTTGTTGTGGCGACAGGCAAATATGTGGGCGAAGGTTTCGATTTGCCACGGCTCGACACATTGATGCTCGCATTGCCGGTATCATGGAAAGGACTTATCGCACAATACACCGGGCGTCTACATCGAAACTATCCCGGAAAAACCGAAACACGCATCTATGATTATATCGACCTACGAGTGCCCATCTGCGATTCGATGTACAGGAAGCGGCTTCACGGTTACAAAGCCGTAGGTTATTCCATAGCAATCGCGAACGAAGGACTGTTCGCCGAGCCGACACCCGAAACAATATTTGATGCCACGACCTTCGAACGGCCTTTCCATGAAGATCTCTCAAAGGCGCGACAAAGCATAATAATATCTACAACACGTCTGCGTTGGAACCGCACGCCGCGAATTATTGAACTTCTTGCCGCAGCCTCACTTCGCGGCGTAGGCATCACGATTATTATTTCCGAAACCGACCATCGTGAATTAGAATTGCAGGCAATGGGCTTCAACATCCTCCATCGCCCAACATACAAAATGCAATGCGCTGTCATAGACCAGCGCATCGGTTGGTACGGCAGTGTGAATCTTGTCGGTCGCTCTCTTGCCAACTCCAACGTCATCCGGATGGTTTCCTCTGAGTTTGCCAATGCCCTGATTGATGCGTTGGGTTTATAAGAAAGCATGGGGACTGCGACTTTGGAGCGGTCCCAAGCTCTGGCACGGCAAGGACATTTCGTGGTAACGACGGAGTTACTCGAAATCCAAACGGTAACGGTTTGGACACCTTGCTGTGGTCGTGTGACCATCATCTATGGAGTGAAACTGGGGCATGGAATATCAAGTGTATACTGAGATATACATGTACAACCTTATGCTATATCCGGCCAAAAATGTTTGATCAGAACGGGAAATAATCCCTTACTTTGCACCGTCAACGACACGAAATGCCTCCGACGGGAGGCTCTCAGATCGGGTCGATGATACGAGATGTCTCTTAATAATACTATGACACCTGACGGTGATTGACTGATTAGCCAATCAGTCGCACAACTGAATCTCCGTCAAGTAACTATTGACTTTCAGCGCGATAGGTTCACACCTATGCGTGGATGGTAAATGTTACCGCCCTTTTGACCGTCGGTTTCTGCCGCCCATGCGGGCCCTCGGCACTTCAATCGACATTTCACCCAACTGATTATACACCTGTTTGATTGACTGGGTAAAGCATCAACCATTCAGTTGATTGCCTGCCTCGCCAAACAAGCGATTGAGTGACTGATTGGTTAGTCAGGACGTCAGTATCGCTAATGTCCAAAGTGGCAGAACTGCAACTGACTGATTGACTGATCAGGCAGAACACCGCTTGCTTGATTGACTGAAGCCATACCTAATCAATCGCCCGCCCAATCATCTGACTACGCAGTTGCGCAATTAACCGGTTGATTGGTTGAAGTCCTGATTAGTCAGCACTTCAGCTAATCAGTCAATCGCCTGTGTGTCTGATTGAATGAGTGGTCAGGCAGTTGCGTATTCAGTTGAGTGAGTGGTCAAGCGATTAGACAACTGAATTATCAACCCGATTCCATCTTCTTTGTAGATGGGATTAGTCTTCTTACACCCGAATGCAAAGCACTCCGCAAAATATCAATACCTCGACTCTACTGTTAGTAGTACCCGAAGAAGAATGGCGCAACCTTCATGACACGCTGGAGCAAATCATCGACCTCATTACCCGTCGCAATGCCGATGACTCCAATAGCGAATGGATAGAATCCGACGAAGCCCGCAAGTTGCTCGGTGTTTCCCTAAAGACGTGGCAGAACTACCGCGACCAACGCCTCATTCCCTTCTCTCAGATAGGTCGCAAAATCTACGTCAACCGCGCCGACCTCGACGCCTTTCTCCGAAAGCATCGAATTGGTGGCTAATCGATACGCTTGCCGAATGTACGCATCTTCTTGAGTGTATATCTTAAATATACCCTATCGCCATTTCTCCTCAATTCATTTTATGGTCGGACTGTGCTTTTTTAAGTGTGGTCTGACTTTTTTCATTTACCTATTCTCAGGTTCGGTATATAAGTACAAAGACTAAAATAAAAGTAATATGAAGAAACTATCGGCACTCATAGGCATGTTCATTATTGCCATTAAAACTTATGCTATTGACCCGTCCGGTTCCCGACTGGACTATGGTGAAAGTGGAGTTGACTTCCCGACACCGCTTCTTATCATTGGACTTATTATTGCAACAGTTGGTTGTTTTTTACTTGGCTGTTCAAAAAATAAGGATGGAAAAAGGGATGCGCCCGGCATGATTTGGCTTGGCGTTCTCGGTGTCATTGGTCTTCTGTTCATAATCAATCATATATCCTAAATAAGATAAGACGGTAAATATTAGTGGTTACGAGTAAAAAATACAGTCATTGTTTACGTGCGTTTGGCAAATTCTTTGTAACTTTGCATTTGCGGTACGCTCTTATCCGAACGAATCGCAGACATACTGAAGATGAGCGTCAAACACTCCGTTATCTGATACTGAAAATCTGGACAATTTTCAAAACTATGCAGATGACAAGCAATGACGCTCACGCTGAAGTGTATATTACAGTTTCCAATGACTGCCATATATACCAAAAGCGTGAGCTTTTTACTTGTTATTCATAGTTGGCAGTCCAGAGCCTCAGTATGGTAACAAGGATATGAAGTTCACGCTTCTTTGTTAAAATGGAATAATAAACCATCATATATGACATGAGAACGACATTAACAACACTAATCCTTATCCTGACCTCATTTTTATGGGGGCAAGCTCAGACCTATACTCTGGTGGATAAATGGGTCGATTGCGGTAATAATACACAACTTCTCGACCCATATTATTCTCAGGGTGTCACCTTTACATGGACAGGCTCATCCAAGGGCGGAAAGGCAAACGGACAAGGGATTGCCACAAAATATAAGAATGGCAAATTTGAGTCCAAGTATGAAGGCAACTACCGTAACGGTATTCGGGAAGGAAAAGGAACATTTACACACATGGATGGTTCTGTAAAAACCGGAATGTTTGTCAATGGACAACTTACGGGAAAAGGCACAATTCAGTCACACTTGAAGAACGCATACCAAGGCGAGTTCTTGAATTATCGTATGCATGGCAACGGAACTCTGAGGTTGGGAAATGGTTCGACATTTGTAGGCTATATGGTTGACGATGCCCCATATACCGGGAAATTCACATCATACACTGGAGAGGTATCTTATATTCAGAAGGGTCAACCTGTTGAACGTATCTCGGAAACAAAATCCGGCTATTCTCCTAAAATTGGTCAGCAAGTAAGAGAATATTTCGATGAACATTGGAATCATTGTGATCCCAAGCAGGCGGCATACTATAGACTTATCACTTATTCCGCTCCCAACAAACCTAAAGGGGTTGTAAAAGATTACTACATTAGCGGCGAATTGCAGTCCGAACAATATCCTATATTCATTGATTATGACGATGAGGGAAAGACTTTCTTGGAAGGGAAACAGACTTTTTACCACAAAAATGGTAAGGTTTCCGGAGAAAAGTATTTTTATAATAACCAGCCAAACGGACCTCAAACGGAATATTATCCGGATGGTAAGATAGCGTCAGAATCTTTTTGGGTGATGGGTGTTCCTAACGGAGATGTTATTCAATATTATCCAGACGGTAAATACGCTACGGTTGCCAAATACGAAAACGGTCAGCTCCATAACAACAAATATCTTCAGATAACAGAAGACCAAATGGTATTCTTGGTATATAATGAAGATTTTGCACGAAATCGTGAAGCTTGGGAATTTCAGGGACAACCAGGCATCGTTCAAGTTAATGATGCGGAATCAATTTCGATGCAGGCCAATCCGGAACGCACTGTTTCAGGTGGTATATACACCGGATTTGCTCCAATGAGTGACAACATAATCAGTGTGCTTACTAATCAAAGAAATCCCGGGCAAGGTATAGTTACTCTTCTTTTCGGATTCAAAGATTGGGATAATCTATGCGCTTTCTCTATTGCAGGAGATGAATACTCATTCACTTACAAAAAGAACGGAGTTGTAGTCCAAAATGATAAGTGGGCGAAATCATCTGCAATCAAGCCTGATGTGAACAAACTTACAGTAGTGAACAATGGAGATAAAATCACTATGTATGTAAATGATGAGCCACTTGTTCAGACCGGTCGAATATATTACGATGGTTCTCTTTGCGGTATCTCGCTATATAATGGTTCGTCACAGCCTATTGTCATAGATGCAGCGCAACTGGCAGTTCAAGAGGTTGTGGATCCACGAAACATTGCTCAGGAATACCTGCCTTCAGAGAATCGGGATCCGGACGCATGGAAAGGTAATGGCTCAGGTTTCTTCTTGAATCCACAGGGTTATATCGCCACCAACTACCATGTAGTTGAAGGGACAACAGCACTCCAGGCAAACTTTACTCGTAATGGGAAGACTGAATCTTATCCGGCTACTGTAGTGGTGACGGATCCGCAGAATGACCTCGCAATCATTAAAATTGATGATAGTTCATTCAAAGGGAATGATGCATTACCTTATGGGTTAATGACCAGAACAAAAGACACTGGTAGCGAGGTTTTCGCTATGGGCTATCCTATGGCGGATGTCATGGGTTCAGAAGTGAAATTCACTGATGGAAAGATTAGCTCTAAAAGCGGTATTGGAGGAGATGTTAGAGTCTATCAGATTTCAGTACCTATTCAGCCCGGAAATAGTGGAGGCCCATTGTTTGACATGGGAGGTAATGTTGTTGGCATTACCAGCTCAGGACTCAACCGCGACTATTTCAAGTCAGAAAATGTAAATTATGCTATTAAGGCATCCTATCTAAAGAATCTCATGGAGGCTTGTCCTGAAGAGATAGTCCTTGAAGAGAAAGTTGAAACACCTGTATCTTCAATGACTCTTACAGACCGAATCAAGCAATATGAGGGTTTTGTAGTATTAATTTTGCGGAGTAAAGTTACGCATAAAAAGTGAAATATGGAAAAGCTGGGCAAAGATATTGATAGGTAGGCGTTTTAGGTAATATCCTCAAAAAGCATGAAGGCGATAAAAGCCTTTTTCCAGTCAGGTTAGGACTTTGCTACGTTACTTGTCCGTAACCATGCGGAAGATGGACTTTCCGACTGCTTGCAAAATGGCGAAGATAGCTATTTTATAGTGAGTTACCAATATCTCACGCAAAAATAATTTGCATTTGACAAAGATTGCGCCGTTCCTCCGTGTTTTGCGTACCGACGAAGGATTCTTCACCGACTAATTTTGAACCTAAAAAAATTAAGGACGATGAAGAGTACATTTTCAGTAATCTACTACCTCAAACGTCAGGTAGTGAAAAAGGACGGGACAGTACCCGTCATGGGACGCATCACGGTGGACGGCAGCCAGACGCAGTTCAGTTGCAAACTGACCGTCGATCCCAAGCTGTGGGACACCAAAGGGGGACGTGTCACGGGCAGAAGCACGGCGGCACTCGAAAC
>OGLG01001474.1_pt1 | contig 13383 bp, 10 predicted proteins | sample 1572621 | NCBI WGS metagenome assembly OGLG01 (sample SAMEA2581912, study PRJEB24529) | metagenome | biome: Human gut stool | place: China | collected 2011 | reverse complement strand
CTTCCCCCTCATAAGATGCACTGTTCCGTCCTTGCAGAAGAAGCAGTAGGCCAGCAGGACACCAAGACCGGGACCGGGGTTGGCTTCCAGCATATACATGATGGAGCGGCCGGTCTCAGCAGCCTGGCTTGCACCGATGGGGCTGAAGATGCCGTGGTTGATAGCGTTGTTCAGGAACAATACCTTTGCAGGCTCAATAAAGATGGACACCAGCGGCAGCAGGCTGTGTGCCACAAGGAAGTCCACACCGGCGGTCAGCACAGTGAGGATGGCGGTCATGAACGGGCCGATGACGTAGTAGCCGAGGATGGCCAGCAGCATACCCAGAATGCCGATGGAGAAGTTGTTGATCAGCATCTCGAAACCGGCGGGGATATGGCCTTCTACCTTCTTATCGAATTGCTTGATGACCCAGCCGGCCAGAGGGCCCATGACCATGGCGCCCATCAGCATGGTGTAGTCCGAGCCGCAGATGCAGCCCACCACGGCGATGGCGGCGATGACACGGCCACGGTCGCCTGCAATCATCTTGCCGCCCTGCCCTGCAATGAGGATGGGCAGCAGGTAGGTCAGCATCGGGGAGACCATGCTGGCCAGCTTTTCGTTGGGGAACCAGCCCGCTTCAATGAACAGAGCAGTGAGGAAGCCCCACGCGATGAATGCGCCGATATTCGGCATGACCATGCCGCTGAGGAACTTGCCAAAGCGGGAAACAGCGTTTTTCATTTGTAGCTCTCCTTTTTCACTTGAAAGGCAGGCGGTGCAGCTCCTGTGGCATGGGAGCTGCGGCCTGCGGACGGTTGTTCGGAGGAGCTTTCGTTTCGTTCTGGCACTATTCTAGCCGATACTGCGCCGGATTTCAATGGTGACAAGCGGTGGGGTTGTCACCGGAGGATGGTGACACCAGTGGGCTGATACGGCAACATTTCCAATGGATGCGCGGGTGATTTGTGCATATTTGCTGATGCGCCGGGATACAAGACGGGAACAAGGAAGCTTTTGTCACCGGGCAATGGTGACAAAAAACACACAACTTCTTTTCTGCGTTGGGGGCTGGCAGACGGGGTGGCACTATGTTACAATAGAAGCAATGGGTGACTTTTGGAAAAAGGAGAGAAGCAACATGGGTGCGGTGTATCGTGAGGAACTGTCGGCAAATGCACGGAAGCTGATCGAGCAGCTGCTCAGCCTTCCGCAGGGCTGGGTGACGGCGGCGGCGCTGGCTGAAAGCATCGGGGTCAGCCGCCGCACCGTGCTGCGGGAGCTGCCCGCTGTGGAGCAGTGGATGCAGGCTGCCGGGGCGCATTTTGTGCGGAATCCCGGCAAGGGTCTGCTGCTGGATGAAGCGCCGGAGCGGCGAGACGCACTGCGCACCCAGCTGAACAGCGGCGACAGGAAAGAACTTTCCCGCGCAGAGCGGCGGCAGCAGCTTTTGACAAGGCTGCTCAGCGAGCAGGAGCCCTGCAAAACAGCGGTACTGGCACGGGCGCTTGGCGTTTCGGAAAGCACGCTGTCTGCAGACTTGGATGAACTTGAGACCAAGCTACACCCCTACCGGGTGGAGATGTTCCGCCGCCCCGGCGTGGGGGTCTGGCTGCAGGGGGATGCTTCTTCCTACCGGAGGGTGGTGTCTGCCCTGCTGCGCAGCAGTATGCCGGAAAAGGAACTGGCAGAGGTGCTCTGCGGACGGATGCCGGAAAACGAGATCTTCTCGACCCTGCTGGATACAAAAACGGCCGAAAAGGTCTGGGCGGCTTTGCAGCAGTTTGAACAGGAAGAGCAGCTCCATCTGCCGGATGCAGGCTTTCTGGCGCTGGCGATCCATTGCACCCTGACCATTCAGCAGCTGCGGCAGGGCGGCGACAAGGGCAGCGCCCCCAGAGGGCTGCGCCCGGCGGGCAATCATGCTGCCCGGCTGGTGGCGGCGCTGAACCGCGCCTTCGGGCTGACCCTGCCGTCTGAGGAAGCGCAGTATCTGGAACTGTATCTCTCCGCCTATCTGGGCGCAGAGGACCCTTGGGGCAGCGCACAGGAGATGGAGTTGCGGAATCTGGAAGCCGCCCTTATCCGGGAAATGGAAAAGGCGCTGCACACAGACCTTTCCGGTTACACCTCCCTGCGGGATGACCTGTACTGCCACCTGCGCCCCATGCTGCTGCGGGTGGAGCAGAACATTCGTACCGAAAACCCCCAGCTGGACACCATCCGCACCGACTACCCCGGCCTGTGGAAAGCCACCCGCGCCGCCTGTGATGCGGTGCAGCAGCAATTCGTTCTGCCCGCCATCTCGGACGACGAAGCGGCCTACCTTGCCATGCACTTTGGCGCAGTGCTGGAACAGAATGCCATGTTCCGGCTGCGGCTGCGGGTGGTAGTGGCCTGTCCGCTGGGCATGGGTTCCAGCCGCTTTCTGGCTTCCCGGCTGGGAAACGAGTTTCCCTCTTTGCAGGTAGAGGGGTGCTGCTCGGTGCGGGAGCTGAACACTGCCGACCTGCGTCGGAGAAAAATCGACTTCATTATCTCCACCGTGCCGCTGGAACTGGATTACCCGGCGGTGTGCATCAGCCCTTCCCTGCTGGAGCCAGACCGTGCCGTGCTGAAGGACGCTATTACGCGGTACAGCCAGAACCGCGCAGAACCGGAACCGGCGGTGCAGCCCGTGCAGGATACAGCCTGTGCAGGCTCCAAGCTGCAGTATTATGCACGCTTGACCCGGTCCATGACCGGGCTGCTGGAACATCTGACCATCCAGCCCGTCAAGGCTCCCGGCAGCCGCGCTGCCCTCATCCATGCAGCGGCGCAGCTGTTCTGCCCGCAGGAAGCGGACGCCCGGCTGGTGGAGCAGCAGCTTCGCCGCCGTGAAACGCTGGGCGATACCTACATCAAACCCCTGTATGCCCTGCTGCTCCATTGCAGGACAAGTGCGGTAAAGGACTGCCGTTTGGGCTATCTGCAGGCACAGCCGCCGGTCTATGAGCCGGGGCGCATCGTGCTGGGGGCACTGGTGCTGCTGGCCCCGGATGACGGGAACGGCGTCCCGGTGGAGGTCATGCAGAATGTCAGCGGGCAGCTGATCGAAACGCCCCGGCTGATGGAGGCACTGCGCACCGGACAGCAGCAGGAAGCGGCAGACCTGTTGGAACAGGGCTTTGACCGTGGCTTTTTTGCGGACTGCAAACCGCCGCACACAAAATGAACTGAAAACGAACTCCCGGCTTTTGCCTTTTTGGGCAGAGCCGGGAGTTTTTTGTTGTTGTAACAAGATACCTATTAGAGAACTTTTGAATCAAAAATCATGTATCCCAGAAAGTTGGCGAAAAGCACCAAAAACACGCAGTGCAATTTGTTGAAACAACAGCTTGACAGGGGCGAGAACTGTTGGTATTATAATGCCAGAGCTTTCGTTTCAACAGTTTCGAGTTTCATAACAACAATCGTGAAGGAGGCTGTTGTTCCCATGATCTACACCGTAACATTGAATCCGGCGCTGGACAAGACCGTTGAGATCCCGAACCTTGCGCTGGACACCGTAAACCGGATCACTAAGATGCGTACCGATCCCGGTGGCAAGGGCATCAACGTCAGCAAGGTGATCGCAAAGCTGGGTGGGACCAGCAAGGCCATCGGCATTCTGGCCGGTAACAGCGGCAAAGCCATTCAGGACGCATTGGACGGTGAAGGGCTTGCCCACAACTTCCGTTTCGTGCCCGGCGAGACCCGCACGAACCTGAAGGTCATCGACCCGGAAAACCACACCAACACCGACATCAACGAGCCGGGCATCGAGGTAGATGCCCCGGAGCTGACCGCCCTGCTGTACGACCTGCTGAAGGAACTGAAACGGGGGGATATCGTGGTGCTGGCAGGCAGCCTGCCGAAGGGTGCCCCCAAGGACACCTACTACACATGGGTGGAATCCTGCAAAAAGGCAGGGGCAAAGGTCTTTCTGGATGCAGACGGCGAGCTGCTGGCAGAGGGGCTGAAGGCTGCTCCCTATCTGGTCAAACCCAACAACGACGAGCTTTCCCGCATGATGGGCCGGGAGCTGAAAACGCTGGATGAACTGGCCGATGCCGGTCAGGCGCTCATCCGCAGGGGCATCGAACATGTGGTGGTGTCCATGGGCGGTCGGGGTGCGCTGTATCTCCGCAAGGACAGCGTGATCTACGCTCCGGCACTGAAGGTCAAAGTGGGCAGCACGGTGGGTGCCGGCGACAGCGTGGTCGCCGCTCTCGCCTACGCCGAAGCGGAAGGGCTTAGCGAAGAAAACACCGTTCGCTTGTCCATCGCCACAGGAGCCGCCAATGTGATGTGCAGCGGCACACAGGCCGCAGAGCGCAGCCAGATCGAAGAACTGCTGCCGCTGGTCACCTTCCAGCATCTGTAAAACTTCTTGAAAACACAACGGTAACTGTTATAATAAAAGGAGAGTTTCATTATGAAAGTCAAAGCTGTTCGTCTGCACGCCGCCAACGATCTGCGTCTGGATACTTTTGAACTGCCGGAGATCAAGGACGATGAGATCTTGGTCAAGGTCGTTTCCGATAGCATCTGCATGTCTACTTACAAGTGCGCCATCCTCGGCACTGGTCACAAGCGTGTGCATCCGGATGTAGCCGAGCACCCCGCCATCATGGGTCACGAGTTCGCCGGTGATATCGTCAAGGTGGGCAAGGCGCATCAGGACAAGTTCAAGCCCGGCATGAAGTTCACCCTGCAGCCCGCCCTGAACTACAAGGGCACCATGTGGAGCCCCGGCTACTCCTACGAGTTCTTCGGCGGCGACGCCACCTACTGCATCATCCCTGCCGAGGTCATGGAACTGGGCTGCCTGCTGGAGTACAAGGGCCGTGCTTACTACGAGGCTTCTCTGGCCGAGCCTATGAGCTGCTCCATCGGTGCTTTCAACGCCGCCTACCACACCAAGATGGGGGTGTACCATCACGATATGGGCATCAAGAAGGGTGGCAAGCTGGCGATTCTGGCCGGTGCAGGCCCCATGGGTCTGGGTGCTCTGACCTACGCACTGCACCGTGATGTGCGCCCCGGCATGGTGGTGGTCACCGATATCAACGAGGATCGTCTGGCCCGTGCGGAGTCCCTCTTCCCCCCGAAGGAGGTCAGGGACCAGGGAAGCATCGACCTGTACTTCGTCAACACCGCCAACATGGCAGACCCCGCTGCCGAGCTGCGGGAGCTGACCGGCGGTACCGGCTTTGATGATGTGTTCTGCTACGCCCCCATCGCGCCGGTGGTGGAGCTGTCCAGTGCTGTGCTGGGTCGTGACGGCTGCCTGAACTTCTTTGCAGGCCCCACCGACAAGCAGTTCAGCGCCAAGATGAACTTCTACGATGTGCACTACAATTCTACCCATGTCATGGGCACCACCGGCGGTAATACCGCCGACATGATCGAGTCGCTGGAACTGACCGCCGCTAAGCGCATCGATCCGGCTGTGATGGTCACCCACATCGGCGGTCTGAACGCCGCTGCCGAGACCACCCTCAACCTGCCCAAGATCCCCGGCGGCAAAAAGCTGATCTACACCCACCTGACCATGCCCCTCATCGCCCTGACCGATCTGCGTGCCAAGGGCGAACAGGACAACGACCCCCGCTATACCGCACTGGCTGACATCGTGGATGCCCACAACGGCCTGTGGTGCCCGGAAGCAGAGGAATATCTGCTGGCAAACTTCAACCCGGAGGACTAAGCAGAACGTGCCATGGGACAGGACAAACGCAGACAGGAGGAATCCCCCATGGAACAACGCCGCAATCAAATCGTGGAGCTGGTGAACCGCAAAGGCAGCATTAGCTTTGCCCAGCTCAAGGAAGCTTTCCCTTCCGTTTCGGAAATGACCCTGCGCACCGACCTGAAAGCACTGGATGAAGCCCGCCGTGTGGTGCGGGTGCATGGCGGTGTCAAGTCGGTGGAGCAGGTGGTAGGTACAGACGACCTGCTGAGCCGCCGTTCCGCCCGCAATGCCGAAGCAAAGCAGATCATTGCCGAAAAAGCCACTGCGCTGCTGCGCCCCAACACCACCCTGTTTCTGGATTCCGGCAGCACCGCCACAGCAGTGGCCCGGTGCATCCCGGATCAGCCCATGCTCATCTACACCAGCGGCCTGAGCTGCGCCATGGAGCTGGCAAAGCTGGAAAAGCCCCATGTGTCCCTGCCGGGCGGCAGCCTGAACCGGTTCAGCATGAGCGTCTGCGGTGCACAGAGCATCCAGACGATGGAGGGCATCAACTTTGATCTGCTGCTGCTGGGCGTGACCAGTTACAGCCCGGAAACCGGTTTTACCTGCGGCGTGGAGGATGAAGCACGGCTCAAGCAGACCGTGCTCCGCCGCTGTGAGCAGAAAGCCGTGCTGCTGGATTCCTCCAAGATCGGACTGAAAAGCACGTTCCACATCTGCGAGCTGTCCGATATTGATATTGTGATCTCGGACGGAAAGCTGCCCGTAGAATTTTTACAGGCCTGCCGGAACGCAGGCGTAACGGTACTATAAAAGGAGTATTATTATGAAGATCATCCGCGCAAAAGATTATCAGGATATGTCCCGCAAAGCGGCCAACATCATCTCCGCACAGGTCATCATGAAGCCGGACTGTGTACTGGGTCTTGCCACCGGCGGCACCCCGGTGGGCACTTATGCCCAACTGGTGGACTGGTACAACAAAGGCGATTTGGATTTCTCCGAGGTCACTACTGTCAATCTGGATGAGTACCGCGGCCTGCCCAAGGAGCACCCCCAGAGCTACTGGTATTTCATGAATGAGAACCTGTTCAGCAAGGTGAATATCGACCCGGCCAAGACCAACCTGCCGGACGGCACCAATCTGGACACCGCCGCCGAGTGTGCCCGTTACAACGGTATCATCCACAAGCTGGGCGGCATCGACCTGCAGCTGCTGGGCATCGGCCCCAATGGTCATATCGGCTTCAATGAGCCGGGCGAAGCCTTTGAGCTGGAGACCCACTGCATCGACCTTGCACCCACTACCATCGAAGCCAACAAGCGCTTCTTTGACGGCAACGAGGCCCTTGTCCCCAAACAGGCATACACCATGGGCATCAAGACCATCATGCAGGCACGCAAGGTGCTGGTGGTAGCCAACGATAAAGCCAAGGCACAGGCCGTCAAGGACGCCGTGACCGGCCCTGTGACCCCTGCCTGCCCCGGCAGCATCCTGCAGCTGCATCCGGACTGCATCCTTGTGGCAGACGAGGAAGCACTGAGCCTGCTGTAAACTCCCAAAGCCAACTTCTTCATTTACCATAACTTTGCTTAAGATCCAACCAAAGCACAGAAAGGGCCGGACTCGTTGCACGGGTTCGGCTCTTTCTGTCAGAAATAAGATTTATCTTGCTATCTTACGCAAAGAGCAACTCCAAAAGAGCCGTCATGGAGATGGTGGGTTCGCCTGCGGCAGCGGATAACAGCAATGTCCATTGCGCTTTGTTTTGCCCGGATGCGCACCCGCAGAAAGCTCTCCCTCGTCAAACTGCCCAAAATACGCCCTTAAAAGTTTACTTGACGCAATTCTCGAATCAATATATAATTGGGTCAGAAACCAATTATAGAAAAGGATGATTTCCAATGGCGCGCAGATACGACAGCAAAGAAGCAAAACGGCGGATCCTGACCGCCTGTGTCCGGCTTTTTCTGGAAAAAGGCTACACGAACACCAAGGTGGCAGAAATTTTAAAGGAAGCAGATGTTTCTGCCGGGTCGTTCCAGAATATTTTCCGCACCAAGGACGGTGTGCTGACCGAGCTGATCGGCATGATGTTCAGCAGGCAGTTCGGTGCGGTAAGGCCGCTGGCGGCAAACGCCCCCTCGCCGGTGTACCTCTACGCGGTGGAGACGGCTTTGCAGCTTGCGATGACCGAGCTGAGCGAGAATCTGCGGGATATCTATGTGGAAGCGTACACCTTCCCCGCAACGGCGGAGATCATTCACCGCAGCACCACGGCCGAGCTGCAGGCGGCGTTCAGCGCGTATCTGCCCGGGTGCGCCGAGTGCGATTTCTACGAGATGGAGCTGGGCACGGCTGGCATGATGCGCGGCTACATGGCACGGCGGTGCGACCCCTACTTTACGCTGGAGCGCAAAATACGGCGCTATCTGAGCATGAGCCTGAGTGCGCTGCAGGTCCCCGCGCAGGAGCGCGAGCAGGTCATCGCTTTTGTGGCGGAGATCGATATGCTTGCCCAGGCGCGGAAGGTGGTAGATGCCGTGCTTGCATCGCTGTCCGTGCAGTTTGATCTGAAAGGATAACAAGGTTTGATGATAAGGAGGGAGCAACATGAAAAAATGGCTGATCTGGTGTTTGACGGTGCTGGCAATGGTGTGCCTGATACCGGGGATCGTGTTAAAAGCGGCGGCAGAAACAGTCCCGGTGTACTGCTCACGCTGTGGGATTAGGGAAGAACGTGAGGTCCGCAGATACGAAAAATATGATTCGACCTATCATAAGGTTTGTGTAGATGCATGCCAGTCCTGCCACAACGATGGCAATGTTACGCTTTTACAGGTACATACCGGCGGTACCGAAACTCCCACCTGCACCACAGGCAAAACCTGTGAAAAATGCGGCGCGAAATACGGCATTCTCGGTCACGACTGGGGCGCGTGGACGCCTAACTACGACGGCACGAACACGCACACCCGCAGATGCACGCGCAGCAACTGCGACGCAAAAGAGACCGCACCCTGCAGCGGCGGCTACGCGGCCTGCGACAGTCTGGGAATGTGCGAAACTTGCGGAGGGAGTTACTACGGCGGTCACGCATGGGGCAAGTGGTCATCCGCCGGCAACGGCACACACATCCGCAGCTGCATGAACTACTGCTCCGAAGTTGATACTGCAAGCTGTTTCGGTGGCACAGCAACCTGCACCGCCAAAGCGGTCTGTGAGGCGTGTGGTGGGGAATACGGCGAAAAAGACCCAAATAACCATGATCTGGTGCAGCACGCAGCAAAAGCCCCCACTTGTACGGAAATCGGCTGGGACACTTACGACCGCTGCATCCGCTGCGGCTATACCACCCGCAAAGAGCTGCCCGCACTGAACCATGATTTGGTGCGTCACGTAGCGCAAGCCCCCACCTGCACAGAAAAGGGCTGGGCTTACGATACCTGCTCCCGCTGCGACTATACCACCTATGCGGAGCTGCCCGCACTGAACCATGATTATCAGGCTGTTACCGTAGAGCCTACCTGTGAAACAGACGGCTATACCATCTTTACTTGCTCCCGCTGCAAAGACAGCTACACCGCAGACCCAACGGATCAGCTGGGACACCAGTTCGGTGCATGGTCCCCGAACGGAACCGGCTCTCAGAGCGCCGATTGTCTGCGGCAGGGCTGCGCGCACACTGGCAGCACGGATTGCCGGAAGTTTACTTTCCGCACTGCGGAAGGCGAAACCCTGACCTTCTGCCCCGTGTGCGGGCAGGCAGAAAACGCTGCGCAGCTGGAAATGATCGAAGCCGCAACGGCGTGGGCTAACAGCGGCAGTCTTTTTGCGGAGGATGTGACCGCACGGACGAATGGGGAATACCTGAGCGTGGCCTTTGAAACCGCAGGCAACCTGACGCAGCCCACCGGCCGGGTAAGGCTCGCGCTGCCCGCCGGATTGCTGGAAGGCAAAAAGCTTGTGCGCATTGCCCCGGACGGCACACAGGCCGAGTTGCCTTTTGAAACAGAGCGCGGAAAGCTCATCTATACGCTGGATTTTGCAAACAGCGCGCTGCCCGTAATGCTCTTCCGGCTGGTACCCCAGACCACCGCCCTCTGAACGCTTTTACAGCGGCACAAACAATAAAACGCAAAATGCCCGCTCACCGTGGTTTTCCACAGGTGGGCGGGCATTCTTTTGTGCCTTTTGGGGCATAAAAATACCCCCGGAGGATGCAGCGTTTTTTACGCTGTCTACTCGGTGGTCATTTCCATCGTGCTGTCGCTGTTCTGGCCTGTGGTGCAGACCGGCATCAATAACTTCGGCATCTGGATCGCCAACTCTTCCGAGACTTCTCCCATTCTGGCTCCGTTCATCTATGGTACGCTGGAGCGTCTGCTGCTGCCCTTCGGTCTGCATCACATGCTGACCATCCCCATGCAGGACTGGCTGGGGCTGGACAACTCCGCCCGCATCAACAAGTCCTCCACCGTGGGCCAGAACTGGCGCTGGCGGCTGAAAAAGACCCAGCTGACCAAGAAACTCCAGAAAGAGATCTGCCAGCTGACCACCCGCTACGGCCGGAAGAACTGGGCGTGAGCGTAAGGGAACTCAATACAAAGGGCAGGGCGGCCTGTGGGCCGCCCTGCCCTTTGTTGCGGAGTGCCCCCTTGGCAAACCCGGCGGGATTGCGCTATAATAGAGCCGTAACAGTTCCACAAAGGTGTGGTAAGGGAGGTGCGGTCATGATCCGGGTGGCGATCGTAGAGGACGACGCGGAGGTACAGGGGGTATTGCAGGAGTATGTCCGGCGGTATACCCGGCAGTACGGGACAGAGTTTGAAGTGACGGTCTTTGCGGACGGGGTGGATATTCTGGAGGATTACCGCGCGGTCTACGATATTATTTTTCTGGATGTGGAGATGAAGCATCTGGATGGCATGACCACGGCAGAGCGCATCCGGCAGATGGATGCAGACGTCATCCTGATCTTCATTACCAATATGGCGCAGTACGCCATCCGGGGCTACTCGGTGGGAGCGCTGGACTATGTGCTGAAGCCGGTGCCCTACTTTGCCTTTTCGCAGCAGCTGCTCAAGGCGGTTGCCCGGCTGGAAAAGCGGGCAAAGCACTACCTGACCGTGCCGGTGGAGGGCGGGCTGCGCCGGCTGGACACCGCAAGCATCTATTATCTGGAAAGCGAGGGTCACCGGGTGCACTTTTACACCGACGAGGGCGATTTTTCCGCCCCCGGCGCCCTCAAGGCCTTTGAGGAAAAGCTGGCAGACTGCCCCTTTGCCCGCTGCAACAGCGGCTACCTTGTCAATCTGGCACAGGTGCGGGAGCTGCGGCAGAGCACCGTGCAGGTGGGCCCCTGCGAGCTGCAGGTCAGCCGTCCCAAGCGCAAGGCCTTTCTTGCCGCCCTGACCGATTACATCGGAGGTGAAGGCTCATGACCGCGCTGCCGGATATCCCCCGGCTGTACACCGCCCTTGCCGAGTGTCTGGCGGTGCTGCTGTTCACCCCGGCGCTTGCGCCCCGCTTTTCCAGGGCGGTCACCGGGGGCATCACCCTGCTGTGGGCGGCGGTGCTGTCGGCCTTTCTGGAGCTGACGGGCAACGTGCCCGGCGGGCTCTGGATCCCCTGCATGGTAACGGCCATCGGGCTTTCCTACTTATATTTATGGGGTGTGTGGAGCATCACCCTGCTGGAAGCCGGGTATCACTGCGCCCGGGCGTTTATTCTGGCAGAGCTTGCCGCCAGCGTGGAGTGGCAGCTGCACTGCGCCCTCTGGCCCGCCCGCGGCCCATGGGAGCCGCTGTCTTTGCTGCTGCTGGCGCTGGTGTATGGGACGCTGTTCGGCATCATGTGCTATCTGCAGCACCGCCGTCCCCAGCCCGCCGGGCACTTACAGATCGGCGGCAGTGCCGCCCTGACGGCGGTCATGTTGGCGCTGACTGCCTTTGCGGTGAGCAATCTGGGCTTTCTGCCCGGCAGCGAGATCAACATGAGCATTTTTTCCATCCGCACACTGGTGGATTTTTCCGGCGTGCTGATCTTATCTGTGCAGCACGAGCAGCTGCAGGAGAACGCTTTGCACAGCGAGCTTGCCGCCATGGACGAGGTGCTGCACCGCCAGTACGAGCAGTACAAGCGGAGCAAAGAGGGCATCAAGCTCATCAACCGGCGATATCATGAGCTGAAGGTGCAGATCGCCGATATCCGCGCCGAGCGGGACCGCGCCAAGCAGGACGCGGCGCTGGCCCGGATGGAGTCCGGCATTTTGCAGTATGAGGCCGAGAACAAGACCGGCAACCCGGTGCTGGATACCTTATTGACGGCCAAAAGCATGGACTGTCAGGAAAAGAACATCCGGATGACCAGCGTGGCCGACGGCCGGGCGCTGGGGTTTCTGACCACGCGGGAGATCTGCACCATCGTGGGCACCGCGCTGGACAACGCCATCGAGAGCTGCGCCGCAGAGCCGGACCCCGAAAAACGGCTCATCCGGACGGCGGTCTATGTCCAGAACGGGTTCGTGATGTTCCGATTCGAAAACTACTGCGCCCAGCCGGTGGAGCTGGGGGCGGACGGTCTGCCCGCGCAGAGCGCCCACGGCGGCTACGATTTGAAGAGCCTGCGTTCGGTGGCGCAGCAGCACGATGGCAGTATGACCGTCCATTGGGAGAACCGGTGGTTCACGGTGCGGGTGCTGATGCCCCTGCCCAAAGAAAAATGACGACCCGCTCCGTCTCACTTCGTTCGACAGCTCCCCCGAAAGGGGGAGCTTTTGTTGCGCCTGAAAGCACGCATAAAACCTCGCCCTTCGGGAGAGGTGGCAGTGCGCAGCACGGACGGAGAGAGTATGGCATCCTGCACAAATAACGTCGCCTCTTGTTTGTGCATTAGCACAATAAAAATTGAAACGGATTTGAAACTTTTTGCAAATTGTGCACCCAAAACGACAGGTTGTGCGGAGAACGGTTCGTTTTGCGGTTTATATGATAAAATGACATCAAGCAAAGGAGTGGACGCACTCCTGAGAATAGCCATGAACCGGGTCGTGTACCCAAAAGAGGAGGAGTTAACAGTTATGGCACAGAAAAAGAAGGGCGGTAAGATGATGGGCAAGATCATCAAAACTGCCGTTTCGGGTGTGTTGTGTGTCGCATTGGCAGGCGGTATAGTTGCAGCCAATGTGCTGATCCCGCCTAATGCCAGCAGTGTGCAGAGCATTTTGGGTCTGAAGAGCGGCGGCATCGACAACAGCAAGGCAAAGACCGAAGGCATCAATATGGAATACAGCAAGCCCGGTTTTGACACAGAGGCTGCGTTGGTTGAGGATGAGATCGCTCTGAATAAGAAAATCGCCGCTGAAGGAATCGTTCTGCTGAAGAACGATGCGGGAAAGATGCCGTACAGCACGGATACGACCTTTAGTTTTGTCAGCCATTCGGCAGTCAGCTACATTGGCGGCAATAAGGTCGATATGAAAACTGCTTTTGAAGATGCAGGCTTTGGCGTGAATGAAACCCTCTGGAAGTTTTATTCCGAAGGCAACGGCAAGGATTACGGCCTGGGTGTCGGCTCGGTCTCTTACGGTGATGACGAGGACTTCTCCATCAACGAGTGCCCGCTGTCCGTCATGCAGGCGGAGCCGGGCCTGACCGATTCCATGCAGGGCACGGTGCCG
>OGLG01001471.1_pt1 | contig 13408 bp, 10 predicted proteins | sample 1572621 | NCBI WGS metagenome assembly OGLG01 (sample SAMEA2581912, study PRJEB24529) | metagenome | biome: Human gut stool | place: China | collected 2011 | reverse complement strand
CCACGACCTTTTCGTTACGAATGAAATGCTCTACCAACTGAGCTATTGCGGCTTGGTTTTGCGGTGCAAAGATACTAATTATTTATTGTCTGCAAACTATAAGTAAACAGAATTTTTGAATTTTTCAGATCGAGAATGCCCATCGAGGGCCTGTTTACGTAAGGCGTCACGCTTGCAATTGTCAGTTGCTGGCTCATCGGCATGTTGTAGTAATAGTAATAATAGTAGTAGTTGTTACTTGTTGCATTGCTCTCGAAGCCGATTGTTACCGGGCAGATGGTGAAGTTCATGTCGTCGTCGGTAATCTCTTCTTTATCGAGTAGCGACAGTATGTAGTCGCGCATCTCGCTGAACAGGTAGCGATGGTTGAACGAGTCGTAGGTCGCGTAAAAAGATGTTGTGTCGTTGGGAAGCTTGCTACGGGCGAAGAAGTCGTTTTTCTCGGAGGTTTTAACAAGAAGGACTGTCGGGGGCGGCGTGAGTCCGTAGCTGTTTGTGATGTCGAGCGTCGGAATTTCAAGCGACACGGTGTTTATAATCGAAAGCAGAGTTTTTTCGCTGCGGTATTTCTCGATCATCTCGCGTGCGGGAAAGCGGATTTCGACGTCGTAGCCTGTCGGCGCGGCAATGACAGCCTGTTCGGAGGCTTTTGCGCTCAGCTCGGGCGACACGTTATAGTGCATGTTGTTGTTTGTGACGATTTCGGGGGTCACGGCGAGATATGCTGCAGAGTTGTAGACGGTTGTGTCGCGGTCGGTCTCTTCGTCGCGATAGGTGCGATGGAAATAGAGAGTTATGGCTGTCGAGTCGATCTGGGCCACTCGGCCGCTGCCGAATGATGTTTTGATATAGAAGCCTTTGAACCATTGTGAGAATGCTCCGGGTGTGGCGAATGTCTCGGGCGATTCTTTGTATTTGGCAAGAAGCTCGGCTCCGAAGCTGTTCGGCAGATCGATATTGATAAGACGGAATTTGCGTTTTTGCTCGGTTGGGCTGAGGCCGGCGGCTGTGGCAGTGTATGTTGCCGTTGCGTAGGGCGTCGGCTCGTAATATCCGGCAGGATTGAAGTCGCTGAATATCGGAGCGGGGAGGTCGCGAGTCAGGCGGTGGACGGCTATTCCCATAGGCATCAGCGAGTCGCCGACATATCCGCCGAGGGGCATACGCATGACAAGCCGCACGGAATCAAGGTCGACGTCGGTGTAGGGAATGGTCTGGCTGGGCATAAACTGGGTTACTACGTCGCTCGAGAAAGAGCCGTAGCCTTCGGCGTCGATATTTCCCAGGAGCTGGAGTATTGTTCTCGACTGAACTCTTCCGGAGGCGACAGAGTGGCCGGTCAGTGTGAAAGAGTCGTCGACTACGATCTTGACCTGATCCTGGATCAGTGAGGACCCGATTGTCGAGGTATCGTCGTCGCACGCGCTGACCAAAGTTGACAGGGCGGCCACGAACAGAAATACCTTTAAGAGGCGTTTCATTTGTTAAAGCGAGTTATAGAAATCGACATAGGCGCGAGCGGCTTCGGCGGGGTCGTCGTGGTAGTCGAGGACGGGACGCCCGAGGCTGCGGGCGTAGTCGAGCAGAGCCGGATCGGCATCGGGCACTCCGGCGACGACGCCGTCGGCATAGTCGATGGCTATGCGCATCAGCTCGTTGAATCCGACCGGGGGTGTTGCTATGGACTTTATGTTGTCGGCCGAAATGCCGTCGGTAATGATTTTCTCAGCGAAGCGCTCAGCCAGAGGGGCGAGCAGTCCGTCGGGAGATGTTATTGTCACAACTACTTTAGAGTCGCGGAAGGCGGGATCGTCGTTGTAGTTTTTTTTGAGCAGAAGAGGGGCGAGGGCTGAAAGCCATCCTGTGCAGTGGATTACTTCGGGAGCCCAGCGTATTTTTTTTACGGTCTCGACAACGCCGCGCACAAAGAATATCGCGCGTTCGTCGTTGTCGCCGAGGCTTGTGCGTGTTTCGAGCTCTTTTATAGGGCTGCGGCTGAAATAGTCATCGTTGTCAATGAAATAGACCTGCATGCGTGTGGGCTGCAGGGTGGCGACTTTGATAATCAGAGGATGGTCGGTGTCGTCGATTATGATATTCATGCCGCTTAGGCGAATCACTTCGTGGAGCTGGTTACGGCGTTCGTTGATAGAGCCGTATTTCGGCATGAAAGTACGCACCTCAAAGCCTTGTTCCTGAACTCCTTGTGGGATCAGCCGGCTGCGGAGCGAGCTATGGTTTTCGGCAACGTAGGGCGAGATTTCCTGAGAAATATAGAGGATTTTTCGTTTCTCCATTGATGCAATATTGCTATTATTTCGCAAAGTTACGCTTTTTTCCTGATAAATGCAAACCTCGTGTGTGGTTTGCATGTGCGTTCAAAAGCTAAGCGCGGAGTGTCTCGTCGACAATCCGCGCTTTAAGAATTACTATTTTACAACCTTTGTAAGTCGTGTTAGTTCTTGGGTATAGATTTGTATATTGAACCGCTGTCAGGCGGTACGGTTTTCACGCTTGCAAAGGTAATGTGCGGTTGTTACAATTGTGTGGCAGTCGTGAGACAATGTTGTGAAAAAAAACTGTTTTTCGCGGGTTTATTTCATCATCGACAGAAAAGCGGCGGGAATACCGGTTGAGAAGTCCATCGGACGACGTGAATTCGGATGGACGAACTTCAGAGTGCGGGCGTGGAGAGCGAGCCGGTGTATGGGGGATGTAGCAGCTCCGTAGCGGCGGTCGCCTACGATTGGATGGCCGAGGTCTTTCATGTGGACTCGAATCTGGTTCTTGCGGCCCGTGTCGAGGCTCAGTTCAACGAGTGTGTGGCCGTGAGAGCGGTCGAGAACGCGGTAGCGCGTGACGGCGAGCTTGCTGTCGGCGTTGACGGGCCGGGGAGTGGAGTAGACTTCATGCTCGGCGTTCTCGTTGAGGTAAGAGCGGATGGTTCCCTCGTCATCTTCGATATATCCCTCGACAACCGCAACGTAGTTGCGTTCGAGAACCATGTTGTTCCAGTTGTGCTGCATGGTCTCTTTGGCCTGTTGGTTCTTGGCGAACATCATCAGACCCGAGGTGTCGCGGTCGAGACGGTGGACGATGAAGATTTTGTTCCGTGGATTGCTCCATTTGACGTAGTCGCGCAATATTGAATAGGCGGTTCCTTCCTTTATCTTGTCGGTTCCCATTGAAAGGAGTCCGTAGCCTTTGTCGACAACAATAATGTCGTCGTCTTCAAAGACAAGACGCAACCGGCGGTTGCGGAATGTCAGGAAGGGACGCACGAGGTTGATTTTCACTTCGTCGCCTGCCGACAGTCCGGTGTCGAATTGGCGTGTGGGCGCGCCGTTGACGGCGACCTGATCGTGGGCGAGCAGCTCCTTGATGTTTGTGCGTTTGCGCTGTGGCATCGATTCGATCAGGAAGTCAAGCAGACGTGTGGGGCCTTCAGGTCTGTAGGTTTCAATGACGTCGGGCACGAAAAGACCTTTTCTCGTGCCCGGCTTGTGGTTTAACGGACGTGGCATATCGACATCATGATTTTTTCTGGCGGATAGCGCGCCCTTTGGCTTTTGATTTCGGGGCGGGCTGAGAGGCGATTATTTCGCGGGCCTGCTCGAGAGTGAGTTCAGCGGGATTCTCGATGGTCTTCGGAATCTTGTAGTTAGCTTTTTTGTAAGCAATATAAATTCCATAACGGCCGTTCAGAATCTGAAGGTCGGGTTCTTCGTCGAACGTCTTGATGATCTTCTTGGCATCGGCATCGCGCTTGGCCTTGATTAGTCCGATGGCTTCGTCGAGGGTTATCGATGTCGGCGAGAGCTCTTTGGGGATAGATACGAATTTCGACGCATGGCTGATATAGGGGCCGAAGCGTCCGATAGCTGCTTTGACGGGCTTGTCTTCGAACGAGCCGAGTTCACGGGGCAGGTCGAAAAGCTTTAGAGCTTCATCGAGGGTGATGTCGAATACGCTCTGCTCTTTTCTTAGTGAGGCGAAGCGCGGCTTTGCCTCGCCCTGGGCATTGCCGATCTGGACGACGGGGCCGTAGCGGCCGATCTTGACGCTGACAGGTTCGCCGGTGGCAGGGTCGGTTCCGAGCATGCGTTCGCCGACGCGATGTTCAGTGCGTGTGTCTTCCGCTTTGACGACCTCGGGATGGAAGAGGGCGTAGAACTGCGATATCTCGTCGTTCCAGTTGCATTTTCCTTCGGCGATGAGGTCGAATTTACCTTCGACACGGGCTGTGAAATCGTAGTCGAGGATGTCGGGGAAGTTTGCTGTCAGATAATCGTTGACGACGATGCCGGTGTCGGTAGGGATAAGCTTGCCTTTGTCGGCGCCGTATTGCAGTGAAGCTGTCTGTTCGCCTATTTTGCCGCTGTTTCCGTCGAGAGTGAGGATCGTGTAGGGCCGTTTCACTCCCGGTTTCTCGCCTTTCTCGACATATTCACGCTGCTGTATGGTGGAGATTGTCGGCGCGTAGGTAGACGGACGTCCGATTCCGAGTTCTTCGAGTTTCTTAACGAGTGTGCCTTCGTCGTAGCGCGGTGGTTGACGCCTGAAGCTTTCGGTGGCAGTGATGTCTTCGGGCTTCATTGTGTCGCCTGTTTTCATCGGCGGCAACAGGGTCTCGTCGGCTGAGTCGTCACTTTCGCTGTCGGACTGGAGCGGGGTCTTCGATGCATAGACGCGCATAAAACCGTCGAATTTCACAACCTGACCCTGAATGTTGAAATGCTCCTGACGCTCGGAGTCGCCGGCGATTCTGACTGTGACGGTTGTCTTTTCAAGCTCGGCATCGGCCATCTGACTTGCTACGGCACGTTTCCATATCAGGGCGTAGAGGCGTTTTTCGCGGTCGGTTCCGTCGACGGTTGTCTTGTTGATATACGTTGGACGGATTGCCTCGTGGGCTTCCTGCGCTCCTTTGCTGGAGGTGTGGAAGTGGCGCGCATGGGCGTAACGCTCTCCCAGTGATCCGGTAATCTCGGCGGCAATGGCATTCATGGCCATTGACGAGAGGTTCAGCGAGTCGGTTCGCATATATGTTATGTGCCCCGCCTCATAGAGGCGCTGGGCGACCATCATAGTCTGGCTTACGGTCATTCCGAGTCGCCGCGACGCTTCTTGCTGGAGAGTGGAAGTGGTAAAAGGTGGAGCCGGGGACCTCTTCACCGGGCGAACCTGAACATCGGAGACTTCGAAACGGGCGCCGGCGCAGGCTTCGAGGAATTCTTCGGCGGCTTTGCGCGTAGGCAGTGTGCGCGACAGTTCGGCGCGCACAGTTTTTCCGTCTGGCGCGAAAAAACGTGCTGTCACGCGCCAGTGGGCTTCGGTCTCGAAGTTTTTGATTTCGGCCTCGCGCTCGCATATCAGACGCACCGCAACGCTCTGGACGCGACCGGCGCTGAGGGCCGGTTTGATTTTTTTCCAGAGAACGGGCGAAAGCTCGAAGCCGACGATGCGGTCGAGCACGCGGCGCGCCTGCTGGGCGTCGACGCGGTTGAGATCGATTGTGCGCGGATTCTCCAGCGCTTTGTGGATTGCCTCAGGGGTAATCTCGTGGAATACGATGCGCCGCGTTGTGGACGGGTCAAGTCCGAGCACCTCAGCAAGATGCCAGGCTATGGCCTCACCCTCGCGGTCTTCATCGCTCGCAAGCCAGACCGTCTCTGCCTCCTTTGCGGCTTTGCGCAGGTCGCGGACAATGTTTTTCTTGTCTTCGGGAATCTCGTAGATGGGTTCGAAATTTCCCTGCTTGTCGACAGAGATGTCGCGTTTGCGCAGATCGCGTATATGGCCTATGCTGGCCATTACCTTGAAATCTTTTCCGAGGAAACCCTCGATAGTCTTGGCCTTCTCAGGCGACTCTACAATTATCAGGTTCTTCATTTACAGCATTGTTGGACGAGTGTCGTCGAAAGCCGCTGTCGCGGCACAAGCCTGAGGCCGCTGCCGCCCGGTGGCGGAGCAGCCTCGCGGGTAAAGGGGGAATGTTATTCTTTCATGTTGTGGAAGACGTTCTGGACGTCTTCGTCGTCTTCGAATTTCTCGAGAAGTTTCTCGATCTTCTCGCGCTGCTCGTCGGTGACCTCTTTGAGATCGTTGGGGATGCGCTCGAATTCGGCGGAGATAATCTCGAAACCGTGTTCCTCGAGGTATTTCTGAATGTTGTTGAATTCCTCGAAGGCGCCATAGATGTCGACTTCCTCTTCGTCAGCCTCGATTTCATCGACTCCGTAGTCGATCAGTTCGAGCTCGAGATCTTCGAGCGATATGTCTTCGCGGGGTTTTACCTTGAACACGCTTTTGTGGTCGAACAGGAATGAAAGTGAGCCCTGAGTTCCGAGCGTGCCGCCATGTTTGGTAAAATATGAGCGGACGTTGGCGACCGTGCGGGTGTTGTTGTCGGTAGCGGCTTCGACAACGATTGCAATGCCGTATGGCCCGTAGCCTTCGTAGACGATTTCCTTATAGTCGCCCGACTCTTTGTCGGTAGCTTTCTTGATGGCGCGCTCAACAGTGTCTTTGGGCATATTGGCGGCCTTGGCGTTCTGCATAAGCACGCGCAGGCGGGGGTTGGTATCGGGGTCGGGACCGCCGGCTTTTGCGGCGATGGTGATTTCCTTACCGATGCGCGTGAAAGTGCGCGACATATTGCCCCAGCGTTTCAGCTTGCGAGCTTTGCGATATTCAAATGCTCTTCCCATTGTTGGAATTGATTATAATTGTTGTTGATGATTTCAGAGGTCAGGCTCAGCGGAGTTCGGCGTGGAGCTCGCGCTTGAGATTGGCGATGATTTTGTTCATTACGGCGTCGATCTGCTTGTCGTTGAGCGTCTTTTCGTCGTCCTGAAGGGTCATTGAGATCGCGTATGACTTTTTGCCGGCGGGCAGGTTCTTACCTTCGTAGACGTCGAAGAGTTCTACGTCGCGGAGAAGTTTCTTCTCGCTCCGGCCGACTACGGTCTCGATCATTGCCATTGTGACGTCGTTGCTGACCAGCAGGGCCAGATCGCGTTTGACGGGATGGGTCTTCGGAGGCATCGAAGCGCTTACATTATGTCCGATTGACAAATTTGCCAGTTCGTTCCAGCGCAGATCGGCGTAGGCCACCTGCTGGGAGATTTCGAAGCGTTTGAGAAGTGATGCGCTGAGAATGCCCATGGTTCCGAGCAACTTCCCGGAACGGGTCGTCAGCGACAGCGAAGCTTCGAAATCGGCTGTTGGCTCGGCATCGGGGGTGAGCTGGACGGCGTGGCTGTCGATGCCCATGCGGGTCAGTATGTTGAGCACGGCGGCTTTCAGGTCGAAGAAACTCGACGTTTCGGCCTGACGGGCCCAGTTGCCGTGGCGTATATTGCCGGTCAGCCAGAGCGAGAGGCGGGCTTCCTCGCGATAGGGAGCAAGGGGCGCCTCGGCGGTCGATGCTACGGCAGGAATGTTGAAGTAGACGTTGCCGAACTCATAGAAAGCGAGGTCGGGGCGGCGCCGGTTGATATTGCGCCCGAGGCTTTCGAGGCCGCCGTAGAGCAGTGTCTGGCGCATGACGCCGAGATCCTGACTCAGCGGATTGAGCAGGGCCACACAGCGGTCGAGAGGCATGGTGGCATTGTCGGCATAGTATTTGACCGACGTCAGCGAGTTGTTGAGAATCTCGTTGAAGCCCTCGCCGGTCAGCTGATCGCTGATGCGGCGGCGCAGCTCGTTGTCGAGATCGGTATGGGTTTTGTAGCTCAGCGAAGCGTGGAGACGCGATTCGAATTCGACGTTGTTGTAACCGTAGATTCTGAGGATGTCCTCTATGACGTCGCACGGACGGCGGACGTCGACGCGGTAGGTGGGAACTTCGAGGTCGAGCTCTCCCTCTCTGCGTGAGGCAATGGCTATTTCGAGCAGTCCGAGAATCTTGTCGACAGTGTCGTGACCGATCTTTTTGCCTATGAGGCGGTCGACCGAGTCGTAACTGAGGGTGACGGGGTAGGGCGCTGTCGGAGCGGGATATATGTCGCAGACGGGGCCGCAGATTTCACCTCCGGCAATCTCTTTGACTAGCATGGCGGCGAGCTTGAGGGCATACATTGTGCCGTTGGGGTCGACACCGCGCTCATAGCGGAAGCTGGCGTCGGTCTGGAGGCCGTGGCGGCGCGCGGTCTTACGGATGTCTGTCGGGTTGAAGCAGGCGCTCTCGATGAATATGTCGGTTGTTGTCTCCGTTACGCCGCTGTCCATTCCGCCGAAGACACCGGCGATACACATCGGTTCACGCCGGCCGTTGCAGATGCAGAGGTCACGCTCGTCGAGTTTGCGCTCGACTCCGTCGAGTGTGGTGAACGGTGTGCCTGTCGGGCATTGCGTTACGATGATTTTTTCTCCTTCGATTTTGTTGAGGTCGAAGCAATGGAGCGGCTGGCAGAAGGCATGGAGGATATAGTTCGTTATGTCGACGATGTTGTTGATCGGGCGCAGGCCGATAGCTGACAGGTGTGTGCGGAGCCATTCGGGGCTTTCGCCGACTTTGACGCCGCGCACGGTTATTCCCGAGTAGCGCGGACAGGCGTTTGCATCGGCAACCTCAACAGCGATACCTCCGTCGGGGCGGTCGAGGGCGAATCCGTCGACCGACGGGCGGTGGAGCTGACGGGCGGTGCGGTGCATGGCCATCCATGCCGCCAGATCGCGGGCGACTCCATAGTGGCTTGCGGCGTCGATGCGGTTCGGGGTGAGGTCGACTTCGAGGACGTAGTCGCTCGTCAGTCCGTAATATTCGGAGGCGGGAGTGCCCGGACGGATGTCGTCGGAGATGACAATGATACCGTCGTGGTTTGTGCCGACGCCGATCTCGTCTTCTGCGCATATCATGCCGAACGATTCAACGCCGCGAATCTTTGATTTTTTGATCTTGAACTCCTTGTCGCCGTCGTAGAGAGTGGTGCCGACGGTAGCCACTACCACAGTCTGGCCCGCTGCGACATTCGGCGCGCCGCAGACAATCTGAGTGGCCTGTCCGTCGCCGAGGTCTACGGTTGTAATGTGCAGGTGATCGCTGTCGGGATGAGCCTCGCAGGTCAGCACCTTTCCGATGACGAGACCGCGGAGGCCTCCGCGAATCGATTCGACTTCTTCGACGGAGCCTGTTTCGAGGCCTATCGACGTCAGTGCGTCGGCAACCTCTTCGGCACGCCTGAAACCAGACGCTTTGCCTAATGAGAAAAACTGTCTCTTCCGTTAGACAGTGGAACTGGCCGGCCCTCTTGGGCTGGCTGGTTTTTGCACTGGCATTAACCGGTTTCGATCAGTGGACCAAAAACTGGATTCAGCATCGCCTCATTACCGGTGATGTCGATCGAATCACGGATTTCTTCAATTTAGTCGTCGCGTACAACAGCGGGGCAGCTTTTTCCTTCTTAGCCGATGCCGGCGGCTGGCAGCGTCCGCTTTTTGCCGGACTTGCCATCGTTGTGAGCTTGGTGATCTGCGTGATCATTGCCCGCAACAGCTCCCGCAAATTTCTTTGTCTGGGTCTTGCTCTGGTTCTTTCCGGCGCGCTCGGCAACGCCTGGGACCGATTCACTATCGGTGTAGTCGTAGACTTTTTAGACTTCCATGTAGGCTCCTACCATTGGCCGGCTTTCAATGTCGCCGATATCTGCATTTGCTGCGGCGCCGGCATTGTCGTCCTGGCTGAGTTCTTCGGAAAGAAGAATTAATCGGAGATTGAAAATGTCTCTTCAGGGAAAACATATCCTTTTAGGCGTCACAGGCGGTATCGCCGCATACAAAGCCTGTGAACTTCTCCGTCTGCTCGTGAAAGCCGGCGCCGATGTTGAGGTCATGATGACCAAAGCGGCTGCGCAGTTTGTTGGGCCGCTGACGTTTGAGACACTCAGCGGGAAGCCGGTCGCCGAGGATATGTGGGATCCTAAAATGCGGCTTCCGCATATTTCTCTTCGCAAGAATAAGGATCTTATCGTCGTCGCTCCGGCAACGGCCAATATCATCGCGAAAGCAGCTAACGGTATTGCCGACGACTTGGTTTCCAGCACCTTGCTTGCACGGGAGTGTCCGCTGATGCTTTGCCCGGCTATGAACGTGCAGATGTGGAGAAATCCGGCGACGGTTCGAAACGTTCGAACCCTAAAAGGGGATGGCGTTCTGTTTTCCGGTCCGGAAGCCGGCAACCAGGCCTGCGGAGATGTCGGTGAGGGACGTCTGCGGGAACCGGCACAAATTCTGGAAGATGTTGAAGCCTTTTTTACACCTTCGATCCTTTCCGGAAAGAAAGTCCTAATGACTGCGGGCCCGACATTTGAGCCTTTTGATCCGGTTCGAGGGATCACCAACGGATCTTCCGGGCGACAGGCAGCTGCTATTGCTGCCGCTGCAATTCGCGCCGGCGCCGAGGTCACGATTGTCAGCGGTCCGGTTTGCGTGTCCTACCCGGACAAAGCAGCGGTTATCCCCGTTCGGCAGGCTCAAGAGATGTTTGAGGCAGTCAAAAAAGAACTGGCTGAACACACGCCCGATACCTTTATCGGCGTCGCTGCGGTAGGCGACTGGCGTCCGGTCGAATACTCGGAAAGCAAACTCAAGAAGGAAAAAGGTCAGGATACATTAACGATCAAGCTTATTAAAAATCCCGACATTCTTTCCTATGTCGGCCATTCCGGCCTGTGCTCGGCGGTTATCGGTTTTGCTGCCGAGACAGACAATCTTGCTGAAAACGCACGCAAGAAGCTCGACTCTAAAGCGGCGGATATGATTGTCGTCAATCCGGCGTCTGCGATCGGAAGTACCCAAAATCAGGCTTCTTTTGTCACCAAAAACGGAATCGAGGCCAAAGAGCTCAGTTCTAAAGCCGAACTTGCCGAAGAGATTATTGAAGCCCTTGCCGACCTTCTTAAAAAGAGAGTGATTTAATCCTATGAAACTTCAAATTAAGATTTTGGATCCGAAGATCCGCGAAAAAATGCCAAGCTACGCTTCGCTCGGCTCTGCCGGATTAGATCTTCGTGCCGTGATGGATGAACCGCTGGTCCTCCAGCCCGGTGAAACCAAGCTCATCAAAACCGGTCTTGCGATCTACATCGGCGATCCCGGTTATGCAGCTTTAATCCTCCCTCGTTCGGGTCTCGGTCATAAACACGGCATAGTGCTCGGCAACTTAGTCGGACTTATTGACTCGGACTACCAGGGCGAATTAATGGTCTCCTGCTGGAACCGTTCTCAGACACCCTTCACCATCGAGCCAATGGAACGAATTGCCCAGCTAGTTATTGTCCCAGTCGTTCAGCCGACTTTTGAAGTGGTCGACGAATTTGTCGCCACGGAACGCGGAACCGACGGTTTCGGTTCTTCAGGTCCTCATTAAGACCAAAAACAAACTTATCCAGCCGGCTGAAATGTCGGCTTTTTTGTCTCCTTAGCGAGCATCGTCAACGTGTCAATTTCAGTTAATGCACGGGTAAAATTTTTACAACTCTTACAGATTCGGCTATTACTTGTGGTGTAACTGCAACGTTTTTTACGAAAGAGGAAAAATTTCAATCTTGATAATATAAGCACTCTGCCCCGAGAAAACCGCCTTTATAAGAGAAAATACAATAAGTTACCCTCCTTTGCTGTAATTTGTATTTCTTTTATATGCGAAATTTACTAATTGACATTTATTTACAATCCCATAAGAATGTAACAGTCACTCGTCTTGCTCACAGAGTTCGACAATCGTTTTTAGTATTAGGCGCGTGAGAGTAATGGACATCGCCGTCAGTTTTTTGGAGAAGTTTAAATATGGCAACAGGAACCGTGAAATGGTTTAACGACGCTAAGGGATATGGATTTATCACTCCCGATGACGGCGGCGAAGATCTTTTCGCCCATTTCTCTGCAATTAAAATGGATGGTTTCAAGACGTTGAAACAAGGCCAGCGTGTCACATTCGACCTGAAAGAAGGCGAAAAAGGCAAACAGGCTGACAACATCAAACCCGCCTAATAAGATTCGTTTTTGATTAAACGAAGGGAGCTCTCGGAGCTCCTTTATTTTTCCGCTTTTATCATGACACCGAATATCAGAATTGCCCTCTTCTCCGCTGCTTTTGTACTTCTCTCGAGCGTGCAATATGCTTGCGCAGCCGATACGCTCAAACTCATGGTGAAAGGCATCACGGTTCCTGTCGAAGTTGCCGCCGACAACGCCAGCCGGGAAAAAGGTCTGATGTTCCGCAAACATCTGCCGGAAAATTCCGGAATGCTCTTCGTCATGGACCGCAGCGACGCTGTCTGCATGTGGATGAAAAACACCCTCATCCCGCTTTCCGTTGCCTTCATCGATAAAGACGGCTTCATTATTAATATTGAGGAAATGAAGCCGCTGACACTTGATATCCACTGCAGCAAAGCGAAAGCGTTTTACGCACTGGAAATGAACGAATCTTGGTTTGAGAAAATCATGTCAAACCCGGAGACAAGATCTCTCGCCTTCCCCAGCTGCGCCAAACAAATTAAAAAGCCGGAACAAACCTATTGTCTGCTCCGGCCGTGGTTCGGCTTATTCACCGAACCTCCCTCCTGAGAAATTACTGCATCTTGGCGAAGTTTTCGCCGGCAATCATACCGAATGTCAAAGCATCGATAACTGCCACGGTTCCCAAACGAGATGCGCCGTGCACACCGCCTGCTACTTCACCGCCGGCATAGAGGCCAGGGATCGGTTTGTGGGTGTTGGCAGAAATGACTTCTGCGTTTTCATTGATCATCACGCCGCCCATGGTGTGGTGAATCTTCGGGCTGACTTCAATGCCGTAGAACGGAGCCTTGGAAACATCGAGCCCCTTGTTGAACGTAAGGATGCGGTGGAAGTCTTTGTCATCGTTGGCTTTAACGTAGCCGTTGAATTTAGCGACTTCGTCCAGAAGGGCCTGTTTGGGGATACCGAAGGCATCAGCCAGCTGTTCGAGTGTGTCAAACTTCTTAACCGTACCCATTTCCAAAGGAAGCTTAACGAAGGACGGGTTGATCGCTTTAACAATGGCGTCGTCGCAGATCGCAATCGGATAGTTTTCGTCGGTGCCGATGACTTTGAACAGAGCGTCGGATTTGATCTTACGGCCGGCGTGTTCGTCCATGAAGCGTTTGCCAGTCTTTCTGTCAACGACCAGGCCTAAGTCCATGCAGGCGTGGTTGGTGAAGTTAACAGAGACACCGAAACCTTTTTCACGCGGGTTGCAGTACGGAAGGAACTGCAGCCAACAAAGCTGAACAGGCTGAGCGCCGATGCCCAAAGCTTTGATCAGCACGCCGGCAGTAGCACCCGGCTGGTTCGTGGAGTCTGTGGTCGGAACAACGCGGGGATCCTGAGCCTGACGGAAGAAGATGTCGCGGGAGAAACCGCCGGCAGCCAGCATCAC
>OGLG01001464.1_pt1 | contig 13442 bp, 8 predicted proteins | sample 1572621 | NCBI WGS metagenome assembly OGLG01 (sample SAMEA2581912, study PRJEB24529) | metagenome | biome: Human gut stool | place: China | collected 2011 | reverse complement strand
TATTCACTTTTTATTTTTTTAAATTTATAAATTTAAAGTTTTCAATTATGAACAAGAAGTTTCTAAGTGTGACCCTGTTCAGTGCCTTGATGTTGGGTACTGCAGGTACGTTCACGTCTTGTAAGGATTATGATGATGACATCAAGGACTTGCAGGAACAACTGGACAAGAAAGCTTCACTTGATGACCTGAATGCAAAAGTTACTACGTTGCAGACGGCTGTAGATGAAGCCAAAAGTGCCGCAAACGAGGCCAAGAACAAAGCTCAGGAAGCTTTGGACAAGGCTAATTCGACAGAAGGCGGAGTATCCGAGGCAGATTTGACTGCTTTGAAGAAAGAACTGGAAAAGCAAATTGAGAAGTTGGCTTCTTTGGAGGCAGTTGAGACTAAAATCAACGACTTGAAAGAAGAATTGGAAGGCGGCTTTGTTACAGACGAAAAACTAAAAGACTTGGCTGCTGAGGTTGATGCATTGAGCGCTCAAGTTATGTCTATTATCGGACATCGTTTGACTAGTCTGGCTGTAATTCCTACAAGTCATATCAATGGTATTGCAGCTATTACATTGACTACTCTACAGTATACTCCACAAGAGTACAAGGCAATGGCAAAACATGCAGACGGTCCTCAAACTGACAAAGATTCTGAAGGTACGTTTACAGCACATTCCAAAACTCCTGTACTTGACCACGTTAATAAAGCTGGTGCCAAGCCGTACACAGTGTCTACAGACAAAAATGAGGCTTACTTCCACGTTAGCCCCAATATGGGTGTACGTACAGAGGATATTTATATGCCTTCTTTCGATTGCATCAAATCTGAAAACATCCTCACCAAAGCTGGCGCAACGATTTCCGAGAATTCTCCTATCCAGCCTACTGACTATAAGATAAAAGACAATGTATTGACAGTACAATTCAAGAAGACTGTTGCCGAATCCATCAATGAAGCAGGCGGTCATGCAAGTGGAAAAGAAACTTTCTACATGGCTTCTCTAAAGGCTCCTATTGCTAAAGAAAACCTGACTGCTGATGAAGCTAAAGCTCTTAAGGAAAATGGTACTCAGGTTTATGTGAACTCTGAATATGTTCGTCTGCACGAAACAAAGGTGGCTCCCTACATTGCTAATGCACGTACGATGTACAACGGAAATATGGGTGGTGATTTTGCTGACGAAGTTCAGACTGATGGTGAAGGTAGATTCTATGTGCACTATCACGACTCTATTTGTGCATATGAGTCACAGGCTAACGACATGATTGACGTTTATGCACAGTATAACAAGGTACTCGACTTGAAAAAATTAGTGGAGGTTTGCACAACAGAGATTGATGCTACAGATCACAAAAAACATGCTGAATTGGAGAAATACAAAGACTATGGTCTAACATTCCGTTTCTACAAAGCTACTGGAGAATATTTTACTTTGGGTGGCCCTGAGGGTAATAGTAACAAGACCGACCAGCAAAAATTCGCAGAAATCGATTCTCCTATGAATGGTCACATGACTTCAAAAGTCTATAGCCTTGACGGTGTATCTGCCACTGCAGTAGGCCGCGAACCGTTGGTACGTGTAGAGTTGGTGGATACTGTAAACAATGCTTTGGTAGCTATGCGTTACATCAAGGTGAAATGGGTGAAAGAAGAAGGTATGCGTGAAATCGGTTTCACATACGATGATACCATATTCAAATGTGGCAATTTCGCAGATAGAATTGGTACTGTAGCCATGAACGAAGTTATCTACAACGGTGCAAAAGAAGGCGGTATGACCAAACAGGAATTCCACGCCATTTACACTGACGAGGGTTTCGACGCACAAGATGGAGTAGATTATGGTAAGGTTAAACTTCTTAAGAATACAGAAGACGGCGTTGAATCTTACAACATTGAGTGGACTTTGACTCATGCTGACATCGTGAAGAAATATCCGGTATGGAAAAATCACGAAGATATGGTATTCACCAAGACATTCTTCTGGAAAGATCCGACAAAAGCATATCCTACTTTGAAGATTACATTGACACGTACTATCTACAAACCTACATTCGGTGGATATGGATATGACAATCGTTATTGGAAGAAAAACACCAACAACACTGTATTCAATGTGAACCCGGTAGTTTATGGTGCTGTGGAATGGAATCCTGCATGGAATGAAACCACTGGACACGTATTGACTGGCGATAAGACTAACAATAATCCGACCGTAAATATCTACACTGACTTAGTGAACGGTTTCTTGAACAAAGACGGTGTAAAACCTGCTACTGGTGCATGGGAATACCTGTACTTCCAGGATAAGAACGTTGCGAATGTGAAGAATCCTTATTCTCCTACATTTGAATTGGAAGGTGTACGTTTTGAATTCGATGCTGAAAAGTTGGCTGGTAAAACTTATAAGTACTTTGATGTTGCCAGCAAGACATTCAAGGATGGTGCTGTTACATTGAGTACTGACAACACAAAATTGTACATTGCAGGTGAATTGGCTGCAACAATTGACAATTATAAGGACAACCTCTGTACTGTCGTAGATAATCCTCTGAAAGGTCACAAGACTTATAACATCAAATTGCAAGAAGCTGATCCGGATGCAGCATCCAATTTCGGAAAAGACACCAAACCGACAGAAGCTGCCAAAGCTTTGGTAGGCCAGATTGTTCCTGTCAAATTGGTTGCAGACCTTTGCTATGGTGATGCAACTCCGGGACATCCGGCTGCTCATACTGAAGTTATCAAGGCTTATGATGCCAACATCATTGAACCGATGACTATCACAGTGAATAAGGAAGAAGGAGAAGTAACTGATGCTGTTGTTAACGGTAGCTCTGTAGATGTAACAGGTGCTTATACTTACACTTGCTGGAATGCAGACGAAAACGGTAATTTCTACACTGCTTCTGAGGCTCCCAATGCAACAGCTCTGCAAAAAGAACTGTTCAAATTCTACGAATGTACTCCGAGCAACTGGATGACTGATCAAGTTAAGACTAACCTGAAACTGGTAGACGGCAATTTGCAGCCTGTGGCTGGTTACAAGGAAGGTAGCCTTCCTGCCAACACAACTGTAGTTTACAACGTAGATGCAACAACTGGTAAGGAAACACTGACTTACTACAACCACAGTGGTACTCCTGTAAACTGGGATTATGAAATCTATGTTCCTATCAAGTTCGGTTATAAGTGGAAGACTTTCACTCAGGAATTCAAAATCCACGTAAATGAAAATGCCGGTACTCCCGCAGGAAGATAAGAGACAACTCTGAAAAGAGATGCCAATAAAGTAAACAGACAAGAGAGAGTGCTTCATCCGATTGAAGCACTCTTTTTTATAATATAACAACTAAAAATATGAAACAAACAGTCATTATAGGAATATTGTTGGGAATACTGCTACTAACCGGATGTGACAACAACGAAAAAGAACATGATTTTGTCGGTATATTCACTACTGCCAACGGCATAAAGTTTGAGCTTCGTCCAGATTCTACATCAATCATAACTTTCAAAGATTCTATGATTTACGAAAGTTCTTGGAAAATAAGCAAAGATCGTAACAATGAAACCTATGCCAACATAGAGTTTGCTGGTTATCAGAATTATTATTATTTGAAAAATGGTAAGCTTTATCGCAGTATACGCGAAATGAACCATGATGCCTTAGGTGAAGAGGTGAAGTATATAGAATGATTTCCGCGCCTCTCATCACTCTCTAGATTTTTTTCTCCCCACTTTGCTTCCACACTTCCACCCACCTCCTGCATCCCCCTATCCATCGGCACTTGAACTGCTGTGGAAGCAACAAAAAAAGGTGGAAGCAAATTTTGCTTCCACCTACTCAAAACGCCATAGTTTTACCGTAACCTACTCGTCTCTACCATAATACCCCGTGCAAGGTACATAAATCGGTTGGTTCAGTTTTCCTGCATTCTCGAGCTTGCCTTCGCTACGAAGCAGGCGAATATGAAGCTGTGCAGTAGAGCGCATCATTCCGCAGAGGCTCTGAAAATCACTGCGCGTAAGGAACTGATGCGTAGAGAAGTAGCCCGTCAGTCGCCTGTCAATCTCCTTGTCACTCAGCTTTTGGGAATGCTCATTCAGCCCCAGCGGTTTAACTTTGATGGCACCTATCTCATTCTTCAGCACCTGGTCGGCACGAAACTTGATGCCCTTCAGCTTAATCTTGGTGGTTTTTCGTTTGGTCGCAGCGGTCACCGGCTCCGTGCTCGTCAGTACGGGATGAAAATAGCCGATACCGTCCAGATGCACCTGCCGCCCCTCGGCAAGGTCTTCCCCCATGACGTGCGACAAGGCATCCAGTACCGCCGAGACATCAGTCTCCGTCAACGAGCTGCGTTCCTGAATTCTGCGACGCAGTTCGTCGGTAGTGGTAGAGCCGTTCAAGCGGATGCGTGGATGAAGTATCTTTTCTTCCCGCTGTTTGTCTTTTGGTTCCGGAAGCTCATACCAATCAAATAAAATTGCCATAGTTCAATGTCTTTTAAGTTGTTATATAATAAGTTTGCGCCCTATGCGGAATAGGTGCGGGGGGCGTACTTCATCCGTAAAAGCTATGGAAAGAGAGACGCCTAACGGCCATGAACAACTCTGCTTACGGCCATGAAGCAATCGCTTGACGACCGTAAGCAGAGTTGTTCATGGTCGTTAGGCGTCATCTATTCCCTATACAAAAGTAGACAAACAAAGGGAGAAAAGCAAAGGAATGCCAGTGTTTTGACAAAGAAACTCACTTGCTTCCAACACTTCTCTGCATGGGTCGTAGAGACTTGTATCCATTTAATAATTATTCCGCAGAATGCTTGCTTTCAGCTCTTCAATGTAGTATCTTTACGAGAATTATATTCACCCAAACAAGCTGACAAACAGAATGAAAATTACCTTGATTAGAGCAGAAAAAGAGAGCGGAAAGGAAGCCCTCAGCACCCTGGAAGCGGATGCACTGATTAAAAAACTAAAAACCGAAACCAAAGCCGGACATGTGTCGACCCTCCGGGCCATCCTTCCTCAACTGGAGGGCACTTGCGTCCGATACGAACATATAGACAAGCTGCCCCGCATCTACCCTGCCGTGGAATATAGCCGTACACAAGAGGGGGAACGGTGGATGAAGAACTATAACGGACTCGTACAACTGGAAGTAAACCGTCTGTCGGGCATTGCCGAAGCGGAATATGTAAAACAACAAGCCGCCCTGCTACCACAGACCTTTGCCGCTTTCTGCGGTTCCAGCGGACGGAGTGCCAAAATATGGGTATTGTTTGCCCTGCCCGACGGCACGACGCCGAAGCGGGAGAGCGATGCCACCTTGTTTCATGCCCACGCCTACCGTATGGCGGTGAAGTGCTACCAGCCCTTGCTGCCGTTTGCCATTACATTGAAAGAACCTTCCCTTACCCAGAGTTGCCGCATGACTCTGGACGGATATCCATACTATAATCCTGCCGCTGTGCCTTTCTGCCTGGAACAGCCCCTCAGCATGCCCGAGGAAGAGAACTTCCGGCAACGAAAACTCGCAGAAAAGAACCCGCTGTTGCGGCTGCATCCGGACAGTAAAGCCTCGGACACCTTTGCCGTACTCTTCGAGTCGGCCCTTGACCGTGCATTCCGCGGATTGGGCGGCTGGAAACGGGACGGGGATTTACGGATACTGCTGGTGCCTCTGGCCGAACATTGTTTCAAGGCAGGCATTCCCGAAGAGGAAGTAGTCCGTCAGACATTGATGCACTATTACCGGGAAGCGGATGAATTCATTGTCCGTCAAACGATTCATAACCTATATCAAGAGCTTAAAGGCTTCGGGAAAAAGAGCAGTCTGACGCAAGAGCAGGAGAGCGCTTTCCGGCTGGAAGAGTTTATGGACCGCCGGTATGAGTTTCGCTACAACACCGTTCTGGATGATTTGGAATACCGTCAGCGCGACTCCGTCCATTTCTATTTCAAGCCTGCTGACCAGCGTGCCCGCAGTACGGTCTCCATGAATGCCCTGAAGGAGGGTATCCGCGTATGGGACCGCGACATCAACCGTTTCCTTACTTCAGACTACGTGCCACTCTATAATCCCGTCGAAGAATACCTTTACGACACCGGCCGCTGGGATGGGAAAGACCGCATCCGGGCATTGGCCGACCTCGTCCCGTGCCACAATCCTCATTGGCGGGAGCTGTTCTACCGCTGGTTCCTGGGCATGGTGGCACACTGGCGTGGAATGGACCGGCAACACGGAAACAATACTTCTCCTCTGCTTGTCGGTTCTCAAGGGTTCCGGAAATCCACCTTTTGCCGCATTTTGCTGCCACCGGAGCTGCGTTTCGGCTATACGGACAGCATCGACTTCAAGAGCAGGCAGGAAGCAGAACGCAGTCTGGGACGCTTTCTGCTCGTCAACATTGACGAGTTCGATCAAATCAACATCAACCAGCAGGGCTTCCTGAAGCATCTGCTGCAGAAACCGGCTGCCAACCTGCGCAAACCCTACGGCAGCACCATCCGTGAGATGCGGCGGTATGCCTCCTTCATAGGCACCAGCAATCAGAAGGACTTGTTGTCCGACCCCAGTGGCAGCCGCCGTTTCATCTGCATTGAGGTCACCGGTCCCATCGATACGAATGTCAGCATCAACTACCGCCAGCTCTATGCGCAGGCTCTGAATGCCGTAGCCAAAGGTGAGCGCTACTGGCTGGATGATGCCGATGAAGCCATCTTGAAGCGGACGAACCGGGAATTTGAACAGCTCACCCCACTGGAACAACTCTTCCACAGCCATTTCCGCGCGGCAGAAGAGGATGAGGAGGGGCAATGGATGATGCCCATGCAGATTCTTTCCGCCTTGCAGACAAAGACGCGTGACCGTCTGGCTATCAATAAGGTGGCCGTATTCGGGCGGACACTCAAGAAGCTTGAAATACCGAACAAGAAGTCACGGCAGGGGACATTGTATCATGTGATGCCGCTGGATTAAATGCTCTGCAGTAACCCCGCACAAGCATCTTCCAGAATGTCCAGCACATACTCAAAACCTTCGGAACCGCCGTAATAGGGGTCCGGTACATGGTCGACATGGGTAAACTTTGTACAGTATTCCGTCATGCGGTGTATCTTGCTCCATTCGGCGGTTGAAGGGGCACGATCTTTCAGGTCGTCGATGTTGCGGTCGTCCATACCGATAATCAGGTCGAAGTTGTAAAAATCCTCGGTACGTACGGGTCGCGAAAGATGCGTCAGATTGTATCCACGGCGGGCGGCATGGGCACGCATCCGGCTGTCCGGCAGTTCGCCCTGGTGATAGGACAGAATGCCTGCAGAATCGATTAAAAACTCATCCGCACGTCCGGCTTCTTCTACCAGATGCTTCATGACTCCCTCTGCCGAGGAGGAACGGCAAATGTTGCCGAGGCAAACGAAAAGTATCTTCTTCATATTTCTTTAGTTACGAGTTATTTACATCGGGTCTACATCATAATACACTATCAGCGACTTGAAGCGGTCTTCCGCCACCATCTCCTTTTGCACCTGGACGAGCAGTTCGCGGGCACGGGCCATCGGGGCATTGGTTTCTATCTTCAAGACAATCTTTCGGATGAACAGGGTCTGTACGCGTGCTACGGGCGGCTTGTCCGGTCCCAGTACCCGGTTGCCGAAGACGGTGCGGAGCTTGGCGGCCATAGTCTGTGCCATGAGGTCGAGCAGGGTCTCGTTCCGGTTCTTCAAGTAGACGTACACCAGGCGGTAGTAGGGCGGATAGTGGAACATCTGGCGTTCGGCAAGCTGCCCGCCTACCATGGCTTCGTAGTCGTTGGCAATGACTTGCGGGATGATGGGATGGTCGATGCTTTTGGTTTGTAGCACCACCCTGCCGCGCTTGTTCTTCCGTCCGGCGCGTCCGGCAACCTGCGCCATCAGCTGGAAGGCGCGCTCGTAGGCGCGGAAGTCGGGATAGTTCAGCATGGTGTCGGCATTGAGTATGCCCACAATGCTGACGTGGTCGAAGTCCAGACCCTTGGACACCATTTGCGTGCCTATCAGGATGTCCGTCTTGCCTTGCTGGAAATCGGAGATGATGCGCTCGTAGGCGGTACGGGTGCGGGTGGTGTCCAAGTCCATACGGGCTACGCGGGCGTCGGGGAAGAGGGCTTTGATGTCATCTTCTATTTTTTCCGTGCCGAAGCCGCGGTTGCGCAGGTCAGTGCCCTCGCAGGCGGGGCAGATGCGGGGCAGTTGGTAGGTGTAGCCACAGTAGTGGCAAGTCAGTTGGTTCAGCCCCTTATGGTAGGTGAGGCTGACGTCGCAGTTCTTGCATTTGGGTACCCAGCCGCAGGTGTTGCACTCTATCATGGGGGCGAAACCGCGGCGGTTCTGAAAGAGGATGACCTGTTCTTTTTGTTCCAGCGCCTCGCGGATATATTGTAGGAGCAGTGGGGAGAACGGACCGTTCATCATCTTCTTGCGGTGCAATTCCTTGATGTCTACGGGGATAATCTCCGGCAGTTGTATCTCTTTATAACGTTCTTTCAGTTCCACGAGGCCATACTTACCGGATGTGGCATTGTGCCAGGTCTCTACGGAAGGGGTTGCCGTGCCCAACAGAGTTTTGGCACCATACATGGAGGCGAGTACAATGGCGGCATTGCGGGCATGGTAGCGGGGGGCAGGGTCCTGCTGCTTGTAGGTGTTCTCGTGCTCCTCGTCCACAATCACGAGGCCGAGGTTGCGGAAAGGAAGAAAGACGGAGGAGCGGACACCGAGGATAATGTCATAGTCTGCTTCCGACAGCTGCTTCTGCCAGATTTCTACCCGTTCCGCATCGGGGAATTTGGAGTGGTAGATGCCCAGACGGGAACCGAAAACACGTTGCAGGCGCTCTGTGATTTGTGCAGTGAGAGCTATTTCGGGCAGGAGATAGAGCACTTGCTTTCCTTGCCGGATGGTTTCTTCTATCAGATGAATATAGACTTCTGTCTTGCCGCTTGCCGTGATGCCGTGCAGCAGGCAGACGTTCTTGCTTTGGAAATTCTCCAAGATGGCGTGATAGGCGCGTTGCTGGTGTTCGTTCAGCGGATTGACGGGGACGACTTCTTTGAGAAGCGCTTTATCTATGCGGCCTATTTCCTGCTGATAAACTTCGAATACACCACGGTCTATAAGACCGTTGAATACGGCAGGGGTGGCGGAGGTGCGTTGCAGCAGTTCGGCTTTGGAGACTTCTTTTATATCTCGTCCGCTGAGGTAGCCGGAGAGTTCCAGATATTTCATCAGCAGGTCCAGTTGCTTGGGGGCACGGCGCTGCAACTCGTCGAAGAAGATGTGCAGGCGGTGTTCGTTGCGGGCGGCGGCGGTGAGGCGTACACGGGTTTCGGTCTTAGGCTTGTAGGTGCGGCGCAATTCTTCCTTTACGAAGATGGCCTCTTTGTCGAGCAGTGACTTGATGACAGAAAGTATGTTCTTGATGCCGGTCTCCTTCTCCAGTTTCGTCACGCATTGCTCCGGGTCGGCAGAGAGCATATCCAGTATCTTCTGTTCCTTCTCCGGCAGGCAGACATCGGATTCGAAATCGGGGTTGTACTCTACGATTGTTTCGCTTTCCAGCTTCAAGCCAGAGGGTAAGGCAGCTTTGTAGACGTCTCCTTGCGTGCAGAGATAGTAATCGGAGAGCCATTCCCAGAACTTGAACTGCCGCGGAAGCAGTATCGGGCAGGCATCCAGCAAAGCAGACACTTCCTTTACTTCGTATCCGGTGGGGGCACAATAGTGCACGTTACGCACGATGGCCGTATAGTATTTCTTCCGCCCGAATGGTACTACCACCCGGCAACCGGTTTGCACTTCATCCGCCCACTCGTCGGGCAGGGAGTAGGTGAAGCAGCTGTGCAAGGGCAAAGGCAATATGACGTCGGCGAACTTTTTCATCGTGGGGACAAAGATAGTGGAAAGTGGAGGGAGAATGAAATGAACGGGGCATTTTTTATGCTGAGGAGAGGAGGAGGCTGTTGTGGATTTGGATGAAGATAAGGGAGAGGTATTGCAGATTTTATGGGTAGGATGGGTGTAGAAGTATGGGGAAACTGGCGTCAGTGTTTTATAAAATTTGTTCGATGTATTAAAATAAAAATGAGTGAGTTGCAGTAAAACCATGGCGTTTTGAGTAGGTGGAAGCAAAATTTGCTTCCACCTTTGGAGGGTGCTTCCACAGAGGGGCAAATGCCGATGGATAGAGAGATGCAGGAAGTGGGTGGAAGTGTGGAAGCAAAGTGAGGAGAAAAAAGTTTCTGGAGAAAAAAAGGAGGATGTTCTATGGGAACATCCTCCTTTTGATTTTATAATTGTCTATTCAGACAATTTTCTACTACTCAGATTATCTAGTAGCTTGTTTACGTGTGATAGTTACGTTGTATGCATACTCACTAGTACCCCAGTCGTGAACGAACTGCAGAACCACATTTACTGTATGAGTAAACTCAGTACCTGTCGGGAGTGCAATACAAGTCAGCTTACCAGTTGTAGGATCTACCTTGAAGTATTCATCTTTGTCTGTTCCGTTAGACATAATGTAGCGGAGACCAGTTTTAACAGACTTCTTGTACAAAGCAGCACGAGCAGTGACTTCTTCGGCATTGAATGTAGTTCCATTGAATTTAACAACTGTCTCACCTGCATAGTCTTTCAATATCAGATTCTTCCAGAAGTCTTCAGCCTTAGTCTTAGTGCCAGCTACAGAATTTTCAATCAATTGCTTCAAAGTAATTTCTGTATCCTTGGCCAAGTTCGGATCGTTGAATGCTTTCAGTGCAGCACCACCGGTGAAATCTGCTATCGGACGAGCTACAGTCCATAATTCTTCTGCATCAGGTTTACGGTTCTTGTCAGTAGCATCGTAACCATTTGCATCATAAATATCAACTTTCAGATTACCAACCTTCTTGATATCAATAGGAGCAGTGAATGCTATTCTCCATTCGCCATTTGATTCTTCAACAACTAATTGCTTCTTCTTCATCAAATCTTGTACAAATGCATTCTGCTTATCTTTATTCAATTCGAATACAGCTTTAGCATCAGCAGGAGTTACATCATACATGTGAGCGAAGTTTTCAGACTTAATACCGAAGTTGCCGTTAGCAGCATCACTCCAGTCACCAATGATTGTACGTGCTTCGTATGCTTTCTTGATAGAAACTGCAAATGTGCGATTTACAGAAACCTTATTCAGAGTCAACATGAAGTATTTTCTATCATATTCATTGCCAACTGCATAAGGAGCATTATCTTTCCAAGTACCATTCCAAACACTATTGGAGTTAGCTGTAGGTGATACATAAAGAGTCGTCTCTGCCAATTCTACCTTTGGCCCTACAACCAGGAATAAAGAGTCTTTGTCTGCATTATCACCACCGTTTCTGTAGTACAAGTAGATATCTTTTGCATTAACCTTCAAGTTGTCAGAATTCAAGGCAGAACCAACCGCGTCGTTCTTCATGTATGCCCGACCTTCTGTCTTAGAAAGCATCTTGTATTCTTTTGCTTTCGCATCATATACATAAAGTGGCAACAGATGATTTCTGTCTTCTACATTGTTACCGGCAACAATATCACGTCCACCGATTTCAGATTCAAACTTACGAACATTCAATGCAATAACAGTTGCCTTACTAGCATTGTAGCTCATTGACAGATTGCCTTCATTCGGAATCAATTCGATGGAATTATATGTATATGGATCTTCAGCCTTACGAATAGCTTGAATAGGGAATGTATTTTCAAATACATAGTCAGCAACACCTTCAACTTGTGACTTCACAGTCGTTGTAAGTTTTATTGCTGCATATTCGTTAATGGCAGATGCCTGATATTGTTCTTTTACAGAAAGGATACCATCGTTGATTTGGAAGATACCTTGTTTAGATTGTATTTCCTTGCCATTCAAAATGAATTTAGTGTTATTTGGCAATAACTCAAATTTCTGAGTATACTCAAGACCTATTTCAGACAATTCCGGGGTACCGGATACGCTAGACATATAAGCATTTATAGAGTCATTCAAATTATAAGATTCATTATAAGTAAATGAATTTTTCTCGGAATGCATATCATAAGCACCAGGTAAACCAAAAGGCCAGTTGCTGTCATTTCTATGAGAATGTGCTGCAAAAATCCAATTTGTATTAGCCCAACTTGATTTAACACTGAAATAATCAGAAGAAGAAGTGTATTGCTTATACATGGTAACATCCAAAGAAGACATATACATTTGTCCGTCTACAATGTTTTCCTTAGCAATCATCTTCACTGACAGAATACCATTATTCAATTCAGGAGTTCCTTGCACGCTCCAAACCGGAATATCAACAGCACGTGTTTTATAAGAATCTGAGAAGAAGTATTCAGCATCTGTTTGACTATATTGATTAGGCCAAACTTTAAATTCAGCGACACCAGGTATGGCGGCAAACAATTTGTTTTCTTTGGCTGCTTCATCATAAGAATAGAGTTGATAAGCATTAACATCTGCTTTTTCCCCAAGAGCGGTTACAACACCTACCAGACGGAAAGGTTCTTGAGTATTATCCTGATCGAGTCTTGAATCATTAATCCAGTTTTTGTAACTCTCATCCTCTCTGGTTGCCTTTCTGTATTCCCACTTACCAGGGTCATCAGTCTTTTCGAACCAATCATAAACATCTAATTTAGCCACCTCAGAGCCACCAACAGTTGAATTATCCGCATAGGGCTTTCTGAAAGCAATGCTCTGTAAACCGTTGAAAGCAGAACCTTCCATTAACAAAGTATATGACTGACCGCCAATAGTAACTTGCATGGTTCCATCTTTTTCATTGTAGATCATTGAAGGAACGTTAGCATTGTATTTGAATGAAGTCTTATACTCTCCAATGCAGATATAACCCTCTTCGTCTACCTTCACGTAGTTTCCGATAGCTTCTTCAACATTAGCTTCTGAACCTGCAGCCTTGATTTTCTCACCTGCGTCATTCAATACATACTCATAGGTTGCACCTTCATCTACGCTAATCATCCAGTAGTTCTCGGCATCTACCTTGAACTTCGGAACGATTGTAGCCCCGGTTTCACCCTTCGGGCCTTGAATACCCTGAAGTCCTTGCTCACCTTTTTCGCCTTGAGCACCATTCTTGATAGTTAAAGTTTCGCCACCGGTAAAAGTCAGTAAATAACCACCCTCAACAGGAGCATAACTTTCGATGAATTTCTTGCCATTGATTGCAGCAAGGATGTCATCAATCTGTTTTTTGTTTGCATCGATCTGCTCCTGCAAGCCATCGATGTCATCATCATAGTCCTTACAAGAAACAAATGTACTTGTGGAGCCAACCATTAAAGCTCCAAACAAGATTGCACTTAGAAACTTTTTGTTCATAATTGAAAACTTTAAATTTATAAATTTAAAAAA
>OGLG01001463.1_pt1 | contig 13451 bp, 11 predicted proteins | sample 1572621 | NCBI WGS metagenome assembly OGLG01 (sample SAMEA2581912, study PRJEB24529) | metagenome | biome: Human gut stool | place: China | collected 2011 | reverse complement strand
GGCTCGATGAGGATGCGGTCGGGGTGGAACTGCTCCACGACCTCGCGCAGCGCCTTGTTGAAATCGCCCACGAGCGAGCAGCAGATGCAGCCGGCGGACATCTCGGAGATCTCGATGCCGGACTCCTTGAGGAAGCCGCCGTCGATGTTGATCTCACCGAATTCGTTTTCGATCAGCACGAGCTTTTCGCCCGCGTAGGCTTCGGCAATGAGCTTTTTGATGAGCGTCGTTTTGCCGGCGCCGAGAAAACCGGAGAAAATGTCAATTTTTGTCATGGTGGGATACGCTTCCTTTTTCTTGATTTTACTAAATTGCTATTATATGCCCGAGTTGTGAACGATTCAAGTCCCTCGCGGGCAAAAAGCTCATTTTTTGCGCAAAAAATGAGCGATGCTACAGCTGCGGGACCGCGAGGCGGTGCGGCAGCATCACGCGGCCGAAGCAGGCAAGGCTGCGCGTGCCGGTGGAGGTGAGCACGACGTCGGCGTCGGCGCGGGCGCGGTTGAGGGAGAAAAGGTAGGTCATGCCCAGCGCATCGCGGTGGTACTGCTTGCAGAGCATTGCGCCGTCCACGCAGAAGATGCCTACGTCGCCGTCTGCGAGCGGGTCGCGGTTGACGTAGACCACGCTCTCGTCGTGAATGTACGGCTCCATGGAGTCGCCCTGAATGCGCACGGCGAAGTCCGCGCCGCGCGGCACGCTCTCGTCCGCGGGGATATAGGTAAAGTCCTCGTCGAGCACCGGCGCGGCATAGCCCGCGGCGGCGGGGGAATTGTAGAGCGGGATCAGGCGCGGCTCGCGTTTGCCGCCGCGCTCCTCCGTCAGCTCGTCGCGGTAGTCGCACAGCGCGTCGGTCACGCTGCGCACGGTGTCGCGCCCGATGGGAGAGAGCGAGCGGTATTTTTCCAGCAGCGTGCGCTCGGCCCCGGAGAGATCGAAGCCGCCGCTGCGGTAGCTGCCGCAGAAGAGCTGGTTGGGGTCAGTGCGCAGCGCGTCGAACAACCGCAGCAGCACGTCCTCCTTGGGGAAGCTGACGCCGGTCTCATAGTTGCCGACGGCGCTGGCGGAAACGCCGAGCTGCTCGGCCAGTGCCGCGCGCGTCAGGCCGCAGGCCTCGCGGCGCGCCTTGAGTTGATCGCGGAAGCTCATGGAAAGCACCTCCTATAAAGGGTTCGAGCAATTTCGACACCATCATAACGCAAAAACTTGGTTCTGTCAAATATTTTAACAAGAAACTTGTAAATTTATTCTTGACATAACAAGATTCTTGCGATATGGTAAGGATGCTCACAAGAAACTTGACAAAACAAAGCGGCAATTTCCATTAGCTTGTGATCGAGATGCTTTTCGGTGTGCTGTTCGGCGGGAAAGGATGGATGTGGAAAACCGCTGGGGGCTTCGGCGGGGAAGGCGGATCCGCCCGCCTTTCAAAAAGAAAAATCGTCACGCCATAAGGCGTAACGATTTTCTTGGTGGGGGAAGGTGGATTCGAACCACCGAAGTCACTGACAACAGATTTACAGTCTGCCCCCTTTGGCCACTCGGGAATTCCCCCATATTCACCTGTGCGCTGAAGCGGAAACTTGGAGCTGGTAGACGGACTCGAACCCCCGACCTGCTGATTACAAATCAGCTGCTCTACCAACTGAGCTATACCAGCATTTCAGCAACAGAATGGATTCTAGCAGATGCCGCGCCGTTTGTCAAGCCTAAATTTTTCATTTTTCGGGAGGAAGGGCTTTTGCACTTTAAAATCTGTTCGCCTGCGGAAAAACGCAGGCCCTACGGCCGTCCCTGCGGCCGATGCTCGCTGTGTGGGTGCGAGCTGCTGCGCGGGGAGCGCGGCTGGTATCTCAACGGGCAGAGCGTCTGCGCGGATTGCTTTCCGGCCTTCGCTCGCGCGGAGCTTGCGCCCTGTGAGACCGTGTTCGGAATGGAGGGGGAAGCGTGACACTATACCAGATATCCTTTACATACCGCGCGGACGCGGCGGTGCTGCGCACGCGCATTTCGGAGCTGCGCGCCGCGGCCCGGGCCGCGCAGGACCGCGAGGAGGCCGAGCGGCTCAAGCGGCGCATTGCCGAGCTTCAGGTGCTGCGCCGTCAGTCGAGCGAGCTGGCCGAGCTGACGAAACGCTATTACGAAAGGAACTATCACCGCGATGAAAGGTACACCTTATAGCATCCGCAACAACGAGTTTTACGGCGACATGGCGGCGTGGCTGCGCGCCAACGCGCAGGACAACGACGGTGAGCTGCTTCGGCTCAAGCGCAACCTGCGCCTGGCGCGGCAGGAGGCGCTGACCGCGCGGCAGCGGTAGCTGCTCCGGATGAATTTTGAGCAAAATAAGACCGTGACCGAGATCGCGCAGGAGCTGGGCGTCAACAAATCCACGGTGTCCCGCACGCTGCTGCGCGCCAAGCGGCGGCTCTATCAATGCCTGCGCTACGCGTTGTAGTCCGCGCTTGACTTCGGCACGCGGTGCGCATACAATAAAAAGCACAGGGAAAACAGGAGCGGAGGGAATGTCTATGCTGCACAAAGCGATACAGAACCGGTGGTGCCGTCTGGCTCTGGCCGTGGCCGCGACGCTGCTCTACGCCATCGGCGTGAACTGGTTCATTGTCCCGATGGGACTTTACACCGGCGGCCTGCTGGGCTTCTGCCAGGTCGCCCGCACGCTGATCGTGGAGGCGCTGGGGCTGTCGCCGAACGTGGACTTTTCGGGCATCCTGTATCTGGCGGCGAACGTGCCCATCCTGCTGCTGGCGTGGCAGGCGCTGGGAAGGGGCTTCCTTGTGCGCACCGCGGTGTGTACCGTCACCTCGTCGCTGTTTCTGAGCCTTGTGCCGCCGCCGGCGGCGCCGCTGGTGGAGGAGACGCTGACGAACTGCGTGCTCGGCGGCATCCTCGTCGGCTTCTCGCTCGGCATCGTGCTCACCTGCGGCTGCTCGACCGGCGGGCTGGACATCCTCGGACTGTGGCTCGCCAAGAAGGGCAAGGGCTTCAGCGTGGGGCGCTTCAGCCTGAGCTTCAACGCGCTGCTCTACACGCTCTGCGCGGTCCTCTTCGGTCTGCGCGCGGCGATCTATTCCATCATTTATACGGTGTTCTGCGCGCTCTTCATCGACCGCGGGCACCAGCAGAACATCACCGAGCAGGTGCTCATCTTCACCAAGGACGAGGACCCCGAGCTGCCGAGGAACATCATGGCACGGCTCGGGCGCGGCGTGACCTACTGGGAGGGCAAGGGCGCCTACACCGGCGAGGACCTGCGCGTGCTGTGCGTGTGCGTCTCCAAATTTGAGGAGGCCGACCTCTATGGCGTGGTCCACGAGCTGGACCCGAACGCCTTTTTCATCACGCAGGAGGGCGTGACCATCCATGGAAACTTCATCCGCAAGCTGTCCTGAAGCAGGGGAGATGCCGCACGGCATCTCCCTTCTGCATAATTTCCTGCAAAAAGTCGGAAAAACGACGGAATTTGTGCATATCAGATAATTTGATGGAGTGATTCGGAATAATTTTATTGCATTTTTGGGAAAAGTGTGATAATGTACGACCTAATCTTTTATTTTTGAAGGAGGCGGCTTGCTGCATGTATACCGACAACTATTTCAACCGATTTGAGCTTGCGCCCGAGGTGGCGGAGGCGCTGAAGAAGTGCAAGTGCATCGCCTACGCCGAGACGAAGGAGGAGCTGCAGGAAATGGCCTACGGCCCCACGCACACCTCCCGCTACGACGTGGTGTATCCCATCGAAGGGCTCGGCACGGTCAAGGAGGCCGAGGTGGTGCGCTGCAAGAACGGCTGCGTGGTCAACTTCATGGAGGACTATATGCGCCGCCGCGATCCGAACAGCATGGCCATCGGCGACGAGCTGCCGACCGACAAGCCCCGCTTCAAGGACCGCTTTGGCTATGAGTTCTCCAAGCTCCGGCAGGAGACGCTCGACTGGCTGAGCAATCAGCAGATCGTGATGCTGCCGTTCTACGCCGGCCCCAACGGCCACGGCTACCCGAGCCTGATGATCTGCCCGATGAACGCGGCGTTCTTCGCGCTCTCGCTCGCCAACATGCAGGGCTTCGTGAGCATCGCGGACGTGCCCGAGCACTATAAGCCGCGCGCCATCATCTATGTCGCGCCCCCGTTCCGCCATACGCACTTCGACGGCAAGCAGGTCGTCGTCCACAACCGCAGCGCGGAGCTGCACGAGGTCTGGGCCTACAACCTCTACCCGGGCCCGAGCGCCAAGAAGGGCGTGTTTTCGCTGCTGCTCGACATCGGCGAGCACGAGGGCTGGGTCTGCTGCCATACGAGCGCCGCGATGGTCGAGACGCCGTATGAAAACGAGATCGTGTTCATGCACGAGGGTGCGTCCGGTGGCGGCAAGAGCGAGATGCTCGAGGACTTCCACCGCGAGGACGACGACCGCCTGCTCATCGGCACGCACACGGTCACGGGCGAAAAATATTATATGACGCTCGGCGAGAGCTGCAAGATCCACCCCATCGCCGACGACATGGCGTGCGCGCTCAAGTCCATTCAGGACCCCACGAGCGGCAAGCTGCGCATCCTCGACGCCGAGAACGGCTGGTTTTTGCGCATGGACGGCATGAACGCCTACGGCAACAACCCGCTCTACGAGCGCATCTGCATCCATCCGAGCGAGCCGCTGGTGTTCTTCAACATGGACGGCATCCCCGGCTCGACCTGCCTGATCTGGGAGCACGTCATCGAGTCGAACGGCAAGCCCTGCTCGAACCCGCGCGTCATCCTGCCGCGCAAGATGCTCGACAACATCGTGCCCGACACCGAGCCGGTGGAGGTCGATGTGCGCAGCTTCGGCGTGCGGATGCCGCCGAGCACCGCGAAGAACCCGAACTACGGCGTGATGGGTATGCTGCAGGTCGTGCCGCAGAGCATTGCGTGGCTGTGGCGTCTGGTCTCGCCGCGCGGCTTCAAGAACCCGTCCATCGCGGACACGAACGCCGGCAGCGGTCTGAAGGCCGAGGGCGTTGGCTCCTACTGGCCGTTTGCCACGGGGCTCAAGGTCACGCAGGCGAATCTGCTGCTCGAGCAGATCATGAATAGCCCCAACACCACGAACGTGCTCATCCCGAACCAGCACATCGGCGCTTACCACGTCGGCTTCATGGGCGAATGGCTCAGCCGTGAGTACCTCGCCCGCCACCTCGGCACGGTGCGCGCGAAGCATCTGGTGCCCGCGCGCTGCGCGCTGTTCGGCTACGCGCTCGACGAGATGAAGCTCGACGGCCAGTTCGTCCGTCAGACCTTCCTGCGCCCCGAGACGCAGTCCAAGCTCGGCACCGAGGGCTACGACGCCGGCGCGAAGATCCTCACCGATTTCATCAAGGAGCAGGTCGCGCAGTTCGTCTGCGACGATCTCGACCCGCTGGGGAAGGAGATCATCGACTGCTGCCTGCACGACGGCACGCTGGATGATTACCTCGCCCTCACCCCGATGAAGCTGAAATAAAATTGCAAAAGGTCGCTGCGGCTGATACAATAGCCGCAGCGATCCATTTTATTTCACCGCGCCCGCGGGCGCGGTCACCGACGAGGTAGGTCCTATGGAGCAGCACAGCATCAAGGTCATCGCGCGCATCCGCAGCGATTTCAAAACGAAGTTCGGCGTGCCGCGCCAGAGCGGGCTGGTGGAGGCCCTGCGTGCGCGCATCGTGTTTGAGCCGGAATACCGCAATGCCGACGCTCTGCGCGGCATCGAGGGCTTTTCCCATCTGTGGCTCATCTGGCAGTTCTCCGAGGCCGTGCGCGAGGACTGGTCGCCCACCGTGCGTCCGCCCCGGCTCGGCGGCAACGAGCGCATGGGCGTGTTCGCTACGCGCTCGCCGTTCCGCCCGAACGCCATCGGCCTTTCCTGCGTGCGGCTCGATGGCGTGGAGCAGACGGCGGAGGGGAGCGTGCTGCTCGTCTCCGGCGCGGACCTGATGGACGGCACGCCCATCTATGACATCAAGCCGTACCTTCCCTACGCCGACTGCAAGCCGGAGGCGAGCGGCGGCTTTGCGCCGCAGCGCGGCAAGACGCTGGCGGTGGACTTCCCGGCGGAGCTTCTATCGCGCGTGCCGGAGGACAAGCGTGATGCCCTCACAGGCGTTCTCGCGCAGGATCCGCGGCCGCACTACCAGAGCGATCCGCAGCGCATTTACGGCATGGCGGTTGCCGGGCTTGAGGTGCGCTTCCGCGTCGCGGACGGCGCTGTGTATGTGGTGGAGGTGACGGAGGAGCGGGACGGTTAACCGCGCGTTAAGAGAAAAGTTTATAGCGTAAAGGCGGCGTGAAGAGAGCGGCAAAGCCCTTGTGCAGGAAAACTTGCAACCTTATAATGGGAACACCAAGAGAAAAGAGGAGCGTGTTTCCCAATGAATGAAGTTTCCAATCTGTTTGTGTGTCTGATGGGTATGGGCACCACCTTTGTGGGCCTCATCTGCATCATCTTCCTGACCATGCTGATGGGCAAGGTCATGCAGAAGCTCGAAAAGCCCGAGCCGCCCAAGGCGGCGCCGGTCCCCGCCGCGCCCGCTGTCCCTGCGGACGGTCTGACCGCCGAGGTCAGGATCGCCATTCTCGCGGCGCTGCAGCAGGAGCCCGGCTTCGATCTGGCCCGCGTGAGCTCGATCGACATCCGCAGGATCTGAGCGGAAGGACACACCCTTACATAACTCCGACATAGATTCTCACTTCTCCCTTTAAGCATCAGGGGCGGCGCAGCGCGCCGCCCCTGATGCTTTTCCATTCGCCGGTGCGGCAAAAACGGACGGGAAATGAACAGAAATGGCTTGCAAAAACGGAAAGCTTAGCAGATAATTAGCATGAGATATGATACAATGGTCATCATAGAGGGTGACCGGAGGGGAGCTTGCTATGAAGGACCTGCTGAGCCGGATCGGACAATGGACCGAAAAAATGTGGAGAAGCATACCGATCCACCTGCGTGACGCGATATTCACCGCGCTGCTGCTCGGTATCGCCGCGGCGATCTGCTTTGTGCTGCGCAGTATCGACGAGAACGGCAGCTTCACGCTGCTGATCTTCGTGCTGGCGGTGGTGATCATCTCCCGCTTTACGGAGGGCTATTTCTGGGGCGTTTTCAGCTCGCTTTTCGGCGTGATCTGCGTGAACTTCGTGTTCACCTATCCATTCTGGGCGTTCAACTTCAGGCTCACCGGCTATCCGCTGACCTTTCTGACGATGCTGGCGGTGTCGCTCATCATCAGCGCGATGAACACCAAGATCAAAAAGCAGGAGCGGCTGCGCACGGAGGCCGAGCGCGAGACGATGCGCGCGAATCTGCTGCGCGCCATGTCGCACGATATCCGCACGCCGCTCACGAGCATCGTGGGCAATACCTCCGCCATTTTGGAAAACGGAGACACGCTCTCGACCGAGCAGCAAAGAGAGCTGCTGCGCGACGTCAACGAGGACGCCCAGTGGCTCATCCGTATGGTGGAGAATCTGCTCTCCATTACCCGCATCTCAGGCGAGCAGACGGCCATCAGCAAGGAATATGAGGCGGCGGAGGAGATCCTTGCGGCCTCGGTCCACAAATTCGAAAAGCGCTTCAAAAGCAACATCCGCATCGCGGTCGAGGTGCCGCGGGAGGTCGTGCTCGTCCCGATGGACGCGACGCTCATCCAGCAGGTGCTGCTCAACCTGATGGAAAATGCAGTGCTGCACGGCGAGAGCACGACGGAGCTGCGGCTGAGCGTGGAGCACATCGGCGACGAGGCCTGCTTCACGGTCAGCGACAACGGGCTCGGCATTCCGCGCGAAAGACTCGCGACGCTCTTCGACGGCTCGCTTTCCGGCGAGAAGGGCGGCGGCTTTGATATGAAGAAAAACATGGGCATCGGTCTTTCCGTCTGCCAGACGATCGTCAAGGCGCACGGCGGCAGGATCACCGCAGAAAACAGGCCGGAGGGCGGCGCACAGTTCCGCTTCTACCTGCCGCTCAAGGAGGAAAAAGAGGATGAAGATCAGGGATAAGGTATTGATCGTCGAGGACGAGCAGAACATCAAGAATTTCATGTCCACCATTCTGGCCGCCAACGGCTTCGACACGCTTATGGCGGGCAGCGCGAAGGAGGCGCTGTCGATGATCTCGTCGCATTGTCCCGACCTGATCATCCTTGACCTCGGCCTTCCCGACATGGACGGCATGGAGGTGCTCAAGCAGGTGCGGGCATGGTCGAGCGTGCCGGTCATCGTGGTCTCCGCGCGCACGCACGAGGGCGACAAGGTCGCGGCGCTCGATCTCGGCGCAGACGATTACATCGAAAAGCCCTTCGGCACGAGCGAGCTGCTCGCGCGCATCCGCACGGCCATCCGCCATACGCGCACGGGTCTTGACAACGACTCCATCGCGCAGTCCGGAAAATATACGGTCCGCGACCTGACCATCGACTACGACAAGCACCATGTTCTCATGCGCGGGGAGGACGTTCACCTCACGCTCAACGAGTTCAAGATCGTGGCGCTGCTGGGCAAATACGCCGGTAAGGTGCTGACCTACGATTTCCTCATCCGCGAGATCTGGGGCCCCAAGGCCAAGGCGGACAATCAGATCCTGCGCGTGAACATGGCGAACATCCGCCGCAAGATCGAGAAGAATCCCGCCGCGCCTGAGTACATATTCACCGAGATCGGCGTGGGCTACCGGATGCTCGAGAATGAGTAAGAAACGATAAAAACCGCCCGAAGGCGGTTTCTATACCAGGGGACGAGAGTCCCTCCACACAATCACGCAGACAGCTCTTGCCGATGGCTCGGCAAGAGCTGCTTGCGTTTTTTACGTCATGCTGAACAGCGTTGCGGCGACCTGTGCGCGGGTGATGGGCTCAGTGGGGTGGATACCGCCGTCGGCGTAGCCGGAGAGCGCGCCGATCGCGCAGAGCGTATTGATGTGCCCGCGCGCCCAGTCCGCAATGGCGTCGCTGTCGGTGAAGCTCCACTCCGGCGCGGCGTAGCCCAGCTCAAGGAGACGGCCGAGCATCGTCAGCGCCTCCTGACGGCTGATGGTCGCGGTGGGGAGGAAGCAGAGCCGGCCGTAGCCGTCGTAGCTGCCCTTCGTTACGCCGAGGGCATACATGGCGCGCACGCCGTCCTTCGCCCAGTCGGCGATGCTGCCGTTGTCGGCGAAGGGCAGCTCAACGGAGGAGGTGTCCTGCGCGGGCGCGAGCCAGCGGCAGAGCAGCACGGCAAATTCCTGACGGGTGATGGGGCTGTCGGGATTGAAGTTCCCGAGATCGTCGCCGGTGGTGACGCCGCTCGCCTTCAGGAAGCTCACGGCGGCGTTGGCCCAGTGGCCGTCCGTATCGGGGAAGGCGGCGGACAGCTCCGACGGGGTGATGCTTAGGCCGGTGCGGGCGAGGCTGCCGCTCGCGTCGCCGGCGATGACGGCGATGCGGTGCGCCTTGCCGTCCGCGGCAGGCAGCGCGGCGTGGAGTGCGCCGGTCTGGTGGTCGTAGGTGAAGCTGAGCGCTTTGCCGTCGAGCGTTACGCGCAGCGTGGCGAGCGAGCCGCCGTCCACGGCGTCAAAGACCTTGCCGGTCAGGGCCGTGCCGTCCTCGGAGAGGGAGACGGCGATCTCCGGCGCGGCGGTATCGCTCATGCCCTCGCGGGCCGCGACGAGCTGATCGAGGTACAGCGTGCCGCTCAGAGCCGACGGCAGGCGCAGGGCGAAGCCGGTGATGCTCGCGGCTTTGTCGGGGAGGGTAAAGGTGAGCTGCTGCCAGCCGGTGAAGTCGATCACGACAGCGTTCGTTTCGCCCGCATCGGTCGTGAGGGCGAGCGTCTCGCGCTGTCCATCGCCGTAGACCCAGAGCGTTACACGGTCATAGCCGGAGGGGACGGCGTAGGTTCGCTCCACGCTCAGAAGGAGCTCCTCCGCGTTCTCGGGGACGTTCTCGGCGCGATAGTCCCAGCGTGCGGAGGCGGAGCCGAAGCGGACAAAGCTCTTGTCGGTATTTTGGGTAAGGACGGTCTGCTCGCCCTCGAAGCCGTCGAGCAGGACCAGAGGATCGGAGGTGACATAAACGGGGATGGTGCGCGTGGTCTCGCCCGCGCGGACAGTCAGGCTGCCGTAGGCGGCATGGCCGGCGGCGGTAAAGACGCCGTTTTCATCGACCGCGCCGACGCCGCCCTCGGTGGTCCAGGTGAAGCAGGTGTTCTGCGCGAGCAGGGAGAGGTGGTTTTGGTAAGCCTGCGCGGTCAGCTCGACGCTCGCGCCGGGGGAGACGCGCAGCTCGGTGAGCGTGCCGCTCTTGCCGAGACGGATCTCGTCCGGCGTTTCGACTACGCGGAGCTCGGCGGTGGTGTACTTGCCGCCGGCCTTCGCGCCGACGGTCACGGTGCCGGCGGTTTTCGGCGCGGTCAGGACCGTATTGCCCAGCTCGTCGGTCCGCACGCTGCCGCGGTCGCTTGCGATGGAGACCTCCTTATCCATGGGAAGATAATTCGTATCGATGGCGGCGGCGCGGAGCAGAACCTGCGCGCCCGCGAGCACGCGGCCGCTTTCCGTGCGCAGCGCGATGTGGTCGAGCGTGCCGCTCGGCTCATTCGACGCAACGAGGAAGATGTGGTTCGTCACGGCGCGCAGGCTGCCCTCGGAGGGGGTGTTGTAGACGCCGGCATTGCCGTCCTCCGGCAGCGTGACGCACAGAGTCGTCGAGCCGCCGCCGTCCAGGCTCAGCGCGGTCACGCAGCCGAGCTCGATCATGCGCTGCGCGACCTGTGTCAGGCTCGCGCCGATGGAGTAGCCCTTCCGGCGGCCGTCGATGGTGTAGAGCACAAGGCTGCCGTCGGCCTTTTGACCGATGGCGGTGCGCGGCGCGGCGCCGGCCTCAAGCCCCTTGCAGACCACGCCGTTCTCCACGAGCTGATAGAGCGCGCCGATCATGTAGTCCACGTCGTTCCAGCCCTCGTCCGCCGCGCGGACGGTGACGGTCAGCGTGTCGCCGACCGCGAGCGCGCGCAGCAGAGCAAGGTTCTCCTCGCCGGAGAGGAGGTTCGCCGTCAGGACGTATTTGCCCTCGGGCACGGCGGTGTCGGTGGCCTCGGGCAGGATCTCGTCCACGGTGAGCGTCAGCGTTTCGCCGATGCTCAGGCGGCCGTCGACCGCCGAGCAGACCACATCATAGCCCGCGGCGTTGGTGCCGGTGGAGCGGCGGGCGTTGAAATCGTAGGTGTAGAGGTAGATGCCGCCGTAGGAGTAGCGCACCTGATTGACGGCGGCAATGGAAAAGGACGTGTTGGCGCTCTCGACCTGCATCGCCAGCGCCGGAGCGCCGAGGATGGCTGTGCCGTCCGCGCGGAAGCCGACGGCATAGTTGCTCGCGGAGGCGACGCGCAGCACGCCATCGGTCATCACCGTGCCGAGCGGCGCGCCGTTGAGCGTATCGTAGTAGTCGCCGTTGATGCCCGCGACCACACGCAGGCCCTGCTCCTCCAGCCGCTTGGCGGCGGCGGAGACGGTGCTCGTCGCGGTGGTGTAATCGCCGTAGGTGACGATGGGCGTCACGCTCGTGTTCGGCGTGTAGACGACGTAGTTTTCCTGCCGCAGGTCGGAGAAGGTGTTGCTCCAGAACGTGCCCTCGCCGAGCTCGGCGCCGCGGTTGAGCGTCGTTGAGCGCAGGTCGAGGTCATCGCCCAGCGCTTCGGAGGCGAGCGCCGTCGGCGCGAGCGTCAGCAGCAGGGTGAGGGATAAGAGAAAGGCGGTGCATTTGCGGGACAGTGCTTTCATAATAATCTCCTTTTGAAATACGGCACATACCTGTTTTTGCTATGCTTTTGCACAGCAAAAGTTGACATAACGTTACTATACCATGACGGCCCTTAAAAGTAAAGACGAAGAAAGGCGGAAAAAAGTTCCGTCAAAGCTCCATTGTTTCCAAAAGATCGACAAGGATGGCGTTGGAGACCAGAAAGCCGCGGGGCGTGAGGGCATAAAAGCCGCCGGAAAGATGGGCGAGGCCGTGGGCTTCACAATTCCGGAGAATGCGCCGCGCGGCTTCCGGCAGTGTATCCGCGGCGACGCCGCGGGTCGTGCGGAGCGCGAGCATGACGCGCTCGGTCTCCCGCTCACGCGCCGAGGGCGCGGAGCACTCGGAATAGACGATGTGTCCCGCAAGGCAGGCGTCGAGATCGCGCGCGAGCGCAAAGCGCTCGCCGCCGAAGTCACTGTGCGCGCCGGGGCCGAAGCCGAGGTATTCCGCGAGCGTCCAGTAGCGGCTGTTGTGGCGGGACGCCCGTCCCGGGCGGCAGAAGTTGGAGATCTCATATTGCTCATAGCCCTGCCGCGCGAGAAGCCCGACCGCGGAGAGGTACATATCCGCCTGCGCGTCGTCGTCCGGCAGCGTGAAGCGCTCGCGCCGCGCAAAGAGCGGCGTGCCCTCCTCGACCTTCAGCCCGTAGCAGGAAAGATGCTCGGGCGCGAGCGAGAGCGCGGCGTCGAGGTTTGCCTGCCAGCGCGTCATCGTCTGCTCGGGCAGACCGTAGATGAGGTCGAGGCTCAAATTGTCAAAGCCCGCGGCGCGAGCGTTCTCCACCGCGCGGACGGTCTGCGCGTGCGTGTGGACGCGCCCGATGCGCCGCAGCTCCGTGTCGTCCGCGGACTGCATCCCGAGCGAGAGGCGGTCGAAGCCTGCATCGTGCAGCTGCCGCAGGGCGGAAATATCCTGCGCGCTGTCGGGGTTGGCCTCGAGCGTGATCTCCGCGCCGGGGGCGACGCGGTAGCTTTGAAAAACCGCGTCCAGAAGGCGGCACAGGCGGTTGGGGCCGAGATAGCTCGGTGTGCCGCCGCCGAAGTAAACGGTGTCTACGGTGCAGTCCGCCGTGCGCTCCCGCCACGCGGCAAGCTGCGCGGTCAGCGCGGAGACGTAAGCGTCCATCTGTCCCTCGGCGCGCGGCAGGGAGTAGAAGTCGCAGTAAATGCACTTCGCCTTGCAGAACGGAATGTGGATGTAAAGCCCAAGTGAGCGCATGGTATCACCTCGCGTCCATTGTAGCCGATTTTGCGGGGAAAGGCAACGATGGATAAAAATACTCCCGCTGGAAATGCTATGCCAAAAGGAGTGATCTTATGGATATGTCACCGCAGGAATATCAGGCGTATATCAAGCAGAAGTCGCCGAAGTCGCCCATCTGGAAGGATACGGCGCTCGCCTTTCTGATCGGCGGCGCGATCTGCGTGCTCGGTCAGCTCATTCTGGACGGCTACAGGTCCCTCGGGCTCGACAAGGCCGACGCGGGCACCGCGACCTCCGTCACGCTCATCTTTTTAGCGGCGCTGACCACGGGGCTGAACCTGTATAATTCCCTTGCCCGCTTCGCGGGGGCGGGCACGCTCGTGCCGATCACGGGCTTTGCCAATTCCGTCGTCTCGCCCGCCATCGACTTCAAGGCCGAGG
>OGLG01001460.1_pt1 | contig 13477 bp, 5 predicted proteins | sample 1572621 | NCBI WGS metagenome assembly OGLG01 (sample SAMEA2581912, study PRJEB24529) | metagenome | biome: Human gut stool | place: China | collected 2011 | reverse complement strand
CGTAACCCGCCAGTGCACCGGCCGATACGACGTTCTGACTCGTACCCACGAGGGTAATTTGATCCCCTGCGGCGCCCAGTTTGAGGTTTTTGATCGTAGCGTCCTTTATCGCTCCGAACAGGCCGTGGAGATGGGTCGTCTCGTTCTCGACGTTGAAGGTCCATCGGATTCCCTTGATCGTGAAACCCTGGCCGTCGAACACGCCCGTGAAGGGGTTTGTCAACGTATTGTAGGAGGGCGATCCGGTGGCCTTGCCCTGTCCGATCGGAGTCCATTCGGTAAGTTCCGTCAGATCGATGTCGTTGAGCAGCACCACCTCTCCCGAAGCGTTCTCCCAACGATCCGTGCTTCCGCCGGCGTTGACGGCCTTGGCAAAGGCCACGAGGTCTGCGCCCGTTGCGATGCCCGGTTCGGTCGGGGTGTCGGGAACGACCGGCGATTGGCGGACGCCGAGCGTTACGGTGATGCCGTAGGGGCGATTCGAGAATGTGATCGAGCCTTTGCGGTCAGCGCCGCTGTCGTTTTCATAGTAGTCGGCTACGAACGAGTGGGTCGTCGTGACCGTCTCCGCGCGTGTCTTGGGGGCGGGTTTGAGCCACGACTGACACTCCTCTGCGATCGTTACCTCATAGTCGATGTTGGCCGACACCCTGATGTCGAATTCCGTGAATTCGCCTTCGAGAGCGACCTCCGCTCCCGTTCCGAACTGCGGATCCCACGTCGGAGGGTCGATCTGGGCCGTTCCATAGGTGAAGAATAATGGTTTGAGAACGGTATTGCCGCCGGCCGAGGCGATGACGACGACATTGCCCTCTTCGGCATTTTCGTCCAGCTTCACCGAGATCGTACGGGTGTATTTGTCGATTTTCACCGTTACGTTCCATGCCGTGAAGTAGTCGACATACGCCGTTTCGGCTTCGCTGCCCGCTACGGTGTATTCGATTTCGACCGGTATCGAACGGTCGGGGACGGCCGTTACGGGAGCTGCATCGAACCGAATGCTCAGGGCTTCGAACACTGGAATCTCGAAGGTGCTTCCGTCGGCGAGCGTGAAGCGGACCATACCGCTCTCTTCGTCGGTCTCCACCTTCTGGAAGAGGGTGTTGCTGACATCGTTGGCCAGTATGGGATTGCCTTCCTTGTCCGTGAGACGCTGGCCGTCGACGATCCAGAATCCTTCGGCATCGATGTCCATCGCGGGAGGTACACCGCCCACGGGCATCATCTTGCCCTCCTTGTCGAGCAGCCACTGATAGGTCTTGCCGTTGTCAGCGGTCGTACGCCAGTAGAGTTTCCCGTCGGTGAATTCGCCGGCACCGACGATCGGAGCGGTTACCACGTCGTCCTGCGTGGCGAGGGTAACGGTCTTCGTTTCGCCGTGGTCGCGGTAGCTGATGACGTAGTTGCCCTCGTCGTCCTGTTTGAGGTAGGAGATGAAGCTGCTGTTGATCAACGCCGAAAGCGAATTCATCTCTTCGTTCAGTCGCTCGACACGCTTTTCGGTCTCCGTGAGTTCCTGCTCGATGGCATCGATGTTTTGCCGCAGCTCTCCGTCGTCGTATTCGTCGCATCCCCAAAGAAGAACGAAACATGCGGCGAGCGATATGATGTTCGAAAACTTTCTCATTTTTCTTGCTGTTTAAGGGATTATTGCTTGATCCGCACGTGGAGGTAGTTCATGCACGAGCGTTCGCCTTTCGCATCGGACGGCTGGTTGACCACCTTGCCGGCGCCGTCGGTGTAGAGCCACATGGCCGTCGAACCGCCGCCGTCGAATCTCGTTACGTTCCAGCAGTCGAATTTTTGGGCGATGCGGACAATTTCATAGAATTTTACGCCCATCGAAATCCAGTCCTGACGGCCGTCGATGACGAAGAAGCAGACTTTCGTTCCGGCCTTGTCGATGCCCACGTAAGTCATCGGGTCGTATTTGTCTGTGTCGAAACTCTTGTCTTCGCCGTCGACCATGAACTGATACATCGTGGAGTTCTGTGTCAGAATCGGGGTCGAGATTCCGTTGACCGTCACGTCTGCGCGGATGCGGAGCGTCGAACCCACGGAGAGTTTTCCGGCGAGCGTTTCGGCCGTCGCGCCGGTGAGCTGTACGGCCCACTCGTCGAGGGCCGTCAGATAGGGCGCTTCGGCGAGCTCCGTCGAACGACCGTCCGCGATCTGGGTTACAGTGGCTTCGAACCAGCCGTCGTTGACCGTCACGGGATTGCCCGACTTGTTTTTGGAGAGCGTATTGGTCAGCGAGGGAGCGTCGGGATGAGGTATTTTCTTGTATCGTGCAGTATAGAGGTTGGCTTCTTGCAACGTGCTGCCCGAACGCAGGATCGTGTCGTTGATCGAGTGGTATTCGTATTCCGTACCGCCGACTTCGATTTTGCCGGAGAAGGTCTTTTTGCCGCAGCTCACCGTACGATCCTTGAAGAAAGTGAAGGCATTCGCATGGTTGGTCAGCGACGTGCGGACGCTCTTGTTGTTGACGAAGTCGGGGCGTCCCTCCTCGATGTGCAGTCCGCGGGGGAATCCGTCATGCGAATTGAAGAAGCCCGAATTGATGCCGGCGATGATATTTTGTCCTTCGGCACGCTTCCGGTTGCAGTTTTCCGAAAGTGTCTCGCGGATGTTTTTGCCGTTGTTGCTGTTGTTGTTGCCGTTGGGATTGGGTACGAGGTCGTCGGCCATCGAGGTGGATATCTCCACGGCGTCGTTCGTCAGGTCGAGTTCCAGTACGTGCATTTTGCGCGGTAGGTTGGTGAATTCGTAGTAGGTGTATTTCACTCCGGGGTGAAGTGCGACGGTCTGTTTGAGCTCCCAATCGTAGTAGGACGGAAGCGTCCAGTCCACGGTGTTTTCCTCTGTGTCGTAGTTCGAACGTTTGTGACAAACGGCCGAGGTGTGCATGGCTGCGGGAGCCGTCGTCGGGGAGTCTTTGTACGTGTCGTAATCGCCGACGAATCCGTGTCCGATGCAGTCCGAGATGAGAGATGCACTCTTGTTATAGCCGCAGGCCCATCCGGGACCGTGATAGTCCGAACCGGCGACGGTCACGTTGCCGATGATGGCGCCGGTGTTCTTGCAGGTGCGGATCGTGCCGGCATTGTGCCCCACGAATCCGCCCGTACGGCAGCCGAGGTGCGAGATGACGTTTCCGGAATTGGTACAGTTCTCGATGATGCACTCCGCCGAGGTCGAACCTCCGACCAGACCGCCCATGCGTTTGATGCCGTATTTGTCCTTCTGTCCGGCGTACTGTCCGACTGCGTCGTCTTCGACGAGTCCGGCGTTCGTCGAGTTGGCGATGGTTCCCTTCTCGAAGGTTCCGGCCAGCCCTCCGCCGCGTCCGGAGGGTGCGTTCACGCGTCCGTTGTTGGTGCAGTGACCCATGAAGTTGCCGTCTGTATTTTTGATGTACGCACAGATGCCGGCTACCTGCATGCCTTTGCCTCCGTTTCCGGTGTTGGCGATCGCTCCTGAGGTGATATCGCCGTTATTGGTACACCCTGCTTCGGCGGATTGTCCGCCGAGAGTCGTTCCGGACATCTGTCCGACGATGCCGGCGAGCATCACCGGCGTGTCGGCGGGGTCTTCGCCTTCGAACGAGATCGAGACGTTGTTGGCGACGTTTTCGATGACCGATTCCGTAGCGAACGCCGCTACGCCCGCGATGGCCGTACCGGCTGCGGCAGTCCCCCGGACGATGATCCGATCGCCCGAGCCGCCGACCGTGAGATTCCGGACGGAGGCCTGATTCAGTACGCCGAACAGACCGTGTGCCGTCGATTTCGCGGCATCGGCCGTCCATGCGATGTTGCGGATCGTATGGCCTTTGCCGTTGAACTTGCCGGAGAAGGGGTGTTCGGTCGTTCCGATGGCGGTCCATTCGGTGATCCAGTTCATGTCGACATCGTCCAGCAGAACGACGTCGCCGGTTTCATCGCGATAGCGGTCGTAGTTGCGCCCCGTATTTACGGCCCGGGCGAATTCGCGCAGGTCGTCCGCGGTTTTGATACCGTAATATTCGGGTTTGGCGCTCGCCGACGCCAGACGCACCATGCGGATCAGCACGTTCTCTTGCAGGTCGCAGAGCATCAGGGCGAAGCATCCTTCTTCGAAAGGCGCTTCGAAGGTTACGACGACGGTTTCGGCCGAGGTGTCGACTACGGCCGCGAGCTGCTCGCAGCGCACTATTTTCAGGATCGCTTCGTCGGCCTTTTCTCCCGTGATCTCGTAACCGATCGTGAGTGGCTGCGAAACGTCTTCGACGGTGTACTCGTCGTCGAAGGCGGTGTCGCCGATCTTGAAGACGATGTTGAAGGCGTCGAATATCGGTGCGGATACGGTCGATCCGTCGCCCAGCGTGAAGATGGCGTTGCCGTTGTCGTCGCGCGAGATTCCTGTGATGAGCGACGTCTGCTTTCCTTCGGCTTTCACCGGGTTTCCCGACGCATCGGTCAATCGCCGGCCGTTGAGGGTCCAGTAACCCTCTTTGTCGACGGCCATTTCGGGAGTACGCCCCGCAACGGGGATTTTCGAGCCGTCGGTGTCTTTCAGAAAATCGGTGTTTCCGTCGACGGTAGTCGTCCAGTAGAGTACGCCGTTCTCCTCTTTCGTACCGAGGATCGGTGCCGAGGAGACGTCGTCCTTCGTGGCGACGGTGACGCTGTGTTCGATATTGTCGGCCCCCTTGAACCGGATGACGTCGTTGCCCTCGGCGTCCTGCGTGATCGAGGTTATGGCTCCGCCGTTGACGATGGACGAGAGCAGCCGGATCTGGTCGTTGAGTTGATCGGCCTGTTTTTCGAGTTCCGTGAGTTGGTTGTATATCTCGTCGACCCCTTTCCACAGGGCGGAGTCGTCGAAGTCGCCGCTGCATCCGCCGCCGAAAAGAAGAGCCGATGCCAAAAGTGATGTTATCAGAGTTCGTTTCATTGTCTTTTGATTTTATCGGGTTGCGAAAGCGTCAGTCGAAATCGGTGCTGTCGGTCCATCCGGGATTCTGGGTCAGCAGTCCGCCCGTCAGTACGCGCTGGTCGGCCGGAATGGGCCACAGGTAGTCGCGTTCCTCGTTCCAAGTGTATTTCAGCGTACTCCACGCCACCACGTAACCGCGGTTTTCCGCCATGTCGGAGAGAATGATGTCCGATCCGATGCGCAGTACCGTCAATCCGTCGGCCGGACTGCTGGTCTGCTTGTCGACATAGAGTTCGAGGTCGTTCTTGCCGTCGCCGTCCATGTCGTAGAGTCCCGGTCCGGAGAAATAGATTCCGTAGTAGGGGTTGGTTTCGTTGACCAGTTGCGCACCCTCTTTCCAACGGAACATGTCCCACATGCGCAGCCCTTCCATCACGAGTTCGATCGTGCGCTCCCGACGGATTTCGAGGATGACTCCCGTGTTTTCGCTTTTGGTGACATTGGGATAGCAGGCCAGGAGGAAGGGATCGGGATTGGCGTTGGCAGCGGCCATGTCGAGCCCCTTCATGCCGGCCCGGTCGCGGATTCTGTCGATCGAAATGAGCAGGTCGTCTTTCGTCAGCGTTCCCAGTTCGGCTTTGGCTTCGGCGTAGTTGAGATAGACCTCCGCCGTACGGAACAACGGCCAGTCGGAGGTGCCTTTCGACGCTCCGCTGTGGGCCGCCGTCGAGACGAACTTGATAGGTTCGTATCCTGTCATCGCCGTCATGTCGTTCGCCGTGACCGACTCCTCGCCTTTGGCGATGTAGCCCGGACAGAGTACGGTCTGTGCCATACGGGGGTCGCGTCCGGCGGTCTCTTCGGTGTAGGACATCGTTTCGTGTCCCTCTTTTTCGGTGAAGCGCGAACCGTCGGCCATGAGGTAATGGTTCATGAAACGGCGCGTGAAACCTGCTGCGGAGTTGCGGATGTTGAACTGCACGTTGTGGGAGAGATTCAGTCCTTCGAAGTTGTAGATGCGGGCCAGAATGACCTCTTCCTGTTTGGCGTCGTCGCTGCAAAAGAGATCCCGATAGGGTTCCGTTCCCTCCTTGTAGAGCGAGTAGCCGCTTTCGGAGATGAAGGTCGATGCGGCGTCGGCGGCCAGTTGCAGATACTTGTCGGCATCGGGCAGATTCCGGTATTTGCGCCACGTGCCTTCGTAGAGGGCGATACGCGATTTGAGAGCCAGGGCCGACCAACGGGTTACGCGGGCGACATCCTTTTCGCGGGGCAGCATTTCGATTGCGTTTTTGAGGTCGTTCATCACGTGATCCATGATGATGCCGCGATCTTCGCGGGGCTTTTTCAGCAACTCCTCCTCTTCGGAGCCGATGACCTGCTCGTACCAGGGTACGTCGCCGTAGCGGAGTACCTTCTCGTAGTAGAAATAGGCGCGGAAGAAGTAGGCCACGCCGTCGTACTTGGTGCGGACGGCTTCGTCGGTGCAGTTATGCGAATTCGCCAGATAGTAGTTGATTTTGCGCAGGGCGGTCCAGGTCCAACCTTTTTCGTTGGAGGCCATGCGGGTTCCCGATATTACGTCGCCCATGCTCTTGTCGACCATATCGTCGGCATTGAGGCCGGCGGCGTTGTCGGGTGATTCGAGCATCGTATAGAACTGGTTGGTCCACAGCCGCAGATCGGTTTCCGTCTTGAAGAAGGTCTGCGGAGTGACCGTATCTTCGGGAATAAGGGTCAGGTCGCAGCTGGAACATGCGGCGCCCAGCAGGATCGTTGCCAATATTTTTTGCAGTGTTTTCATCTGTCGTTTTCTTTATGCGTTAGAAGCTGATGTCGACGCCTATGGAAAGCGTTTTGGGATAGGCGTATCCTGTTCCGGAGTTGGCCTTGTTCGTACCGCTCGATCCGGCCAGCTCGGGATCGATGGTCTTGTTGTGTTTTTTCAGCGGCGACCAATAGCAGAGGTTTTCACCCGAAAAATAGATGCGGGCGCGGCTGATACCGATTTTGCGAGTGAGATTCTCGGGTACGGTATAGCCAATCGTGAGATTTTTCAGACGCAGATAGGCGAGATTTTGAAGATAGCGGTCGTTTTTCTCGCCCAACGCACCGCCGGAGTAGGCATTGTAGCCGCGCGGACGGGGGAAGTAGGCATTGCGATTATCCTCCGACCAGCAGTTCGAATAAAAGTCCTTGTGGATGAACGAAGTGGGCGGAAAGGCATAGGGGCCCCAGAAGTCGAAGGAGGCTTGGTTGGCAGCCGGATACCAGTCGCGACGTCCGATGCCCTGGAAGAAGGCCGATATGTCGAATCCCATCCAGTTGAAACCCAGCCGGAACGAGTAGTTGTAACGGGGCAGCGAGTTGCCGATGATGCGTTTGTCGCCCGGATCGTCCACGGTGCCCGAACCTTCGGAGATGATGTTGTTGCCGTCGAGGTCGGCGAAACGGACATCGCCCGCGCGCAGACGGTTGCCGGCAGGCCCTTTGTTCTGATAGACGCGGTTATTGACCGCCTTGTCGTCGATCGAGGCCTGGTATTCGGCGGCTTCGCGGTCGGTTTTGAACAGACCTTCGACGTGGTATCCCCAGATTTCGCCCAGCGTTTGACCTTCATAGCGGTCGGAGATCACCCGATCAGGATTGTGGTATTTGGTGATTTTGGTAATGTAGTCACCCACGGAAGCCGATACGTGGTACGAGAAGGGTTTCCCCGCCAGTTGGAATTCGTCTTGCCAACTCAGCGAGATCTCCCAGCCCTTTGTGCGCAAGTCGGCGCAGTTGGCTTTCGGGGTATTGGCGCCGAAGACGCTGGGCAGCGTGAGCGAAGTGGTGAGCATGTCCTTCGTATCGCGGATATAATAGTCTCCGGTGAAATTGAGACGATTGTTCAGAAGGCCTACGTCGAGTCCGACGTCGTAGGTGGTTACGGTTTCCCACGTCAGACCCGACGAGAGCGGATCCGTGACGTTGGCATAAAAGGCTTTTTCCTGTCCGTCGAAGGTATAGTTCATCTGATTGTCGGTGCTGATCTGCTCGATGTAGGCATAGTTGGATACCTGCTGATTGCCCAGACTGCCTACCGAAAGACGCAATTTGAGGTTGTCGACGATGTCCCGTGCCGGGGTGAAGAACGACTCCTCGCTGATGCGCCATGCGGCCGACGCAGAGGGGAAGAATCCCCAGCGATGGTCGGACTCGAAGCGCGACGAACCGTCGCCGCGGGCGCTCGCCTCGAAAATGTAGCGGCCCTTGTAGTCGTAATTCACACGTCCGAAGAATCCCAGCGTACGGTAGGCCGTGATCGATTGCGAGAGGGTGATGGGGCCCGTCGCTACCGTGAAGGAGTCGATGTCGTCGCTCGACAGGTCGGTCTGTTTTGCGTCGAGCGAGGTTGAGCGGTAGTCTTCGTATTGGCCTCCGGCTGTGATTTTCAGATTGTGGCCGCCCCACGAATTCTCGTAAGTTCCGTAGATGTTGACGTTATGTCCTTTGTAGGTTTGGTGTATCTCGCGGTAGGAATTTTCGACCGATCCCGACGTGAACGTCTCCACGACGCCCTGCTGGCGCGAATATTCGAACGTGTTGTTGCGGTATTTGAAGAGATTGTCCCGCTGACGGTAGTCGTAGACCGCTGTGAGGACGAGCTTTTTGAAGAGCGTGACGTCGAACTGGTTCGAGAAGGTGAGGTAGCGTTTCTCGCGCGTGTTTTTCGAACGGTCGGCGGTCATCTGTCCTCCGCGGCCGGCTCCGATCGGGGAGTTCTTGCCCAGTTGGTTGACGTATTGTACGATCGTGCCGTCGGGGTTGTAGGGAAGGAATGCGGCGCAGATGTTCGATTGCAGGGCGTTGATCGTGCCTTCGTAGTCCTGATGGCCGCCGTACTTGTAGTCCGTGGTGTCGAAGCTGGTGTTGTTCGAGTATTTCAGCCACGGAGCTATCCGGGCCGATACCTTGGTGCGGAAGGCATAGTCGTTGAACTTGTCCTTGTTGATGTTGAACATGCCGTACTGTTGGTAGAAACGGCCGCTTGCGTAGTAGGATACTTTGTCCGTACTGCCCGAGAGCGAGAGGTTGTGTTCCTGCTGCGACCGCACGCGGTTGTAGAAATAGCCGTACCAGTCGAAGTTGCCGTAGTAATAGTACTTGCCGTCGTTGCCGACTTCGACCCATGGACGATCGGGGTGCGGCGTACGGTCGTTGCGACGCTCGTAGAGTTTTTGCAGACCTCCGTTCTCTTCGGTGTAGCGGAAAATGTCCATCGTGCCGTCTGACGAGTCGTTCATGAACTGGTTGACGATACGCACGTGGTCGTAACCCGTATCGATAAAGTCGGTCGAAGTGGTGTTCTTGGCCCAGCCGAAGCGCCCGTTGTAGGTGACATGGGCCCGTTGGCCTTTCTTGCCCGCTTTGGTCGTGATGAGCACTACGCCGGCCGAAGCCTTGGCGCCGTAGATGGCGCATGACGAGGCGTCTTTGAGCACGGATACGGATTCGATGTCGTTGGGGTTGATCTGACTGAGACTCACCTCCACGCCGTCGGCCAGTACGAGCGGTGACCCGCTATTGAGGGAAATCGAACCGCGGATATTGATCGAATAGGAGGATTCGGGTGATCCGGTTCCGAAGGTGATGTTCACGGAAGGGTCGGCGCCTTGGCTGCCGAGACGACCGGACGGGCATTGAGGTCTTTGCCGCTGATAGTCGCCACGGCTCCGGACAGGTTGGCTCTGCGCTGTGTACCGTAGCCGACGACTACGACTTCGTCCATCAGGTTGTCAGACTCTTTCAGGACGATGTTGAGCGGAAGATTCCCCCCCCCTTGCTCGATTGTTGCGGTTTGTGTGATGTAACCCAGATAGGAGATGTTGAGTTGGGCGGGAAAGGTCACCTCCGTCAATTCGAAAGTCCCGTCGGCTCCGGTCAGTGTGCCTTTTTGGGATCCTTCGATCGTGACCGTCGCAGCGATAATCGGCTGTCCTTTGGTGTCGGTCACTCGGCCGTATACGGAGTCGTCCGGGGCGGTCGGCGTTTCGGCCATGGGCGCGGATTGCCGCTTGGTGACGATGATGCGGTTTCCGTTGATCGTGCAATTGACTTCCTGCCCCGCGAATACCTGATCGAGAATTTCGCGGATGGTGGCGTTTTGGGCCGAAACGGATATGCGTTTGTTCAGATCTACCTCGTCCGAACTGACGAGAATGGAGTAGTTTTCGGTACGGTTCAGCGAGGTCACGGCCTCCTGAACGGTTACGTTCTTCAATTCGAGATTGATTCTCTTTGTTTGAGCAAAACCCGTGGCAGGGCTGAGCAACAAACAGAGAATAACTACATAGAGGAAATTCGTGGAGCGAAATCCTCGACGATTGCAGTCTTTTCCCATGATTAGGCTGGTTTAAGGTTCAAATTTAAGGCAGGGATGCCGGGGTCGGCGGCATCCGGACGAATAACGGAAAAGGATCAGGAAAAAGCGGAAGGTAGTGATAGTCAGTTTTTCATAGGCGTTCGGTTTGGGTTGTCGGCAGGATTCGGGTTTGTCATTTCAACGAAAGGTAGACGACTCCGTCGCGACGGGAAATCTTCATCTTGCGGTCGGAATTGATCGCCGAGAGAATTTGATCCAGCGTTTCGTTATTGGTGAAATAGGCGAAATAACGTGTCTGAGCGAGCGCCTCGTCGAGAATGACGATGCGGGTGCCGAACAGTCGTTCGAGGTCTAACGCGATGTCATGCATACGCAGATTGAAGAAGTGGATGGCCCTGTTGTCCGCGAACGATTTGAAATGTTCGGGTTGGAACGTCGAGAGGTTGATGTCGTTCGAGACGCGGTCGTAGAGTACGAGATCGCCCGGCTCCATCCGCAATTGCTGTTTGCGGGTATCGGTGTCGATGTCGAACTGGACCGCCCCGTCGACCAGCAACAGCTCGATGCAGTCGGTGTTCGTATAGGACTTGAAGTTGAATTTGGTGCCCAGAACGCGAATGCCGACGTCGCCCGAACGAATGATGAAGGGTTTGTGGGGATCTTTCGCCACATCGGCGAATATCTCGCCATCGACGAAGATGCGACGCTCCTTGCCGGTAAAGGCCGACGGATAGGTAATGCGGCTGCCGGAGTTGAGGTGCAAGTGCGTGCCGTCGGGAAGGGTCAGAGAGGCGATTTCTCCGTAGGGTACCTGCTTCTCGAACCACTCTACTTCCGGCTGACGGGTGGCGTAGAGCAGGCAGACTGCGCACAAGAGCGGAACGATGAGGATTGCAGCGATTCGTTGGCTCCATGCGGCGATACGCGAGCGGCAGGCAGTCGTGTTTCGTGCTTCTGCGGTAATGCCGAGCCGGCTGGCGACCTGTTGGAAGGCGGCTTTGGCTGCCGCTTCGTCGTCGACGTGCAGCTTGTCGAAAAGCTCTTCCAGTTGTGCTTCGGTATCCGGATTGTATCCGTTCTCGGCGAGCCACATTTGCACTTCGAGCTGTTCTTGTGCGGAGAGTTTGTTTTCGAAATATTCGTTTAGTTTGGTCATGACCCTTTTCCCTTGTTATTCGCCGGACGCGTGCCTCTTCCGGACGTCCTGCTATAATAAGAACAACCGAACGCTCCCGATTGCGTAATCGGAATGGCGAAAAAAAATGAAAAAACGAAGGAAGGAGGGGGAGAATCAGCAGATGGAGTTGTGAAGATCTTTCAGAGCCAGTTCGATGTGTTTGTCGACGCTGCGCACCGAGAGACCCAGCCGTTCGGCGATCTCGCGGTTAGAGAGATGTTCGCAGCGGCTCATGCGGAAGATCAATTGCCGTTGGGGCGGCATTTTTGAGATGTTCTGGATGAGCAGCTCGTTCAGTTCGGCATAGTTGTATTGCTCTTCGATCGAATAGCCTCGATCTTCGATATCGCGGTCGTTGAGCTGGGGCAGCAGGGAGAGCATGGTCGTACGCTTGGCCTTGAAAATGTTGAATATTTCATGTTTGGCCAATACGAATAGGTAGTTTTTGAGCGATTGCGTACTGTCGAGCTTTTCGCGGTGAATCCAAAGTTTCATGAAGATATTCTGGGCGATATCCTCGGCCATGTGGTTATCTTTGAGCATACCGTGTATGAAACGCAACAATGTGGGGTAGTAGCGTACGAAGAGTTGCTCGTAGGCTCCCTTGTCGCCCTTTTTGACTGCGGAGATCAGGGAGCTGTCGCTTTGCTGTCTACCAAAGGTGAATTTCATGAAGTCCTGTGTTTTTTCGCTCGGCCTTGATACGACTCGCTATTCAAAGATAGAAAGTTTTTTAGTGATAGAAAAATATTTCCGGAGATAAAATTGCGAAGGAGCTTCTCCGGCACCTCTCGGAGTGCGGGAAAAACGGAAAAGCAGCGGCCGCCGACGCTGCTCGTGCAGGTCGACGGCCGTCTGCCGTGAAGAGAGAGTTGACCGGAGTTTATTCGGCCTTGGTGATCTTGATGTTGTCCAGGAACCAGCGATTCGCTGTTTTAGCAGGCCATTGCGTTTGCTTGATGGTGATTTTCGTATTCTTGTCGATCGTGATGCCCGCCAGATCGATCTCAGCCATGATCCATTCGAGCTTATGACCGCTTTCCCAGCCGTGGGTGGGAATTTCGAATTGCTGTTGGTCGCTGCCGTTCTGCACGATAACGATCAGATTGACCGGATCGATCTTGCCGCTACCTTGTCGCATCGGACACCAGTCGAACGAGAAGGTTGTCTTTTCCCCTTCTGGAACGCCTTCGATATTCGACAAAACGATACCGGCCTGATAAGCGGTTTTGCCGAATTTGAGATAGTTCTTCTGAAGATAGATACATTCGTCTTCGTCCTTGCTTGGATCCCATACGCGCAGGAACTCGTACCCTTTGGCTTCGAGCGCCTGCAAAGTCGATACTCCGTCAACCATCGAGGTCGGAAGCTGCGGACAGTAGGCATCGAGGTCGTCTTTCTCCACCGTTTGACCGGCCTGTTTGCCCTTATTGTCGCCTGCGATAGCCCAGGGTTCGAGCCACTCGAAATCTTCGGTCCAATAGACGGTTTCGACTGCGCCCTTGTCCACGATCGTAGTCACTATGATCCGGTGTACGGGCTCGGCCAGACCGGCGTAGTAACCCGATACGGTGATATTGTGGCCGTTCAGTTTGGCCAGACCCATCTCTTCGGGAATATCCAGGGCACTCACCGAATACTTGGCGTCGTCGGCGACGGAGACGGTGCTGCCGTTGAAGAAGCCGGTCACGGTGACGTAGCTGCGTTCGGCCGAGGTGTAGGTGTCGATCTGTTCGGTGAGGTCCGTCGGGGTGGGATAGGTCACCGTCGCGCCGGACGACAGGACTTCTACCTTGTCGCCCTCCCTGTTCGGATCGTCGGATTTTTCCGCGCAGGAGATGATCGGAAGTTTGGCGCCGTCGCTCGACTTGGTGCCCCAGACGCAGACTTTGTCGCCCACTGCCACCTTCTCGGTGTCTTCGACGAAAATGGCTCCCGACTGCTGATCGTCGCTGATGATGAATCCCTTGTTCGTCACGGCCATTACGAGCGCCGAAGGAATCTTCACGGCG
>OGLG01001448.1_pt1 | contig 13599 bp, 9 predicted proteins | sample 1572621 | NCBI WGS metagenome assembly OGLG01 (sample SAMEA2581912, study PRJEB24529) | metagenome | biome: Human gut stool | place: China | collected 2011 | reverse complement strand
ATATCATGCTTTCCGAAAATGGTCTGAACGGAATCGAAACAGCCACAAGGCTTCGGTCTGTTGCCGCGCGGATCCCCCTAATTTTTATAACCGGCGAACGGGATTATTCCCTTGAGGGATACCGGGTACATCCGCTCGACTACCTCTTAAAGCCGGTGGATGCGGACACACTGGCATGGTGTCTCAATGAGATCCGCACTTTTCTGGCTGAGCCGGCTTATATTGAGATTCAGGCTGTCCTTGGACAGGGGCAGTCATCCTGCCAGCGGATTCTTCTGGATGATTTTTTATACGCGGAAACGCAGAATCACCGCCTGATCATCCACACGTTGCGAGGGGATGTTGCCACGCGTCTCTCCTTTTCGGATTTAATGGCGCTGCTGCCGAAAGGCGGACGTTTTTATATGAGCGGCCGCAGTCTCCTCCTCAATTTTTCACAGGTGATCTCTGTGGAGGAGGATGGCTCTGTCCGTTTAAAAAACGGCTCCTGCCTTTTCTGCAGCCGACGAAAGAAAAAAGAGACAAAAGAAGCATTTATGGCATACCTGTTTACCTGTATGCGGAAAGGAATGATAACCGATGAGTAATGCAGGCTTATTTCTACATACTGCTATTAATTTTAATGAAGTTGCAAATGCTTTAGATTATGGGCAAAGAACTTTAGATCATGCAGCCTATGCAAAGGTAACGGACGCCTTTAAGAAAATGGTATTCCATTGCCTTCTCTGGATCTTTATATCCATAATCATCTGTTGTGGCACTGTACTGTTAAGTCATCACATCCAGAATCTGAAGACAAATGAATTGCTGACAGCTTATAACGCGACAACTTTTAAAGGAGGAGTACGAACCAGTCCAACCACGGTACTTTATACAGAAGGCAGCTCCTATCAATATGATGTCTCCAAGCTTGGATTGAATCTTGATACAGATTTTCCGCATCAGCGAGCATTAACCTTATTATTAGATGACCAAAACCAGCTAAAAGGCGTGATTTCTAATGATGAATCCAACAAAATATCCGATATATTCGCATTTGGACTTGTTTTCGGAATGATCGAGATAGCGGTGATCATGATCGTCTATGCATTTTTTGTTCGTAAGCATACGTCTTATGGCAAAAAATGGTATGCTTTTATGAAATGGTTTGAAACCAGAGATGACACCCTGCTTGATATCATACGGGAATAATGCCATGCAAGATTTCTTTTACCTTAATTTCCTGTTACACAAAAAAATACCCCGTTGGTTTCCCCAACGAGGCATCAAAGATTATAATATTTTAATTTGAGAACTATTATTCTCTACAAAATTAAATACTTCGGGCGTTTTTGCCATCCACAAACGTGTATAATCCAGCTTATGACGTTCAAGCATGGAACGACAATCTTTTGTTTTCATCTTGCAAAAGTCCGTCTTGAAATTTTTAACGCTTCCACTTTTGGTCAGTTCCATCGCAATTCGCACGTCTGTACACCTAACCAACTCATCCTCCAAATTTAAAACTTGTGGAAGAAAAATAATTTTCAGCTTTCCGCAATACCGGGTGAGAAGTTCCAAATTCTTTTTAAGTTTTGATGTCTGTGACACATCAGTATCAAATACCAAAACGACGGTCGTTCCCGCCTGAATCGACAACATCTGTGACTTAGGAATCAAGTTCTGCACCACATTGAAGACCTTTATCTTCCCTGGAATCAATCTTTCCGGTACTTCTTTTAAGGCCGCAATCAGTTGTTGTTCACAGGGGCCTTCTACATAATAGATGCACTTATTGTTCATCTTCCCACCCCATTTCCAACTCGTCCAAAAGCGAATCCTGCGGAAGCGAGGCAAACACATCATTCTCGACCGCACAGCGTAAAGAGTCTGTATTTCGTTTCAGTACATCCGATGCAGAAACAGCAGAAACCTGATATACACCTTCCTCCAGATGCTTACGCAAAAACACATAACTATGTTTCGGCAGGTTCAAATCCAGCATATCTGTATTATGCGTTGTAAAAATCAACTGTTCATCGTCTCCGATACGATCCAGCATAATACCGAAAATCCGTTTTTCAATATCGCTCTGAATATAAGAAAAGTGTTCATCACAATAATAGAAACTGCTTTCTTTTGTCGCCATTGCAGCAAGGAACATTGCGACATCTATTCCTTCTGCTGTACCACTGGACAGTATCTCCCGATTCAGCAGTTTACCTTCCTGTATGATGATTTCCGTTCCACCGCGCCGAATAATAAAGGTATCCTTCAAATCTTTTGATAAACTAACGTCCTGTAATGTAGGATCAAGCGTTCCAATAACAGCGCGCAGCGTCTTCAACAAGAGGCTTTTATTCGCACCTGTAAGTTTCAATGATTTTTCTATTTCAGGATATGCAAAACGATATCGGACAATGCCTACCAGCTTTTTCAGGGCTGTCGCAGTTTTGGTTGCCTCTATCGTTTGATCTCTCAGCTTCTTTACACATTTTTCATACGAATCCATCGTATCAATGTCTGCGGTCTGATACTGAATGTCAATCTCCTGATTAGAAGCATCAATCTGAGCTGACAACCGCTGCAGGCGATAATCACCATTCACAAAATCAATACTGAAATATCCTTTATCGCCTGCAGCCATCTCATACAGCGGTGTTGGATTTCCATCAGTCATATATCCAAAAATACGAAGCAAAGCCTTTCCAAGGCTGGTCTTTCCGGTAGCATTTGCTCCCATGAGAATTACAGCCTTCTTATAACGAAATCGCTCTCTTCCTTTCAGATGTTCCTGATCGATAATCGAATTGACGATCTTTTTGGGATAACTGAAATTGATATGAAAATCATTAAATCCATAAATTTCCCTTAACTCAAGGTCTAATACGATCATGTCAGAGCCTCCATTTCATTATTTCGCTTAGAACGAACTAATGATATCATATTTAAAGGAGCATTTCAAGGCAATAATCCACATATCCAAGCAATATTTACATCTATGCTGTATATTATTCTCCATACTGTTAGTTCTAACAGAAAGCTTCCTAACAGAAATTTACCAATCATCTCCTTCGGCTGTTCCCTTATTACTCGCGCCGTCTGTCCGTGCCGTCCCAGCTTCCGTCTTCCTTCACATAAAGGCCATCCGGCGTCAGGCAGTTTACAAGCATCATGCCGCCTTTGCCATCAGCCTTTTCGTTCAGATAGTACCACTTTCCGTTCACGAATATCCAGCCACGCTTCATGCCGGACTGCGGATCAATATAGAACCAGCCGCCATAAACGCTGTCGCGGATCCAGCCGATCACTACATAGCTGTCCTCGCCGAAAGCCCACCAGTTTCCATTGACAAGAACCCACTCATGTGCAATTCCAACTGCATCATTTCCTGATGTTCCTGCTCCGGAACCTTTGTCGCCGGCTGCAGCTTTCGCATAGGTTCCATCTTTGTAGAGGAGCTGATAACGTCCATTGTCGTTTACCCAGTGGCTGAGTCCATCATTCGGTGTTCCGCCCTTTGCCAGATCGCTCTTTGTGATGATGGATCCGGTGAGAACGCCGCGTGTATCAGATACCTGTCCTCTTTGGGAATCTGTTGTGATATTCTCTTTTTTCGCCTGGGAATTGGTGTTCTGTGTGCCTTTATTTTCGGTTCCCTTGTTGCCGGAGCTGCCTGAATCATCGCTGTCATCGGAATCATTGTCAGATGAGCTGCTGTATCTGCGTGCTGCCTTCAGTGTTCCATTTATCCATGTAATCGCATAGTCATTGCCTGTAAGTCCTGACGGAATGATCACATATTCCTGCTCGGTCTTTTCCGATGTATAATCGCAGGTGAAACTCAGCGTTCCCGTGAGAACTGACGCATCCTCTCCGTTTACAAAACCATCGTAAATCACTGTGTACTCCGGAGCCGCATCTCCCATCGTCACACTCTTATCTTCCGCCGTGATCGTAAGCGGTGCAGGAAGGATCTCAAAGGAATATCTTTCCTCTTTTGCCGCATAGGTCTGTCCTTCCGCATAGCTGAGGATCGCGGTGTAGGATCCTGCATGTTTCGGGAATCCGTTCAGAATATTACCTTCTGTATCTTTTACGGTAACGGTGAGAACGCCATCCCCATCAGCCGAAGCTTTAAGCTCCGTGGTCGTTCCGTCATAAACACGACTCCTCCATGTGGATGGGTCTGCGGTGGTGATCGTCGGGATCAGCTTGTCCGTCACGGTCAGGGTACCGCCAGCCGGAATCAAATGGTAGTTTGCTGCCGTCATAACGGTTACCACAGGTTGAATGACGTAATTCATACCAACCGCACCTGTATTCGCATCATAATCGCATACAAATTCCGGAGTGCCTGTCAGAACCTGTTCATCATCACCATTCACAAAACCATCATACGATACCGTAAATGCCGGTGCCGGATTTCCGACAATAACTTTTTTATCATCTGCAGTCACCGTAAGGTCTTTTTTCTTTACTGTAAAGCTTCCTTCTTTATACCGGATCTCATAATTCTTAGCTGAGATAAGCCCGGATGGCATCACTGTATAAGCTTCATCTTTTACCGGAGAACCAGTATGATAATCACAATCGTAATTTAATGTGCCCGTTAAATCCCCCCTGTTTTCACTCTCGGATTCTCCCGTGACAAAACCGTCAAATACTGCCGTAAACTCAGGTTTTTCATCTCCATAAATCACCTGCGCATTGCTCGGAGAAGCCGTTACGGTAAGCGCTTTTCGATCGATCCGGACCGTTGCGTTTCCTGCCTTTGGAATGTAATTCGGATTGGTCACCTTAAACCTCACCGTATACTGACCTGCATCTCGATAAACCGGAGCTGCTTCTTCGCTGTAGCTGTTCGTTTTATCATTCCAATAAAGGATCTTAGCCGTATCCTTGACTTCATCTGACAGTTTCACCTCGATCGTGTGGAAGCTGCCATCATAAGTCCCCTCATAATCTGCCGCTTGAATATCAGTCTCAGTAAATGTCCTGTGCAGAACCTCGATTTTCAGCTCACCGTACTTCTTCTCATAGTCTCTGGATGTAAGTTCATAATAGATCGTATGTTCTCCGGCACTCAGAGTCGGTGTCAGCTCGCCCAGAGTCATATAAGAACCCTCTGTTCCATCTGCGGAGTATAAGAATTTTGCGCCAAAATCTGTCACGGATGGTTCTATCGTCGATGTGACCATCGGTGAAACTACTGTCGGTGAGCCGCTGCCATATACCGGCTTTTCTGCCTGAACAAATGCAACCACAAGATTGTCACCGGATGCCGGTGTGATCTTAAACTCATACGAGACACTGCCTGCCGTGTAGTTTTTGCTTGCTGCAGCCGTATAAGTAACTTTATAAGTTCCAACGTGAATCGGATCTTCGGTTGCTTTTTCCTGTGTTGCCAGATTCACGATCTCCTTCGTGATAGCTCCTCCGCCGCTGACCGTCGGAGTCATATCTACAGATGTTCCATTAAATTCTCGCTCTGTATACTTCTTTGCTGAGTCTTTAAATACCGGATTTACCGTCAGTGTTCCCGGAACACAGGTGATCGTATAATTCTTAACCTGAGAATTTTCCACGGCAGGGGTAATGGGATATGTTCCTGTATCTGCCCCCTGAGTATAAGAGGAGGAATATTCCGGCTTGATCTCCTGATTATCCAGTGTATCACCGGCTACCAGTCCATTCGGAGTTACCGTGTATTCCGGAGCTGCATCCCCGTAATGAATAGTCTTAGGATCTGCCGTCAGGGTCATAGTTTTCTTATCGATCTGCAAAGTTCCGGAACTATTGTATGTATCATAGTTCGGGCATGATACCTGATAGGAAACCGTATAGCTGCCGGCATCCTTATAAGTCAGAGATTCTGAATGCTCACTTCCATAAGTGACCTTTACTTGGTTTTTCAATGCTTCCGGCACATCCACATTGACTTCCAGCTTATGCTCCTGTCCGTCATAGGTCACCTTGCTGCCGGCTGTGACAAGTCCCTCCAGGCTTGCCGGTGTGATCGTTCCATTCGTTCCTGTGATGGTTGTTCTACTTAGCTCATAACCGGCTGCACCGGCTGAATCGAGAGAAATGCCCGATATGGTATATGGCTTACTCTCCCCCACAGCTGCATCCGCAAATTGCAAGGTCACAGTTCCGGATGTCGTTACGTCCGATACCACCTCACCATTCGCTTTCCTAAATTCGATATTCGAAGCATCCAGCGTGTAGGTTCCGGTTCCATTGTAAACTTCTGTGATCGTTACACCGTCCTTTAATGCCGGAGTCAGTTTTTCTCCCTTGAAAATCACGGTAGCTAAGACTGTGCTCTTATTAAAATTGGAACCATAGATAGAAGAACCGTTGCCAAAAATGGTTATCTTATATAAATATTTCCCGGGTTTTGATACTGAATACGGCCTGTCGGGAATAGAATATCCGTTGTAACCATAATCTGAAGGATTCTTAACGTAACTATCAAATTGTATGTCTGCACCTGATAGGCCGGAAACCTTTTCGCCATTATAAAACATTAAGTCCCTTATCTTGCCACCACTGTATTTTTTCCAATCCGTATATCCTTCGCTTCCAACTGAAACCGTTAATTCCTTTACTTCAGCATTCTGATTGGTAATTGTAAGAGGCGTAATCTCTGTTTTATAATATCCACTTTCCCAGACAATTTTCTGGCTGGTTTCGGAACGTAACCCCAGCTTATATTCACAATTTTCGCTTTCCCGTACACTTTTCACCGTACTTGGTGTTTTCGTCCAGTTTTTATCACCTTCATTATTGATAGAATGAACATAATATTCCACTGTTGTGCCAGCGGGCGCCTCTGACACTAATCTAATCGCCTGGTGAGGTTTTGCATCATACACTCCCTTGTAAACCTCAATTTCCATACCAGTTGAGCCGGTTGTCATGATCAATGTCAGATCAATCGTTGTATCTTTGAACACATTGTCATTTGATACAATTGCCTGAATATGGTATGATGCGCCATCTGCTCCAGTCGTATTTAACACATTTCCACTTAACGAACTGCCTGTTACCGTGGAAGACTTCAATTTGTATTCTACTTTACCTTTAGCATTATTCGGAATAGTAAAATATTGACTTACCTCAATTGAATCGCTCACACCAATCCACTGGATCGATCCACCCTTTGTTTTCACATTCGCCGAAGGCTTCAGAGCCTCATTCGTTATCTTACCGGTTCCTTGGATCGAAGCATCATCCGCATACTGAAAAGTTCCTCCATTTCCTTCCAGATCACCATTTAACACCAGAGTCCCCTTGTTGACCAGAGTTCCTCCCAAAATGCTGATCGCATTCTGTGCTGTGAATTCTCCTCGTTCACTAATCGTAACTCTACTCATAGAACTGCATGACAGCGATTGTCCACCTCTGGCCGTTACCGTTCCCGCTTCAATTGTCAAACTATTATTTGAACCTAAATAAATCCCAGGTTTTCCATTTGTTTGAATCACATTCACAGTTGCACCGTCAATCGTCATACCGGCACGATACTCCAAACTCAGAGCTCCTCCTTCTTCCCTCGTGCCCGCTGTTCCCGTTGCCTTGATCTCATAGCTTCCACTATTCATTCTTACCTGTGTATAATCTGTCAGATGAACGGCACAAATCGCATCACTCTTGACCGTTAACTTTCCGCTTCCTGTAAAGGTAATGTTTGATGCCGTTTGACCATAATTTTGGACAATAAGCGTTGATGAAACACTCTGAGAAGAAATAGTATTTGTTTCTGCTACATCTATGTTCCACTTCCCGCCGGATATGATAACCTGTTTCAAGTGAGCATTCTTTAAGCTCAATTTGTACGTATTATTCATTACCGATACCGTTACTCCATCCGGTATCGTTCCCTGAGAAATCAATTTGCCTCCATCGATTCCCCAAAAAACCTCTGACCCATTTGTTGCAACGATTTGCAGAATATGATTGCTGCTAAGATCCGCCGCCAGCATCGCCGCCTCATCGCTCACCACGACTTCCACTACAAGCGGCGCACACCCGTCCGCAAGCTCATACCCGTCCTCCGGCTCTGCCGAGAAGGTAAAGGTTCCGCTTGTCGGCCACATGCCGTCCTCGTTTGGGATATAATTTGCGCACTGCCAGCCGGATACCTCGATCTCCACATCGTAATCCGCAGTGATATCCTCTGATTCATCCGCAATGATATCCTCTGATTCATCCGCAGAAGTATTCTCTGCGGTCTCTTTCGTCTTTGCAAGGATGCTCTGGGGCAGGATGGAAAAGATCTGTTCAAATGTCGGCTGCTCCTCTGCAGTCGCACTCAGTTCCAGTCTTCCGTCGTTTAAATATTCTTCCGGATCCTGCCAGATAAAATCGTAGATTTTTGTGGTATCGATCTTGTCATTCTTGTCATATTTCGATTCATTTTTCCGGTCATCCTTCTTTTCATCAGAAATGTCGGCATTGGAACCGGTCGCGATCTTATACTCATTTTCCTGCTTTTTCTCCGCGTCAGATGGTGTCGCCTTTATTGCCGTATCCTCAAAAATGTCTTCAGGATTCAGATCTTCCAGATCGACAGACTGATCCGCAAAGGCGGTCAGGCTCACGCTGCCGCTCTCCAGACTCATAATGGCCGCCATACAGATGGCCGTGAGCTTCCGAAACTGTTTTTTTCATGCTCATACTCATTCTCCTCACATTTATTGGCATCGCACACAAATTGTTTATCCGGCGCACCACGCCAGGATCATTTCTTTTACATAGACCAGCTTCTGCGTCTGGTCTTCCCTGTGGTCATCCGCCCAGACAAGTCCCTGTGCATATCGTTCCGCCACACTTAACATCGTGATCGTCACAGTCGTAAAAAGCTCCTGCTCCGGGATATCCATCCGGATGCTGTGATCTGTCCTTGCCCGCTCATACATCCGGTGAAACAACTGTCTTATCGGTTCCAACTCGTCCAGATGCTCCCTCAGTTTCTCCTCAAGATGTTTCTCCTCAAGGTGATTTTCCTCTGTCTTTCCGGTACGGATAAAATTCTTATATTCTCCGCTGAACCGCAAGAACTGCGGATGTTCGCGGTAAATCATTATAATCGCATCGGCATAAAGCGCGATTCCGTCATAAGCGGTAAGCTCACCAAGTCCATCCGCCCCGAGCGCTACGAGTGTGCGCTGCCAGACACCGCTCCAGATACTTTTACTGATCGCGATGACCAGACGTTCCTTATTCAGATAATACTTGTACAGCGTCGCGATCCCGACACCGGCCTCATCGGCCACCCGCTGCAGGGTCACATTCTCGATCCCATATTCAGAAAAAAGACGGAAACCGGTCTCGATCAGCTGCTTTCTTCTTCGCTCCGCTTCCAAGCGGTCTTTTTCAATATTTCTCGCCATAATTCAATATCTTTCTGTCTCGTTTTTATAAATATAGTTTGACTATTTTTATCAATTTTACACCTTCAGGCAATCATTGTCAATCTCGCAAAGCAGTTTTTCTGCAAAATATAAAAACTCCCACTCAAAAAATGGGAGTTTTTCAGTATCCTTTATTGCTAAAGGCGATGATACCCTTTTGAAGCCGGGCGGCGGTTTCTTTTAAACCATTTTTTTCGATTTTTCGGTCAAAGATCGAATAATGGTTCTGATTGATAGCGATTTTCCTGTGCTTGATATAGTTTTTCTATAGTAAGCGCTTAAAATTCAGCCATAGTAAAAAATCAATCGGCTACTTTTCAGCAGTCGGAATACCTTGACAATTCACATCCGATATCTGATGTTATCCAAATACTTTCTTCAGCACTTCCACAACGTCCTCATTTTCCAGACCATATCTTTTCAAAGAATTTTGATCGAATGGTTCCTGATCCAACAAGTCAATAAAACTATGTATATCGGCATCTATTGCTATTGGCAATGTTTCTACTTTCTGAAGCATAAGTTCCGAAGCAATACATAAAACATCTTTTTTATGCTTCTTTACGTCACTGGAATCCACTTTTTCACCTAACTCTTTTCGCTTTTTCAAATCAAGATACGCTTTTGCTTTAAAAAGAATGATATATTCTGGCCTTAGAACGGAAAGTCCATTTCTCATTTCTTTTCCATTGAGAAGCACTTGATAATAATCATCATTCAAAAGAATTGCTGACAAGCTGGATACTTCATCATCAATATGAACCGGTGTAATTCCTTCCGCATTTTTTAGTTTAAAATTACTCCTGCAAAACAATTCAATCATTTTCGGAAATCTATCGTCTTCTGGTTTATCAAACCTATAAAATTGAGGATTGCTGCCGTTTGTTGCTTTGTTTCTATATTTTCCATCAACGATAAACTCCCAAAATTTTTCTCCAAACTCCGGAGTTAGTGCTTCAACAATCAAAACCATATCCAGATCTCTTGTAGCCCTGAAATTTACTTCATTGCTTTCAAACAGAATATCGCAGGCTGCGCCACCAATTAAAACATACTGTTCTTCATAATCTGCAAAATACTTCCGAAATGTGTCTAATCCTTTGACCATACATATTCCTCCAACATCTCATTAATAGAAATGTCAACCCGTTCCTCGTCCTTTTCCTCTCCTGTCAGTGACAGCACTACGCTCAAAGGATCTTGTAATCCATTTCCTGAAAAATCAATAAAATAGCCCAATTCCAAAACAACGCATCCAATTTCTTCCAATTCACTCACTTGTTTTTTCACCTTCACTCCACTATTTTCCAGCTCTTTCTTCGTTACTGCATAGGTAGAATAAACATTATCCGACAAAAGAGAATATTCACACAAAGCAGAAATACCTGCTTTTTTGTCAAATTTCATATCTTCTCTCAGAACAAATCTTCGAATCACTGGATTTCTTAATACATTTTCAATCTGCTGCCACAATTGTTTTCGATCATTCGGAGTATTGATGACTCTTGATTTACCTTTCATGCCCAACACATCAATATTTAAATATTCTAGCTCATCAAAACACCGACTTGCAGATTTTGTTGACACTCCCAATCGCTTCGCCGCATCAGATACTTTTACTTCATTCCATCGTTCATAAATGGCCATCAGAAGCATTTTTTGCGTCAAAAATGAGATCAAATGAACTGGTGCCAACTCTCTTTCATTTTCCTTCTTCAACAAATATCCAATAAATGGAAGAAATACCTGCTTCCCATCTATTACAAAAGGAATTCCTTCTTCCATCATCTTTTCTTTTATATAAAATGTTGTTCTATCTAATAATATTGCACAGTTAAATCCTGTCAACTTTTCCACGCTGGTTCTGTCTCTGCGTAACATGACAAGCCCGACATCAACTTTGGGATGGATAGCCATCCATACTACACCGTTTGTCTCAACGGTAAAAATATCATACCTTCCACGATATACTAACGGGAGCTTTTTATATATCTCTTTATTCTCCGACATTACTACATTTTGCCGTAATGTTTTTTCCAAGAATTCTTTCATACTGACCGCCTTTTTATAAATGTGACTTTTTTTACGTCATATTTATAATTTATCATGTATTGTTGGATTTTTCAAGTAACATATAATGATATCGTCCCTTTCTGTAGCATTGTATAAACCAAGTTTCGCTAATTGGTAATTTTTCTTCTACGCACTATTTTGACTCTACGACATCTGAAATTCGCTAGTACTCACCGCATGACAGTGGGCATCTTATCCGACTGAGATAAAAGGTCTCCTATGATTGATTATTTTATCATAGAAGACCCTTAAAAACATTATTTTCAGAAATTGAATCAGAAAAACAGGTACTTATAGTATAGCGCGTTTACTAAATCTCAGCCAGACGAGCACAAGCAACATAATGCCCTTGTTCAACCTCCCTTAATGGAATGTCCGCCCCAATACATTTATCGCAAGCATAGTCACATCTATTTGCAAAACGACATCCGGGGGCCGGATTTATAGGATTTCCCACTTCGCCTCGTATAATCGTGGGTTTTACGTTTCTTTTGCTTAAATTAGGAACAGGAATTGCCGAAAGCAGTGCTTTCGTGTATGGATGATATGGGTTCTTAAACAAAGTGCTGGAACTTGCCATCTCAACACACTGCCCTAAATACATTACAGCAATATCATCGGAAATATGCTTCACAACACTCAAATCGTGAGTAATAAAAATATAGGTAAGCTTACGGCTTTCCTTTAAATCCATTAGAATATTTAAAATCTGTGCTTGAATAGACACGTCCAAAGCGGATACCGGCTCATCACAAACAATAAATTTAGGATTTAATACCAATGCTCTCGCAATACCTATGCGCTGTCTTCTCCCTCCGTCCAATTCATGCGGATAAGCATTTTTTAACCTTGGAGCTAGACCAACAATTTCCATCATAGACTCAACTTGTTCATCTATCTCCTTTTTATTTTTGCATACTCTATTTACATATAGTGGATCCGCCCGATGGGACAGAGAATGAAAAGACTCTCCGATGCAAAGAGGATAACAGACAACGGTTTTGTGCAGACCATATCAAGATACAGGGCACATAACTGTAATGGCTGCCCGCTAAGATGCCGGTGTCACAGAGGCCGGTCGGAAAGAATTGTGCAGGTAAACCACCGTCTGCGGAAAATCAAGGAAAGTGAACGTGAAAAGCTGCTCTCTGATGAAGGCCTGAAATATCGCAGCCAGCGACCGCAGGATGTGGAAGCCGTATTTGGAAACCTCAAGAACAACAAGCACTTCAAGAGGTTCCATCTTCGTGGACTTAAGAAGGTTGAAATTGAGTTCGGCCTGCTGGCCATTGCACATAATCTTGCAAAAATAGCCTCTTAGGAGGCTTATACCAATAAAAAACAGTTTGAATGGAAAAAGTAAGTTTGTAAGCTTCTTTTTTTGAGAAAAATCCAAATGACTTCAATTTGAAATAAAACAAAAGAGGCCATCTCAACTCTATTTTGAGACAGCCTCTTTATTTTATCAGTTTTAGCGAACATATTTGTCAGTAAACGCTTTTACCTTTTCTGTGTACTCATCCGGATACAATTTGTAAGAATGTGCGTGGTCTACGCCTTCTGTAATCCAGATTTCCTTGGGAGAAGGCTTGGCGGCATATACCTTGTGCACCATCCATGTGGGTACAAAATCATCGTTGTCGCCATGGATGAAGAGCATGGGCTTCGTACAGCGAGCCACTTGCGAGAGGGCAGACGCTTCCTGAAAGTTCCATCCGTTCTGGAGCTGGCAAATCCAGCTGGCCGTGTAGAGCAACGGGAAGGGGGGAAGTCCGAAAAGACCTTTCAACTCTTTGCTGAACTGGTCCCACACGCTGGTATAGCCACAGTCTTCTACGAAACAGGTGATGTATTCAGGCGTTTTTTCTCCCGACACCATCATTGTGGTGGCAGCCCCCATCGAAATACCGTGAACCACCGCCTTCAGCGAGTCGCCAAACAGAGCCGGAGCTGTATCAATCCATTGCAACACGTCCTTTCTGTCAAGCCAGCCCATCTGTATGGCATCTCCTTCCGTCAGTCCCGTGTAACGCAGGTCCGGCAGCAGAATGTTGTAATCCAGCGACTGGTTATAGAGGTAGCCGATGTGGAACATGCGGATGGCATTGTCCGTATAACCATGCAC
>OGLG01001443.1_pt1 | contig 13647 bp, 9 predicted proteins | sample 1572621 | NCBI WGS metagenome assembly OGLG01 (sample SAMEA2581912, study PRJEB24529) | metagenome | biome: Human gut stool | place: China | collected 2011 | reverse complement strand
CGCCGCCGTCCCGATGACAAGGTAGGGATGCGACAACAGGCGGGCTGCACGGGCCATGTCGCCCTGTGCCACCAGGCGGCGGATGACGGTGGAGCTGACCTTTTCGGCGTCCACGTCGCATTCGCCGACTTCCACGACCTCCAGTCCGAAGCCGTGGCTGCCCAGATAGTCGTAACTGCCCTGCTTGTCGCGCCCGAAGCGGTGGTTGAAGCCCACGACCAGCGTTTCGGCGCCGATGCGCCCCACGAGGTAGTCGCGGATGAACGTGTCGGGCGCAAGGGCGCTGAATGCCTTGTCGAACGGGATGACGATCAGGTTGTCGATGCCCTGCTGTCCGAGCAGGTATATCTTCTCTTCGAGCGAGGTCAGCAGCCGCAGGCCGTCGGCCCGGCCGAGCGTCACGCGGGGATGGGGTTCGAACGTGAGTACGACGCTCTCGCCGCCCTGTGCGCGGGCCCTCCCGGCAACGGTGCGCAACAGGGCCAGGTGTCCGCTGTGCACGCCGTCGTACGATCCGACGGTGACCGTCGGACGGACGAAATGCGGGAGTGCATCGAACCCGTAAAAAACCCGCATGTCCGATTGCCCGGCAGCCGGCCGGTGTTCCGTAAGGTCGCCGTGTATGTCGAGGCTGCCTGTTTCTCCGCCCTCCGCTGCGTTTTTTCCTTCGAGTCGCATCATGCGTTGCTGCTGTTGCTTTCTTCGTTCTCCTTGACGAAATAGGCCACCTTTTCGAGCAGCGTGGTGATGTCGTAATTCTCGACGATGATCCCCTGCGGGAAGTTCAGCGGCGTGGAGGTGAAATTCAGCACCCCCCGTATGCCGGCATTGATGATCGGCAGCACGAGATTCGGAGCCACCTTCGTCGGCGAGGAGACGATGACGATCGAGATGTCCTTGTCCTCGACCACCTCCTCGAAGGAGTCCATATGGTAGCACGGGATGCCGTCGATCGTCTTGCCGACCTTTTCGGGGTCGACGTCGAACGCCGCGGTGATCTTCAGCTTGAGCCCCTTGCCGTTGAAATATTTGGTGATGGCCTGGCCCAGATGGCCCATGCCCAGCACGGCGATGTTCATGGGCGAGGGGCTGTCGAGGATGCGGCTGATGTACTCGATCAGCACCTGCACGTCATAGCCCTTCTTCGTGTCGCTCGAGAAACCGATCAGCATCAGGTCGCGGCGCACCTGCACGGCCGTGATGCCGTGGATGCCGGCCAGTACGTGCGAAAAGATATGCGTGATGCCCTGCCGATGGCTGGCGAGCAGCGTGCGGCGGTACTCGCTCAATCGCTCGATGGTTTTCTCGGGAATCGTATTCGTCAAAGTTGCCATGGCTCTGTCATTCGATGGTTATGGTGAAGTCGCTGTTGTAGTTGACCCGCGTCCAGTTGCGGTTGACGTGGTTCTCGCGGCCTTCGTTCTGCCCGAACCGATAGGTCGTCTGCAACGGCGTGTAGCGGCGGTCTTCGAGGTCGTACTCGATGTCGCCGTACATGGCCGGGGCGAAGATCATCGCCGTGTCGTAGCCCCGGTAGGAAAAGAGGCTCGGCAGCGCGCCGAACGAACGGATGTAGGCGTCGTCGAACGCCCGCACGGTCTCCGAGTCGCGTTTGGCGTGGTAGGTCGAGAAGAAGATCACGCGGTTCTTGAAGAACATCGCGCGGTCGACGGTGTTGTAGCGGTTCCAGCGGGTGTTGCCCAGCACCACGAAGCGGGGCGCCGTGCGGCCGCGGCTCGTAAGGCTCGTATCGGCCGAGGCCAGAGCCGCGAGAATGCGGTCGATGTCCACCTCGTTGTCGGAGAGGATGATGAAAACGTTGTCGTCCGTATTCTCCAGCAGCGGCGTGAGGTCGCTCGGGCTGTCGGCCGAGCGGGCCGTGGGATGCTCGTATTTATAGGTATAGCGGCGGTACTCCGAATCGCCCAGCAGCGCGAGCATCTCGCGCTCGAACTCCTTGTCGGCAGACTCGGTGCAGATCAGCGTCACGCGCTTGTCGCCGTTCACCAGATCGCCCGCCTTCTCGTACTTGCGCGAAGGGTCGGGCGCGAGCTGGAACAGCACGTCGCTGTTCATCCCCTCGATATTGGCCAGCGGCGACACCACGGGAATCTTTTTCTCCTCGGCGAAGCGGATCACCGGATACAGCCCCTCCTCGTAGACGGGGCCGACGATCAGGTCGGCTTTCCGGAAGGCGTCGCTTTCGACGATTTCGCGGATGCGCGCCGTGTCGCGGGCCGTGTTGTAGAGGTCCACGTTCACCGAACGTCCGTATTTGAGCTTCACGCTGTCCAGCCCCAGCAGAAAACCCTGATAGAACTCCAGGTAGTTGCCGTTGGGCTCGCCGCCCGTGGCGAGGGGCAGCAGCAGCGCCACGTCGAGCGGGTCGCCGGCCCGGAGCGCCCGGAAGTCGATCTGCACGACCTGCTGCCCGGTCTCCGGCACGCTGTCCTGCCGTTGGAGGCTGTCGGCGCCCTCCGGAATCTGTCCGGCCTCGGGCGCGGGAATCTTGACCATGGCCCCGGCCTTGAGGTCCGCGGGTTTCAGTCCGCCGTTGAGCGCGCTGAACTCCGCCTCGGTGATCCCGAAGCGGCGCGAGAGCGAATAGAACGTCTCGCCCGGATGGACGATGTGGTAGGCCGTGCCTTCCTCGGCCACGCTGTTCAGCGACTGCCGGTACTCCTCCCACTGCTCCTTCGTGCCGGCTTCGTCCTCCGAGCCGATCTGTTTCCTGCGGATCAGGATGCGTTCGCCGAGGCGCATGTGCAGCGGGTCGAGGTTCGGGTTGTCCTCCAGAAGGGTTTTCACCGGAATCTCGTACTGCCGCGAAATGGCGTAGAGCGTCTCGCCCTTCGACACGAAATGGAAGTCGAAGGTCTTGCGCAGCTTCTTGTCCGACTTGGGTTCGGGAACGTCGGCCACGAAGGGGATCTTGATGTTCTCGGCGGTTTTCAGGCCGCGGGCGATCGAGGGGTTGTTTTCGAGAATCACCTTCTCGCCCACCCCGTAGGTTTTCGAAAGCCCGTAGAGCGTCTCGCCCGCCTGCACCGTGTGGATGTAGTATTTCGCACCGTTGATGTAGACGATCGTCTCCGACTTCTGCGACTGCGGAGCCGACGCCGATACGGGCGTCAACCCGATGCAGAGACATGCCGCCGTTATGAGAATCGGTCTGTACATACGCATCTAACGTTTCTTCTCCTTCGAGCCGCGCAGCCGGATTTCGGTGATGACCTTCTTGGTGTAGAGCGGGAAATCGCCGTTCATCATCCAGGCGTAGTAGCTCGGCTCGATGCGGAACACCTCGGCCACCGAACGGCCCTTGTACTTGCCGAACCCGAAGACCTCCTCGCCCTTCTCGTTGTAGAGGATGCGCCCGGCGTAGTCGGCCGATTCGGCGCGGCACGAGTATTCGGCCAGCTTGTCGATGTCGTTCTCCAGATCGTCGTAACGGTCCAGCTGGGCCTTCAGCACCTCGTAGGTGGCCTTCGTGTCGGCCTCGGCCGAGTGGGCCTCCTCCAGGTCCTTGTCGCAGTAGAACTTGTAGGCCGCGACCAGCGTGCGCTGCTCCTTCTTGTGGAAGATGTTCTGCACGTCGATGAACTTGCGGCGCTTGAAGTCCACGTCCACGCCGGCGCGCAGGAACTCCTCGACCAGCACCGGCAGGTCGAAGCGGTTCGAGTTGAAGCCGCCGAAGTCGCAGCCGCGGATGAACTGTTCGAGCGACCGCGCGACCTGCGCGAACGTCGGGCAGTCCCTCACGTCGTCGTCCGTGATGCCGTGTATGGCCGAGGCCTCCTCGGGGATATGCATCCCGGGATTGAGCCGCCGGGTTTTGGTGATCTCCTCGCCGTCGGGCATCACCTTGACCATCGAGATCTCCACGATGCGGTCCCGGGCGGTGTCCACGCCGGTGGTTTCGAGGTCGAAGAAGATGATCGGTCGTTTGAGGTTCAGCTTCATCTGACGGCCGTTATGCGTTGATCATCATCGGCATCAGCAGCATCAGCGTGTCGGTGGCCGGCGCTTCGTCGTAAATGGGTTTGAACACTCCGGCGCGGGTCGAGTCAGCCAGCTCCAGCACGACGTTTTGCGTATCGATATTCGCCAGAATCTCGACGAGGAAAGTCGATTTGAAACCGATCGAGATAGCCTCTCCTTCGTACTCGCAGGCCAGCGATTCTTGGGCCGATACCGAAAAGTCCAGGTCCTGCGCCGTCAGGTTGATCGTGCTCGATTCGATGTCCATCTTGATCAGGTTCGTAGATTGGTTCGAGCAGACGGCCACGCGGCGGATGCCGTTGAGCAGCTCGACGCGGTCGACCCGCACGTGATTCGGGTTGTTGCTCGGGATGACGGCGTTGTAGTTCGGGTAGTTGCCCTCGATCAGGCGGCAGACGAGCGTGTGGCTCTTGAGTTTGAACAGGGCGTTCTTCGAATCGAACGCCATTTCGATCGCGTCGTCCTCCTTCAGCAGCACCGACTTGAGCAGGTTGGCGGGCTTCTTCGGGAGGATGAACGACGCCGTCACCTCGTTTTCGGTCTCGGCCTCGTACTTCACGAGTTTGTGCGCATCGGTTCCCACGAACGTCAGCGCGTCGGGCGCCAGATTGATATAGATGCCGTTCATCACGGGGCGCAGTTCGTCGTCCGCCGTGGCGAAAATCGTCTTGTTGATGCCGTTCACGAGGGTGTCGACGTCGAGGCGCAGCTCCTTTTTCTCGGCGTTCAGCTGCGGCACGGCGGGATAGCTGACGGCGCTGGCTCCGGGAATCGAGAGCGATCCGCTCTTCCAGTTGATCTTGATCTCCCAGTTCTTGTCGTTGACCTCGATGGTCAGCGGCAGTTCGGGGAACTCCTTCAGCGAGTCGAGCATCAGTTTGGCCGGCGCGGCGATCGTACCCTCGCTCTCGACGCTGTCCACCTCGATCTGCCCGACGAGCGTCGTCTCAAGGTCCGACGTGGTGACTTGCAGCGTGTTGCCGTTGAGTTCCAAGAGGAAGTAGTCCAGGATGGGCAGCGTGTTCTTATTGCTGATGACCTTGCCGGTGGTAGCCAGAAGCGAAAGCAGGGCCGAGCTTGATACGGAAAATTTCATACGTTGTTTCTGTTTTGTCTGTTTATGGTTTCTTACTCTAAAATTGCCAGTTTGTCGAGGGCCGTTTCGATCATCTTCCGCACGAACGGCTTGTAGTCGGTGTTCACGTCCTGCGCGATGCGCTGGGCGATGATCGTGCAGATCGTGGCGGCGCGGTGACCCATCAGGGCGGCCAGCCCCGCGAGCGCCGAACCCTCCATCTCGAAGTTGGTGATGCGGCGGCCTTCGTAGCCGAACGACTCGATCTTCTCGTTCAGCCGGGCGTCGTGCGGTTCGAGCCGCACCCAGCGGCCCTGCGGGGCGTAGAATCCCGGAGCGGCGATGGTGATGCCCTCGCGCGTGACGTCGCTGAAATGCTCGAACAGGGTCTTGTCGGCGTCGACGAAATAGGGGCGCGGCATCTTCTCGTACCAGCCCGTGTGCTTCACGAACGCCTCTTCGAGCGCCAGGTCGCAGACCGCGTCGCGGCCCTTGTAGTAGCTCAACAGGCCGTCGAAGCCGCACGAAGTGCGCGAGAAGACGAATTCACCGACCTTGATGTCGGGCTGAATGGCGCCCGAAGTGCCCAGCCGCACCAGCGTGAGCCGTTTTTTTTCGGCCTTCTCCTGCCGCGTGGCGAAATCGACGTTGGCCAGCGCGTCCAGCTCCGTGACGCAGATGTCGATGTTGCCGATGCCGATGCCGGTCGAGAGGACCGTCATGCGTTTTCCTTTATAGCTGCCCGTCACGGTCTTGAACTCGCGGTTCGAAACCTCGCACTCCTTCGTGTCGAAAAATCCGGCTACGAGGGCCACGCGGCCGGGGTCGCCGACCAGGATCACCGTGTCGGCCAGCTGCCCGGGATGCAGGTGCAGGTGAAAAATCGAACCGTCGTCGTTGATAATCAATTCGGAAGCGGGAATGGTTCTCATAATTGTCGTTTTTTAATTTCCATAATTGGCATAAAAGTAATATATTTACCTCGAATATCAAAACTTCGAAGCGAATTTTTCATAAATATAAGTATCCGTAAAACCGAATAAAACATGACACTCATCAAATCCATTTCGGGCATCCGCGGCACGATCGGCGGACCCGCGGGCGAGAACCTGACGCCTCCCGACGTCGTCAAATTCACCACGGCCTACGTGCGCCTGATCGCCCGCCGCAATCCGGGCAAAAAACTTACCATAGTCGTAGGACGCGACGCCCGTATTTCGGGCGAAATGGTCTCGAACCTCGTGGAAGGGACCCTGCTGGCCTGCGGCGCGAACGTCGTCAACGTCGGGCTGTGCACCACCCCCGGGACCGAGATGGCCGTGATCGGCAAGAAGGCCGACGGCGGCATCATCATCACCGCCTCGCACAACCCCCGCCAGTGGAACGCCCTGAAACTGCTGAACTCCGACGGCGAGTTTCTCAACGACGCCGAGGGCAAGCAGGTGCTGGCCATGTCCGAGGAGGAGGATTACGACTACCCCGCGATCGACGCCATCGGCCATGTGCTGTCGCGCGAGGATTTCAACGACGAGCATATCCGCCGCGTGCTGGCGCTGCCGCTGGTCGACGTCGAAGCGGTGCGCAAACGCCGTTTCAAGGTCGTCGTCGACGCCGTGAACTCGGTGGGCGGCATCGTGATGCCGAAACTGCTGCGCGAACTGGGCTGCGAGGTCGTGGAGCTGAACTGCGAACCCACGGGCGAATTCGCCCACAACCCCGAACCGCTGCCGCAGAACCTCACGGAAATCTCGGAGGTCATCGTGCGCGAGAAAGCCGACCTGGGCATCGTCGTCGACCCGGACGTCGACCGGTTGGCGTTCGTCTCGGAGGACGGCTCGATGTTCGTCGAGGAGTACACGCTGGTGGCCGTCGCGGACTACATTCTTTCCGAAAAGCCCGGCAACACGGTTTCGAACCTCTCCTCGTCGCGCGCGCTGCGCGACGTCACGGAGCGGCATGGCGGCAAGTACTACGCCTCGGCGGTCGGCGAGGTCAATGTCGTGGCGAAGATGAAGGAGGTCGGCGCGGTGATCGGCGGCGAAGGCAACGGCGGAGTGATCTACCCCGAGCTGCACTACGGCCGCGACGCGCTGGTGGGCACGGCGCTCTTTTTAACGTGGCTGGCGAAGAAAGGCATGACGATGACCCGGCTGCGCGCCACCTACCCTTCGTACTACGCCTCGAAGAACAAAATCGAGCTGACGCCCGCCATCGACGTAGATAAAGTGCTGCGTGAGGTGAAGGAGCGTTATGCCGGTGAAAACGTGAACGATATAGACGGCGTGAAGATCGACTTCGCGGAAAACTGGGTGCACCTGCGCAAGTCGAACACCGAGCCGATCATCCGCGTCTACACCGAGGCGAAGTCGATGGACGAGGCCGACGCGCTGGCGCAGCGGTTCATTGCCGAAATCAAGGAGATCTGCAACATTTAAGACCATGAAAGAGAGTTTATTGATCCTCGCCGCAGCCCTCGCGATGGTCTCCTGCGGCGGAAATGCGCAGCAGAAGGCGGCGACAGCCGGGACGCAGCAGACAACGGCAGCGGCTCCCGACATGCACAATGCCGAGACCTCGCTCGACTATCTGGGCGTCTACAAGGGCACGCTGCCTGCGGCCGACTGCCCGGGAATCGAGACGACGCTGACGCTCGCGCCCGACGGTTCCTATGCCCTGCATCTGAAATACATCGACCGCGACTCGGAATTCGACGAGAAGGGCGCTTTCACGGTTAAGGAGAACCTGCTGACGCTGACGCCCTCGGAGGGCGGACAGCCCCAATATTACAAGGTCGAGGAGAACCGCCTGCGCCGCCTCGACGCCGAAAAACAACCTGTGACCGGCGCGCTGGCGGACAATTACGTACTGCAAAAAACCACCGAATAAATGGATAAAGCAAAGGTTTATATAAAGGAGAATAAAGAACGGTTTATCAGCGAGTTGTTCGACCTGCTGCGTATCCCGTCGATCAGCGCGCAGTCCGAGCGCAAGCCCGATATGCAGCGTTGCGCCGAGTTTCTCGCGGCGGCGCTCGTGAAGGCCGGGGCCGACCGCGCCGACGTGCTGTCCACGGAGGGCAATCCGGTGGTTTACGCCGAGAAGACCGTCGATCCCGGGGCCAAAACGGTGCTGGTCTACGGCCACTACGACGTGATGCCCGTGGACCCGCGCGACGAGTGGCGCACGGAACCTTTCGAGCCGGTCATCCGCGACGGCCGCATCTGGGGCCGCGGCGCCGACGACGACAAGGGACAGCTGTGGATGCACGCCAAGGCGTTCGAGGCGATGTGCGCCACCGATTCGCTGCCCTGCAACGTGAAATTCATGCTCGAAGGCGAGGAGGAGATCGGTTCGCCGAGCCTCTACGGCTTCTGCGAGCAGAACAAGGAGCTGCTCAAGGCCGATATTATATTGGTGTCGGACACGTCGATGATCTCGATGCAGACGCCGTCGATCACCTGCGGACTGCGCGGACTGGCCTACATGGAGGTCGAGGTGACGGGACCGGACAAGGACCTGCATTCGGGGCTGTTCGGCGGTGCGGTGGCCAACCCGGCCAACGTGCTGGCGCGGCTGGTGGCGGGACTCGTCGATGAGAACGGCCGCGTGACGATCCCCGGCTTCTACGACGACGTGCGCGAGCTGACGCCCGCCGAGCGCAAGGCGTTCAACAAGGCCCCGTTCAGCCTTGCGGCCTACAAGAAATCGTTGTCGATCGGCGATGTGGAGGGTGAAGCGGGTTACACGACGCTGGAACGCACGGGCGTGCGCCCGTCGCTCGACGTCAACGGCATCTGGGGCGGCTACACGGGCGAGGGGACCAAGACGGTCATTCCGTCGAAGGCTTCGGCCAAGATTTCGATGCGCCTCGTGCCGAATCAGGACTACCGCAAGATCTCGGAGCTGTTCGAGAAACATTTCCGCGCCATCGCGCCCGAGAGCGTGAAGGTCGTGGTGAAATCGCTCCACGGCGGCATGCCCTACGTCGCGCCGACCGACATGCCGGCCTACAAGGCGGCCGAAAAGGCCGTCGAGGCGACTTTCGGCAAAAAGCCCCTACCCTTCTACTCGGGCGGTTCGATCCCCATTATCAGCGGATTCGAGTCGATTCTGGGCATCAAGTCGCTGCTGATCGGCTTCGGTCTGGCCGAGGACGCCATCCACTCGCCCAACGAAAGCTACGGACTCGAGCAGTTCGACAAGGGCGTGGAGACCATTCCGCTGTTTTACAAGTATTTCGCCGAATCCGAATAGCATGTACGACGAACTGCTGAAATTCGCCGTGCAGCTGGCGAAGGCCGCGGGCGGAATACAACTCGCCTACTTCCGGGGCGACAGGCTGTCGATCGAGACCAAATCCAACGTCTACGACGTGGTGACGCGCGCCGACATGGAGAGCGAGGAACTGATTGCCGGCATGATCGCGGAGCGTTATCCCGACCATGCCATTCTGGGCGAGGAGGGCGGCTGCCGGGGCAACGCCGCGAGCGATTGGCGCTGGGTCGTCGACCCGCTCGACGGCACGACCAATTACAGTCAGGGACTTCCGCTGTTCACGGTTTCGATAGCCCTCCAGTACAGGGGCGAAACCATCGTGGGGGTCGTCTATGCACCCTACCTGAACGAGCTGTTCACGGCGACGAAGGGCGGCGGGGCATATCTGCAATACGCTTCGCGGGAGCCGGAACGCCTCCGCGTCGGGGAGAAACAGACGCTCGCCACCTCGGTCATCGCCTCGGGATTCCCCTACGACAAGGACGTGAATCCGGACAACAACAGCGACAACGTCGCACGGATCATCCCCTATGTGCGGGATGTCCGGCGGCTGGGTTCTGCGGCCTACGACATCAGCTGCGTCGCCGCCGGACTGCTGGACGGCTACTGGGAACTGGCGCTGCACGAATGGGACGTCTGCGCCGCCGAACTGATCCTCGCCGAGGCCGGGGGCGTCGTCTGCGACCTGCGCCGCGACCGGGGCATCTCGATCGTCGCGGGCAACGGCGCGATCGTGAAGGAAATCTTGAAGTACGTGCGGTAAATTCACCGAAAACCAAATCGTTGCAAGCGTTGCAGCCTATTCTGAATGAGGGCGGGAGTAAATTCCCGCCCTTACACATGTGTGTTTATTAAAATTTTTTCTTATTTTTGACCCGAACAAAAAAACAGAACAACATGTGCGGAATAGTCGGATATGTCGGGCGGCGCGACGCGTGCCCGATTCTGATAAAGGGGCTTCACCGCCTCGAATACAGGGGATACGACAGTGCGGGCGTCGCGCTGGTCAACCCGGACGGGCGTCTCAACGTATTCAAATGCAAGGGCAAGGTCTCCGATCTGGAGCATTTCCTCGACGGAAAGGACCTCGGCGGCAATATCGGCATCGCCCACACCCGCTGGGCCACGCACGGGGTTCCGAACGACGCCAACGCCCATCCCCACTACTCCGAATCGGAGAACATAGCCCTGATACACAACGGCATCATCGAGAACTACCGCGTGCTGAAGGACGCCCTCGAACAGAACGGATACACCTTCCGCAGCAGCACCGACTCCGAGGTGTTGGTGAATCTGATCGAATACGTCCGGGCGACCAGCGGCTGCTCGCTGCCCGAAGCCGTGCGGCAGGCCCTCCGGCAGGTGATCGGCGCCTACGCCATCGCCGTCGTCGAGAAGGGCAACCACGACCGGATCGTCGCCGCGCGGCAGAGCAGCCCGATGGTCGTGGGCGTGGGCGACGGGGAGTTCTTCCTCTCGTCCGACGCCGCGTCGATCATCGAATACACCGAGGATTTCGTCTACGTGGGCGACGGCGAAATCGCCGTGATCGACCGCAACGCCCCGCTGAAAATCGTCACGCTGGACAACCACGACGCGAAGATCGACATCAAGAAACTCCAGCTGTCGATCTCGCAGCTGGAAAAGGGCGGCTATCCCCATTTCATGCTCAAGGAGATTTACGAGCAGCCCCGGACCATCGTCGACTGCATCCGCGGACGCATCAACCCCGACACCTGCGAGGTGAAACTTTCGGGCGTGATCGACCACCGCGACAGGTTCGTGAACGCCCGGCGCATCATTTTCGTGGCGTGCGGCACGTCGTGGCACGCCTCGCTGATCGGCGAACACCTCGTGGAGTCGATCTGCCGCATTCCCGTCGAGGTGGAGTACGCCTCGGAGTTCCGCTACCGCAACCCCATCATCCGCGAGGACGACATCGTCGTGGCCGTGTCGCAGTCGGGCGAGACGGCCGACACGCTGGCCGCCGTCGAACTGGCCCGCAAGGCCGGGGCGTTCGTCTTCGGCATCTGCAACGTCGTCGGCTCGTCGATCGCCCGGGCCACGGATTCGGGGGCCTATATCCACGTGGGGCCCGAGATCGGCGTCGCCTCGACGAAGGCTTTCACCGGGCAGGTGACCGTGATGGCCATGCTGGCGCTGGCCGTGGGCCGCGAGAGAGGAACCGTCACGGAGGCGTATTACAACGAGGTTTCGGCGGCGCTGCTGCACCTGCCCGAGACGATGGAAGAGGTGCTGAAAGTCGCCCCGCAGGTCGCCGACCTGGCGAAAATATTCACCTATGCCCACAACTTCATCTACCTCGGCCGCGGGTACAACTACCCCACGGCGCTCGAAGGCGCGCTGAAACTCAAGGAGATTTCGTACATCCACGCCGAAGGTTACCCCGCGGCCGAGATGAAGCACGGCCCCATTGCGCTGATCGACGCCGAGATGCCCACCGTGGCCATCGCCACGCCGGACCACACCTACGAAAAAACGGCCTCGAACATCGAGGAGATCAAGGCCCGCGGCGGCAAGATCATCGCCGTCATTGCCCGCGGCGACGAACAGGTGCGCCGCTCGGCCGACTTCGTGATCGAGGTCCCGGTGATCGCCGAGTGCCTGATGCCCATCGTGGTATCGGTCCCGCTGCAACTGCTGGCCTACTACATCGCCGTCTACAAGGGCCGTAATGTCGACCAGCCCCGCAACCTCGCCAAGTCGGTGACGGTGGAGTGATCACGCGCCGCACGGCAAACGAAAATCCGCAGCTTCCCGTGGGAGGCTGCGGATTTTTCATCTGCGGCGGACGCCTAACGCCCGTAGTTGGCGTCGATGTAGTCGGAAATCCCGAAATCCTTCGGAACTGCGGGCGCATCGAGCGGCGTGATGCGGACGTCGGTCACCAGCCGTTGCCGTTTGAAGACCAGCTTTTCGAGAAACGAGTCGATCTCGCCGCGGTTCTCGGTCATCGGCCGCCACGCCATCGAATGATTGGTCTCGGCGACGGAGTAGAACGCGTGCGGAACTCTGCGCCGCGCGAGGTCGTCGGCAATGCTCTTCGAGCCGAACAGCCAGACCCCGTCGACACCGAGCGCGCCGTAGGGCACATTGCGGTCGGCGTCGCCGTGGAAAAGCAGCATCGGCGCGGGATCGCGCGCCCAGCGCAGGCTGTCCTGCGTATCGCAAACGGCTCCCGCAAAGGCGATTACCACGGCGTAGCTAAAGTTCTGCGTGAACTTCCCGGCGGTCAGCGGATGCCCGTTGCAAAGCCAGTACTCGCCCATCAGCACCGTGATGGCCCCGGCGCTCGACCCGCACGTCACGATCCGCGAAGGATCGACGTCCGGCATATGCCGGCAGATATAGGCCGTGGCGTCGTAGAGGTCCTCCGTCGCCATCGAAAGCGTCATGTCCAACGCCTGCGTGAAATGCTCCTCGTCGAGCAGGCCGGCCTGTCTGGCCCGCTTCATCCCCAGCCGGTAGTCGATCGACACGACGACGAACCCCTTGCGGGCGTAGTAGTCGAAGAAGGGGCGGAAACGCCGGTTGTCCCGCGTTCCGGTCATAAAGCCGCCGCCGAAAAGGAACATCAGGCAGGGTTTCGCCCGGCTGTCGGGCGAGAGGAGCGCATAACGGTCCAGCCGCAGCGTGTCGGCATCCCGCACGGCATAGACGAAGGTCTCTTTTTCGATCTTCCGCGGCGTCGCATCGTCGTTCTGCGCTCCGGCCGGCGTCCACAGAAACAGTGCAGCGATCAGAAACAGACGTCTCATGTCACTGCATCTCTTCGTGGGCGTAGCGGATCGCCCGGTTCAGAATGGCGATGAACGGCTGCGTGCGGCGGAACTGCTCGACGGTGCGTTCCAGCAGGTCGGGTGCGAGCAGGAACTCCTCGGCGATGGGCTGTTCGAGGTAGAAATCCTTCAGCTTCAGCATCTCGGCATAGGGGCTGTCGACCGGGAATCCCGTCGGGACCCGCTTGAGCCTGTTGCCGCTGCACAGCCGGAACCCTTTGGCCTTCCGGATCGCCGCCTCGATCTGCGCGCCGTTGTCGAGCACCTCCTCGCGGATCGACCGCAGCACCGTCGGCTCGATGCACACGGCGCCCGCCGAAAGCAGGTTGCAGCACACCAGCGAGTCGCAGCAGGGTTCGATGTGGAAATAGTATCCCGCGAAACCCGATTTCTTGCCCTTCGGCGCAATGTAAGCCCCGATATAGGTCTTGTAGGGCGACTTGTCGGGCGAGACGAAGAAATCCGAGGTATTTGTTGCCATCCTTCCGTTCAGCC
>OGLG01001437.1_pt1 | contig 13699 bp, 13 predicted proteins | sample 1572621 | NCBI WGS metagenome assembly OGLG01 (sample SAMEA2581912, study PRJEB24529) | metagenome | biome: Human gut stool | place: China | collected 2011 | reverse complement strand
TTTAGCGTTAGCTAAATTTCAATGCCCGACCGACACTCCGCTAAACCATAATTTACCCCAATGTTTGATAAAGAAAAAAATCCCTCTCCGATTTTTCAGAGAGGGAAAAGGTTTAAATTTAAAAATTATGCCCAGTTAAGAGTATCGTTATATACATTGATGTAGTCGTTAGCTGAACGCTCCCAGCTGTTGTCGCTCATCATTGCACGCCACATAAGCTGATGCCAGCCTGCGTCATCGTGAATACCCCACAAAGCTCTTCTTACAGCATTTACCATATCTGCTGTATCGTAGTTCTTGAATGTAAAGCCGTTGCCGTAGTTGTCTGCACTGTCAAATACAGAGTCTTTAAGTCCGCCAACCTCACGAACAACAGGAATTGTACCGTAACGGAGAGCAATCATCTGTGCAAGGCCGCATGGCTCCTGAGCAGACGGCATAAGGAATATATCAGCACCTGAATAAATCTTTCTTGCAAGTTCAGGTACAAAACCGTGACAGAAGCAAAGTCTGCCCGGATATTTTGCCTGCATATAGTTAAAGTAGTCCTCGTATTCCTTATCACCCGAGCCGAGAATTACAAACTGCATATTCTCGGTATTCATAAGCTCTTCAAGTCCCATTCTTACAAGGTCAAGTCCCTTATGACCTACAAGTCTTGTTACCATACCAACCATTGGTACATCCCAGCGCTGTTCAAGGCAAAGACGCTCCTGAAGTGCTCTCTTACACTCACCCTTGCCGCTCATATCGTCCTTAGAGTAGTTACGATAGATCTGATAGTCTGTTTCAGGATTATAGCTTTCGGTATCAATACCATTTTTAATACCGCAAAGTTTATAGTGACGAAGGTTAAGTTCGTCGTGAAGTCCCCAACTGAACCATGGGTCTTTAATTTCAGCCGCATAGCTTGGAGATACTGTTGAAACTCTTGTTGCTGTTTCAATAGCGCCCTTCATCATATTGAGTTTGCCGTTCATCTCAAGAATTTTTGTTTCATTGGCAGGAATACCTACACATTCTGTATTAACTTCCCAGCCGTATTCACCCTGATACTGAATATTGTGAATTGTAAACAGGCTCTTGATATTGTGATACCATGGTCTGTGTGAATAGAACAGATAGTAGTAAACAGGTACAAGTGCTGTCTGCCAGTCATTACAGTGAATCATATCAGGATGGAAGTCAATGTATGGGAGCATTTCGAGAATTGCTCTTGAGAAGAATGCAAATCTTTCGGCATCGTCATAGTGACCGTAAAGTGTACCACGCTTGAAATAGTATTCATTGTCAATGAAATAATATGTACAGTCGTGCCATCTTGCCCAGAAAAGTCCGCAATACTGATGACGCCATGCAACAGGTACGGTAAAGTTTGTAATGAAATTTAGTGAATTTCTAAGTTCCTGCGGAATTGTGCCGTAAAGCGGAACTACAATTCTGCAGTCCTGACCCTTTCTGCAAAGTGTGTGTGGCAGACTTCCTGCAACATCTGCAAGTCCGCCGCTACCGCAAAACGGATTTGCTTCAGATGCGCAATATAAAATTCTCATTTGATTTTACCTCCATTAAACTACAGATTTTTTTGCTATATATACAGGATAGGAGTCATATCCCATAAGTGAACGACCATCCTGAATTTTAACATCCTTATCTATGATAACATAATTCAGGTTGGTATTGCAACCGATTTTTGTATCTTGCATAATTATTGAGTTGCTTACTTTAGCACCCTCGCCGATATATACACCCTTAGAAATAACACAGTTCTCAACCTCACCATTGATTACACAGCCTTGAGCAATAATTGAATTTTTGACACTGCTTGTAAGACCGTAGCGTGACGGAGCGTCATCTCTGACCTTTGTGTAAATCGGACGCTGTGGGTTAAAGAGAGCATCTCTTACTTCTTTTTTGATTAAATCCATATTGAAATTGAAGTAATCCTGATTAGAAGTAATTGCCGCTGTATAACCTTTATCTTCAAAGCCGTAAACATTGTATTTGCCGACGGCAGCCTGAATAATATTTTTAATGTCTTTCTGATTTACTGCGAGAGCCTGATTTATTTCCTGCATAAGGAGATCTTTTTTCAGGAGTATTGCGCCGAATACTACATTTTCAACAGTATCTGTCTTTTGCGGATTGAGGAAAAGTCTGTTTACTCTGCCGTTATCGTCAACGCTGATTGTCATAGGACGGTCGTAGCCTGACGGTACAACCATTTTGTTGTAAATTACTGTAATGTCTGCATTCTTTTTGGTGTGAAAACTAAAAAGGTCTGTGCAGTCAAAATTAGAAATAATATTGCCCGGTGAGAGCAATACATATTCCTCACGGCTGTTTTCAATGTATCCGTGCATATTATAAATGGTTTCGGGATAGCTTGAGAAAGAACTGCCGTTGTAAGGTGTGAGCAATGTAAGCTGACTTCTTCTCTTTGAAAGGTCATAAGCAGAACCCGAGCCGAGGTGATCGGCAAGAGAAAGATAGTTCTTTGTGGCAACTACGCCTACATTGTTGATACCTGAATTTGACATATTAGAAAGAACAAAGTCAATTATTCTGTATTTGCCCCCGATAGGAACGCTTGCCATTGTGCGTGATGAGGTGAGGTCAGGCATTTTTTCGTCAAGAGTGCCTGCAAAAATAAGTCCCAAAACATTATTACATCTCATTTGCTTTTACCTCCGTACATCTGTCAATCATTTCCTTTGGCTTTACAACTGCGCCCTCGTCAATTATAGAGTTCTCGCCAACTACGGCAATACCCCAGTCATCTCTGTTAGCACAGTCCTCAGGTTTTGCGCCTACAACCGCATTCTTGCGAACAACTGTATTTTCTGCAATAATTGCAAACTGAACTGTAGCGCCCTCTTCAATTACCGCACCCGGCATAATGATAGAAGAGTTGATTGTAGCGCCTTTTCCGATAGTAACGCCCGAGAAAAGAATAGAAAACTCAAGATTACCGTAAACATTACAGCCGTCTGCAACAAGTGAATTCTGAATAACTGCGTCATTAGATACAAAGTGTGGCGGCATCATTGGATTTCTTGAATAAATATCCTTTAAGTCAAGTGTAACATTAGGGTCGAGAAGATCCATATTAGCTTCCCAAAGGCTGTCGATTGTTCCGACATCTTTCCAATAACCCTCAAACGGATATGCAAACATACGCTCGCCTGCGTTGAGCATTGCGGGAAGAACATCTTTACCAAAGTCATGGCTTGAGTTTTTGTTTTCGTCATCTTCAATGAGGTATTTTCTTAACTCTTTGTAGCTGAAAATGTAGATACCCATTGATGCGTGTGTGCTTTTTGGCTTTTCGGGCTTTTCATCAAATTCGTAAATTTCGCCGTCCTCGTGTGTGTTGAGAATACCGAATCTTGACGCCTCTTCAAGAGGTACATCTATAACAGCTATAGTACAAGCTGCATTCTTTTCTTTGTGGTATTCAAGCATTTTGTTGTAGTCCATTTTGTAGATATGGTCGCCTGACAAAACAACAACATATTCGGGGTCATAGCGGTCAATGTAGTTAATATTCTGGAAAATTGCGTTTGCAGTACCTGAGTACCAATCTGCACCGTCAACAGCCTGATACGGACTTAGGCAGTTTACACCCGAGTGCATACCGTCAAGGTCCCATGGCTGACCGTTGCCTATGTATTCGTTAAGAACAAGCGGCTGATACTGTGTGAGAATACCAACAGCTTCGATGCCTGAATTTACGCAGTTTGATAGTGGAAAGTCAATAATTCGATATTTTCCGCCGAATGGAACGGCAGGTTTTGCAATTTTTCTTGTTAAAACGCCAAGACGGGAACCTTGTCCGCCGGCAAGAAGCATTGCAACTACTTCCTTCTTAGGGAACATTTTTCTACCTCCAGAGATTATTTAAGAGTAGGGCAGAGTGTGAGCATACTGTCCTACAATTATAAGTATATTTATTTTAAATCCTCTGCCTTTACGGTTTCGGAATTGAGAACAACGGTTTTTCTCGGCTTTTCGGTGTTGCCTTCGGGATTTTCAAGTTCCTTTGTACATTTAAGATAAATTACACCGAGCGGCGGCAGGGTAAGTGAAAGTCCCTGCTTGTAACCGTGAATTTTCATTGGCACCGTGGTAAGAGTGCCTGTATTTGATACACCTGTTCCGCCAAATTCGGTTAAGTCGGAATTAAATATTTCCTCATATTCGCCAAAGCGGGGAACACCTATCATATAGTTTTCGTGAACGGTCGGCTGAAAATTGCAGACTGCAATGATTTCGTTGCCGTCCGAGTCGGTTCTTCTGAAAGCAATAACGCTTTGAGTGTAGTCGTTACGGTGTATCCATTCAAAGCCTTTCGGAGTATTGTCAAGCTCATAAAGCGGCTTATGTTCAATATAAAATTTATTTATTGCTTTAAAGAATGTATATAGAGCATTATGTTTTTCAAACTTAAGAAGATCCCACTGAATACCCGAGTCGGAATCCCATTCATCAAACTGTCCTATTTCGCAGCCCATAAATACAAGCTTTTTGCCGGGATGAGCGTACATATATGTAATAAACGTTCTTACGCCTGCAAACTTGCTGTCATAGTCACCCGGCATTTTGCTGATAAGCGAGCCTTTGCCGTGAGCGACTTCATCGTGAGAAATAGGAAGAATGAATCTCTCTGAAAAAGCATAGAAAAAGCTGAATGTAAGATTATCGTGGTTAAACGGTCGCCACAACGGGTCAAGCGACATATAGTGGAGAGTATCGTTCATCCAACCCATATTCCATTTGTAGTCAAATCCGAGTCCGCCCTCCTCAATAGGCAGGGTAAGTTTTGGCCACGAAGTGTTTTCCTCGGCAAATGTAAGAGCCGACGGGTGATACATATGTACTGCCTTGTTCAAACGCTTGATAAAGTCGATTGCCTCAAGGTTTTCGTTACCGCCAAAGCGGTTAGGTACCCATTCGCCGTCCTTTTTGCCGTAGTCAAGGTAAAGCATAGAAGAAACCGCACCGATTCGCATACCGTCAATGTGGTATTTGTCGAACCAGAACATTACAGCCGAAATCAAAAAGCTGATTACCTCATAGCGCTGGAAATTAAAGAGGCAAGTGCCCCAACTGTCACGCTGACCTTTTTTAGGATTGTTGTCCTCATAAAGGCAGGTGCCGTCAAATTTATAAAGTCCGTAATCGTCCTTAGGAAAGTTTGACGGTACAATTTCCATAATAACGCCGATTCCCTCCATATGACAGCGGTCAATGAGAGCCATAAGGTCACACGGCGTACCGTAACGAGAGGTTGCGGCAAAGTATCCTGTTGTCTGATAGCCCCAGCTTGGGTCATACGGATATTCCATAAGCGGCATAAGCTGAACATGAGTGTAGTTCATTTCCTTTAAATAAGGAATAAGCTCATCTGCCATTTTTTGATAGTTAAAGTAATTGCCGTCAGGATATTTTTTCCACGAGCCTGCGTGAATTTCATATATATTCATCGGCTTGTCGGGTGAAGATGTATTCTGACGATTTTCCATCCAATAGCTGTCATGCCATACATATTGATTTGTATTAAATACCATAGAGGCATTTTCGGGTCTTGTCTGACAATGAAAAGCAAACGGATCCGATTTTAAAATGTTTGTGTGGTCAACGGTTTCTATACAGAATTTATATACGGCAAATTCATTGAGATTTTCAATGAACAGTTCCCATACACCGCCGCCGATTTTATACATATAATTAGCTTTTTGATTCCAATTGTTAAAATCACCGACAAGAGAAACTGTAATTGCGTTTGGCGCCCATACTCTGAAAATTACACCGTTTCTGCCGTCTAAATTTATAAAATGAGCGCCGAGAAAGTCGTAAGCACGAACAGCGTCACCGTCAGAAAACAGTCGCAGCGGAGAACGCTCATCATTAAAGACATACTTCATATACTCAACTCCTTATTATGACTGCCGAATCACCCAATCGGCAATCAACCATTCCGAATAATGCGGATTGTTTGATAATCACTGTTAATTATAAAAACTTCTTGTATAAGAATACCAATTAAAACTACTTCTATATTCCTATAATATATAATACCAAATAAATATGTTGTTTTCAAGCAAATTTGAAAATTTTTACACAATATTTTCGTGTAAATTTTATAAATAACCTTTCAAAATTCCCATATGGAACATAATTTTACATAAAAATAGTTTTTTTATAAATAATTCAAGTAAATTTTATTAAATTGTAAAAATCAAATTTATTTTATATGTTTTATGAGCTGTACATAACTATAAAAATGTGCATAGATTTTCTGAAGTAAATATATTGAAAAAAAGGTATTTACAAATATTATTTTTTATAGTATATTAATACAATAATAGACAATAAAACAACAATAATAAACAATTTTGTTTATTGCTAATTGAATAAATAGCGGTGAGGTGATACGAATTTGTTTTAGTACAATTGCACACACAATAAAATTAGGATGAGGAGATGAAGAATGATAAATAAAAAAAATATAAAAATTATAGGTACAATTGTCGGTATAATTGCAATTATTATAATCGGCGTATATATATATAATCAGATAAAAATTTCAAATTATCTTAGTAAACTAACTTATGATATAGTACAGGAATCTTATGATACTTACGGTGATTACTCGAAAAGCAAATATCAGGATATAGTACCGGAAAACATTTATAGCATTATGAATATTTTGCCGGGACCTGGGGAGGGCGATGGCAGTAATTATCATATAACTGAATGTTATCATACAAATCCCATAACATTAGTTTTACCCGGAAATACAGCCAAATCGTTCTATAAGGAAAAATGTTATTATATAAGAAAAAACGAAGATCATAGCTCCGGTGGGGAAACTTCACCGACAGTATATTGGAAATTAGATGATGATAATGTTTGGCGAGTATCAGATTTTGATTCTCCTCCGTGATAAAATTATTATTTAGACAAAACCACCTCTGATTCTTATGTCAGGGGTGGTAAATACCGTTGAAAACAGTCCGTTTTATTAAGAAAAGCAATAATCAATGCATTCAAAGCAACCAAAGAATATTATGAACAAAATCCTATGGAATATTAATATGGTTTATAGAGCTAAAATTACTCCCGACTTAGCGGTTAGAGTGTAAAGGAAAACAGCTATGCATAAAAATAAAAGAAAAGAAAAACTAAAAACCAATAATAAAAAGAAAAAAATAATAGTAATAACAGTAACAACGGCAGTTGTTTTTATCACTGTTGGAACAGGAGTTTACATTAATCACTTGATAAAAATTTCAAATTATCTTAGTAAACTAACTTATGATATAGTACAGGAATCTTATGATACTTACGGTGATTACTCGAAAAGTAAATATCAGGATATAGTACCGGAAAACATTTATAGCATTATGAATTATCTTCGCAGTGGTTCCTATGATAATCGAGACGAATTTATCATATATGTATCAAATCAATCTAAAGTAAATACCTTAATTTTTTTCTTAGATACAGCTGAGTCGAAATATACTTATGAGATTAAATTTTCTATAAAAGGTGAGGAGGGCTATAGCTATGGCAAATCTACCTGTACGGTGCAATGGAAATTAGATGATGATAATGTCTGGCGAGTATCAGATTTTGATGATCCTCCGTGATAAAATGAGAGTTTATGAAAAGAAAATGATATGCTAAAAAATGATGGAAATATGCTTCACTTGAATATTTATTATTGAGAATAATACTTTTCGGAGAGGAAGATAAAATGAAAAATTACTATTCAAGAATCAGCGGCTGTATACTGTTAGTTGCATTGGAAATATTGATGTTTCTATGGACTCCGTATTACAAGGGCTTTATTTGTACAACATATATTGTAGAGCATATAAATGCCGGAGATATAATTTTTAGATTAGTTTATTATGCAATTTATTTTTTATCTGTATATACAATGTTTTCGTATTACTGTTTTGGAAAGTTTTACTCGTTTTTTATGCGTAGTCCCGTAGGATTAATATTAAGTTTTGCAAGTGTAAGACTTATGGCAGATGTGGCAAACTATATTATTTATTACTTTTTTAATGATTATGTTTTTACTTTTGCGGCTTGCATTATCGAGGTAGTTTTTCTGTTTTTTACATTGTGGCTTATATCGGACTTTATTTCAGACGGTAAATTTAGATTTTGCCCGATTAAAGGGACAATACCGTTTTTTATAGCAACTTTTGTGATTGTAGCTTTGCTTGCAATATATTGTATGTTTCAGTATAACGGTTTTGCTTATATAGTTGAAAAATATACAGTCGTTGCAAATGTGAGGGTTGCATACACTGAAAATATCGGCTTTATACTTGAGGTTTCAAGGCTGATTTTTATTTGCGCATTGAATATTATTTGCTTTTTGTATTTTTATTTTTCAGTCGAAAAATGCGGACTTATAAAAAGTAAAAGCAATGTCGGTTTTGCTAAAATAATAACCCGTTTATGGGCGGTTTTGTTTTTAACGGGAATATTGTATGTTGTAAAATACATAGCTTATCCGATAGATTTGTATGAGATTATTCCGAGCAGTATCATTTCAAGTTCAGATACCACCTATTCAAATACAAATGAAACAGTAAAGGATTTCAGAACGGATACGTGTGTAACTCCGTTAAGCAGATTTTCTTCTTATGAACACGATGAAAAGCGTGTGCTGAATTTAGGTTCTGTTACTGTAAAAAACGGAAAAGACCGTATAAAGACATTTACATACTTTATGCCGTTTGACGAGGACTCGAATTATTATTGTGAGCTTGTTTCCGTTGAAACGGAATATACGGAGTCAACGGACTATTTGGAGTGTAATGTGCAAAGGCTCGAAAATTTTGGCTTGTTTTTCTTTGACGGTGACCAAAGATATGCGATTAAGACCGAGAATATAAAGAGCCAAAGCGAAAACAAGGTGCTTACAGCAATGCTCGAAACTTTAATTTCTGACGGCGAATGGAATTACTTTGAGTACGGTTGTGATTATCTTAAAAAGTATGATTCGGATTTTATAAAGCCATACATAGAAAGATATGCAAACGGCAATTTTACGGAAGATGAGATTAATGAAAATCGTGAAATCAATACTGAATATATGACGAATTTTGCTCAAAAATGCTTGAAATTAAATGAAAAAAGAGATGGATATGTTGGAAGATAAAATTATAGATTTATTATCTAAAAAAACTAAATGTCCTGTTTGCGGAGAAGAATGTATCAGTTGGTATAAAAAAGGGTTTTATACAAATTTTTGGAAAGAAAAAGAATGCCCCAATTGCAAAGCAACTTTAAAACTTAAAGGCAAAATAATATGGGTAAATAGGTTGATTAATCTGTTTTTTTTGATATGGTATATTTTCTTGTTTATTAATATACCGCAATTGTGTAGCTTATTATTGCTGTTTTATATTTGCTTCAAATTATTTTGGGAAGTTTTAGTGGTTGGTCCGTTTTCAGAAATAGTTCCATATAACAGTACACCTCTTGATGATTTATTAAACAGTTTCAGAAAATTAAAAGCACTGGATAAAAAGGGAAAGATAAAGGTTGCAGCGGTAATAACAGCAGTTGTTCTTGCTTTTGTCGGAATTGGGGTTTGTATTAATCATCGGAAAAATATAGAAAATAATCTTACCGACCTAACTTATGACATAGTACAGGAGTCTTGCGATAATTACGGAGATTACTCAAAAAGCAAATATCAGGATATAGTATCGGAGCAAATTTATAAAAATATGAATTATCTGTATGTGGAGAATTGTACAGACAAAAACAATTTAGAAATTTTTGAGTCAAAGTTTACGAGTATTGAACCGCAGATATTGTCTTTAAAATCTGCGGAAGTAAACTATAGCTGTTATGTTAGATATCAATTGAATAATGAGAAGGACAGTTATATTGCTAAGGATCTTTCTTATACGGTGCAATGGAAATCGGATGATGATAATGTTTGGCGAGTGTCTGATTTTGACGGGGATTTGTGATAAAAGGAAAACTTAATTTTCAGGTGAATTACAATGAAAATAAAAAAATCTAAAACAAAAATAATCGTATTATCTGTTTGTTCTGTTTTGGCAATTATAGGATTTTTGGCATATCGAGTTGAGCTTTATCACAGAACAAATGCTCCTAATAAGGAAAGAATATTTGAAATAGAGGATTGCGCTCGTAACAGGAAATTAAAATTATACGATTATGAAAAAGAACTTCCTTATAATGCTGAATCAGTGCGTGTTTTTATGATACAAGATTGCCCGAATAATGAAGAAGATACTAAAAATTTAATTTATGAATTTTTAGATGCCTATGACTATAAAAATGAAATGAAAAAGTATAATACCGATAAATTTGTAGTTAATTTTATGAAACCAAGTTGGAGATTTCCTGTGTATTGGACAGAAGAGTGGGATATGAAACATACATGGCACAGAGATGGCAGTTATTTGGCTAATTATTATAACAGCAACAGAGTTGCGTATCTGCGGTGCGATGCTAACGGAATTAGATTTGAAAAGTATTATTAGACAAAACCACCGCTGATTGTTATGTCAGGGGTGGTAAGGTACCATTTGATAATCAATGGAAAAACAGAGGAGGAGAAAGATGAGTGTACAACCTTATCCATGGGTAGCATCAATATATAAGGGAGAGGGAAGATTTTTAATAACGACAGTAGTTAAACATATTGGTGGCTATAAAACGCATGCTGATGAAGTAACAATAGTAAGTGAAACAGAAGATGATTTAGTAGATAAATTAGGCAACAAAGTTCTTTCAAGAATAAAAGCCGTTGAAAACAGTCCGTTGTATGTAGGAAAACCAAATGATTTTTGGAAAAAGGGTTCTAAGTATAAAGGCTATATAACCTTTTGGAAACATAATCTTTTAGCACTTGTAAGATTGTTTGAAGACGGAAAATACGAAGTTTATTCATCTGAGAAATGCAGAGAAAAGAAGGGTGGATATAATGGCTGCATAAAGTCAATAAACTTGTCTGCCAATGCTACGGCGGAAGAAATAGGAAATGCAATAATTGATGTATTCAAAGCCGCCGAAGAATATTACGAGCGAAATCCTATGGAATATTAATTAAAAAGAAATATAGATATGGATAAAAATAAAATTACAAAACTTAATTTTCAGGTGAATTACAATGAAAATAAAAAAATCTAAAACAAAAATAATCGTATTATCTGTTTGTTCTGTTTTGGCAATTATAGGATTTTTATCATATCGTGTTGAGCTTTATCATAGAACAAATGATCCTAATAAAGAAAGAATATTTGAAATAGAGGATTATTCTCATGACAGGAAATTAACACCGTACGGTACCGAAAAAGATCTTCAATATAATTCTGAATCGATTAGGGCATTTATAATACAAAATTGTCCCGATAATGAGGAGAAAACCAAAGCATTAATTTATGAATTTTTAAATACATATAATTACAAAAATGAAATGGAAAACTGCGGTACGGATAAAATTTATATAGATTTTATGAAACCGAGTTGGAGATTTCCTGTGTATTGGACAGAAAAATGGGATATGAAACATACATGGCACAGAGATGGCAGTTATTTGGCTAATTATTATAACAGCAACAGAGTTGCATGGGTTGAATGTGATGTAAACGGTATTTTGGGAGAAAATTATTATTTTGACAAAACCACCTCTGATTATTATGTCAGGGGTGGTAAATACCGATAACAGTCGCTATATTGCTAATCGTTCTAATTGTACGGTACGATGGGTATTGGAAGATAATGTTTGGCGAGTTTCCGGTTATGACGAGCGTTCGTGATTCAGAAAAGCAGAGATTGAAAATTTTTCTTGCTTTAGGCTTGAACGAAAAAATATAAGAATGAGGGAGAATAATATGAACAGTAAATTGAAAAAATGCTTACCTTTTATAATTGTGGTTGCACTCGAATTAATATCGCTGATTTTTTATAATGAGGAACATAGCTTTTTGCAGATGAAGTGCATAGGAATACTTGCTATGGGAGGATTCAAATTTGCAATACCAATGCTAATATTTAATGCGGCTTTTGTGTTTGTGTATCTGCTGGCATATAATTATGTGGTGATATTGGTTACCGATACACAATTTATGGCGAAAAAGGTGTTTAAAAATATCGGTATTTTGTTTGCCATAAGAACAGGTTTTGATATTTTATATTATTTGATTAACGCATCAGTGACAAATTTAAGTGAAACCTACATTGATTTTTCGTATTTAATAAATTCGTCGTTTGCGGTTGTTATGTTTGTGGTAATACTAAAAAATTGTGCAAACATATCATTAAAGGAGATTAAAACCAATGTCAAGGCGAGAAAAAGTGCAATATTTTTTGCTGTAATATTTCTGATTACAAATATTATCTTCTTTGTGTATTTTATTATTATGATAGGCCTTGCTTTGGAGAATTATGAAATTTTTGATAATATGATGTCAGAAAATAATTTTATGTATAATTTTATATCTTATTCGTTCTATGTTATCAGTGCGGTTTCATTGACATTACTCGGTGTTTTGTTTATTAACTTTGTAAAAAAAGTTAGTAATAAAGAAAATGTAAACGCTATGGTTTAGCTTGGAATAATTAAAATTCAGGTCACTTTTTTGTGATTTGCGTGTTAAAAAGAGAATAATTAAGTAATACTCCGCCACTTTACAACGATGGCGGAGTATCTTTGTTGAACGGCTTAAAAAATATTTTTCTTTATTCTGTCAAGTGCTCCTTTTTCAATTCGGCTGACTTGCGCCTGCGATATTCCGATTTCACTTGCAACCTCCATTTGAGTTTTGCCTCGGAAAAACCGCATTGTCAATATCCTTTTTTCACGGTCGGAAAGGTTTGCGATTGCTTCTTTTACCGCAATTTCTTCAAGCCATGTTGTGTCATCGCTTTTGTCACCAATTTGGTCCATAACATAAATGGTGTCACTGCCGTCCGAAAAAACAGGCTCGTACAATGAAACAGGTTCAATTATTGCCTCGAGCGCAAGCACAACATCGTGTTTTGGCACTCCCATTATTTTGGCGATTTCTTCAACTGTCGGCTCTCGGTTTTCTTTATTGGTGAGCTGTTCTTTGATTTGCATAGCCTTATAGGCGGTGTCACGCATTGAGCGTGATACTCTGATAGCGTTATTATCTCGCAGGTATCTTCGCACCTCGCCGATAATCATAGGTACTCCGTAGGTGCTGAAACGCACATCAAGTGACGGGTCGAAATTATCAATTGCTTTGATAAGTCCGATTACGCCGACTTGAAATAAATCATCGGGATTTTCACCACGGTTTGTAAAGCGCTGAATTACCGAAAGTACAAGGCGCAGGTTGCCGTTTATCATTGCGTCCCTTGCTTTTTTACGCTCTTGTTCACTGCCGTTCTTTATTGTGTTGAGCAGTGCTTTCTTTTCTTTTTCACTTAGGACTTTAAGCTTAGATGTGTTTACTCCGCAAATTTCAACTTTACCATACTGCAAAAAATTACCCCCAAGCAATTTCTTACAATAAGTATTGCCATAATAGGGGGGATTAATACAGTTATAATAAAAAAGGTTGTGCGGTGCGGTTTATAAATTATGGTTTAGCAAATTGATTTGTCAATTAATTATAAAAGTTTGGTCGACCTTTTCAAAGGTCGTGGGTGTGGGCAAAGCCCA
>OGLG01001434.1_pt1 | contig 13723 bp, 8 predicted proteins | sample 1572621 | NCBI WGS metagenome assembly OGLG01 (sample SAMEA2581912, study PRJEB24529) | metagenome | biome: Human gut stool | place: China | collected 2011 | reverse complement strand
CGATGCCGTCGAACGCACCGCCGCAGATGAAGAGGATGTTGCGCGTGTCGACCTGGATGAATTTCTGCTCGGGGTGCTTGCGGCCGCCCTGGGGAGGCACGTTGACCACCGTTCCTTCGAGGATTTTCAGCAGGGCCTGCTGCACGCCCTCGCCCGAAACGTCGCGCGTGATGGAGGGGTTGTCGCCCTTGCGCGCGATCTTGTCGATCTCGTCGATGAAGACGATGCCGCGCTCGGCCTGCTCGACGTTGTAGTCGGCGACCTGCAACAGCCGCGAGAGAATGCTCTCGACATCCTCGCCCACATATCCCGCCTCGGTCAGAACGGTCGCGTCGACGATCGTGAACGGCACTTTCAGCAGCTTGGCGATCGTGCGGGCCATCAGCGTCTTGCCCGTGCCCGTCGGACCGACCAGCACGATGTTCGACTTGTCGATCTCGACCTCGTCCTCCTTCGGGGCGTACAGCAGCCGCTTGTAGTGGTTGTAGACCGCCACGGACATATACCGCTTGGCGGCATCCTGCCCGATGACATACTGGTCGAGGAACTCCTTGATCTGCGCCGGCTTGAGCAGTTCCTCCATCTTGAGCGGAGCCGCCGCCGGACGCCGTCCCCGTTCGGAGGCGATGTCGTTGTCGACGATGATCTTATAGCCGTTCTCGATACATTTGTTACAGATATTCGCGCCGTCCGAACCCTGGAACATGATCTCCACGTCCGTGCGCTTGGCGCCGCAGAACGAGCAGCAGTCGCCGCCGTTCTTGTTGTTGTTCTTATTCTGTGCCATGCGGTTTACTTGTCTCGTTTGGAAAGCACCTCGTCGATCAGTCCGTAATCCTTCGCCTCGCGGGCCGACAGCCAGTAGTCGCGGTCGGCGTCCTTCTCGATCTTCCTGACCGAAACGCCCGAATGCGCCGCGAGTATTTCGTACAGCTCGCGCTTGGTCTTCATGATCTCACGCGCCGTGATCTCGATGTCCGACGCCTGTCCCTGCGCCCCGCCCAGCGGCTGGTGGATCATCACCCGCGAATGCGGGAGCGCCGAACGCTTGCCCTTGGCGCCCGCCGTGAGCAGCACGGCGCCCATCGAGGCGGCAAGCCCCGTGCAGATGGTCGCCACGTCGGAGTTCACCAGCTGCATGGTGTCGTAAATGCCCAGTCCGGCCGAAACCGACCCGCCGGGCGAGTTGATGTAGATCTGAATGTCCTTCTCGGGATCGACCGATTCGAGGAACAGCAGCTGGGCCTGGATGATATTGGCCGCGTCGTCGTAGATCGGCGCGCCGAGGAAGATGATGCGGTCCATCATCAGGCGCGAGAAAACGTCCATCGTGGCGATGTTCAGCTGACGCTCCTCGATGATCGTAGGCGACACGTAGGCCGCGCTTACCGACTGGAAATCGTGCAGTTTCAGCGAACTGATCCCGCAGTGGTTCCGTGCGTATTTTTCAAATTCTGACATAGTCGTATTTATTTACTCTTCATATTCTGCCTTCTGCCGGTCAGGAGCGCACAAGCCGCCGGAAGCATTCCGGATTCCCCATCGCCCCCGAAACCCGCTTCTTAAAGCGGGCGCGAAAACCGCCGCAAGCGATCCGGCCCCCGTCGCTCCCGAAAGCCGCCTCCCAGGCGGGCGGACGGGAGCGCAGAACCGGATGGAAAGCGTGAAAACCCACAGCCGCCCCTAAAAGCGCGTTCTTAAAGCACAAAGGACTTTGCAAACATCACGCCTGCAAAGTCCAAAGATAGATAAAATTCCGCGAAACTTAAAGTTCCTTCGCCAATTTAGCGAAATCGTCCGCAGATACGGCTTTTTCAGTTACCTTGACCTTCGATTTGACATCCTCGACAACCTTCACCTCATAGAGCTTCTCGTAAATCTTCTGGCCCTGATCCTTGTCGGCGAGAATCTTCTCGGCGTAACCCTCCAGCATGTCGTCCGGCGCCGAGGGCATGCCGTACTGTGCAAACTGCGAGGCGGCCAGTGCCTTGGCTTCGGAGAGCGCCTCCTCCTTCGAAACGGAGATGCCGTCGGTCTTGATGAAGTGCTTCTGGAGGTAGTTCCAGGTGAACATCTTCAGGAACTGGTCGAAATCCTTCTCGATGTCCTCCATCGAGAACTTGCCCTCGTTGATCGTGTAGAGCCAACGCTTGAGGAACGCCGCGGGCATCTTCAGGTCGGCCTTCTTCACGAGATAGTCGCGCACCTGCAACGTGAAGAGGTAGTCGCTCTCGCGGCGCAGTTCGGCCTCGATCTGCGCGTCGATGAACTTGTCCAGCCCGGCTTCGTCCGTGACGCCGCCCTGCGGGAAAGCCATCTTGAAGAACTCCTCGTTCAGCTCCGGCTCGGCGAACTTGCGGATTTTGGTGATCTCCAGTTCGAATTCGGGGTTGACGCCCTCCAGTTCGTTCTCCTTGACCTGCAGGCAGGCGGCGCGCTGGGCGGGATTTTTATAGAGTTCGTTGATATTCACCTTCATCTTGTCGCCGACCTTCTTGCCGATGAAAGGCTTGCGGTCGGCCTCGTCCATCGAGATCAGACCCACGTAAGCGTCCGCAACGTTCATCTCGCCGTTATCGAGCGTCACCGACAGCGCCTCGTCCGAAGTCACCTTCTCGGCGTCCACCAGGCGGCCGAAACGGCGCAGGTAGTTCGAACGGTAGTCGTCGTGCATCTTCTTGTCGACCTTGATCTTGTTGTAGGTCAGCTTATCCTTGTCGGAAAGCTCCAGCTTGATCTCGGGAGCCTCGCCGATCTCGAACACGAATTCGAACTCGGTGGCGTTGTCGAAATCGAAGTCGCCCTGCTCCTCCGCGGGAATCACGTCGCCCAGATAGTCGATGCCCTCCTTCTGGAGATATTCGAAAACGGCGTTCGAAGCCTGACGGTAGGACTGCTCGGCCAGGACGCCCTTGCCGTACATCTTCTTGACGATGCCCATGGGGACCATGCCCGGACGGAATCCGGGAATGTTGGCCTTGCGCTTGTACTCGCGCAGGGACTTTTCGACCTCCTGCCCGTAATCCGCCTCGCCGACAGTCACGCGGATCAGCGAGTTATTCTCGCCGCGTTGTTCTCTTACAATGTTCATAATAAATGAATTACATTTGTTATTCTTCGTATTTCCGTTCAGAATCGGGAGGCAAAGATACGAAATTATTCCATTTCCGGCAAGACATTACCCGTAATAATACGGTCAAATTATGATATACGGTTTGTTTTTCGTACCTTTGGGGCCGCAACGCCCCCCGCTTGCCGGGGAAGGTTCTACCGAGCCGTGCGCAATTCCGTTTTGATCCCATCCGGCTTTTCCGCAGCCTTTGGAGTCGCAACGCCCCTTTTGCCAGCCGAAAGGTTTTACCGAACCGCACGCAATTCCGTTTTGATCCCATCCGACTTTTTCGTATCTTTGTGAGCTATTTTGTTCCGAAACAATGAAAACGACCCCGATATTCCTGTTTTCCATCCTGCTGCTGGGCGCATGCGGCGGTCCGGCGGCGCGCGCCAAACGCCCCGGCGCAAAGGCGCAGGCCGCGGCGGCCGTGCAGGCCGAGCCGAAAACGTACACCTACCGCATCGCGGCGACCTACCCCCACTCGACCGGCGCCTACACCCAGGGGCTGCAATACGTCGACGGGACGATGTGGGAAGGTACGGGCCAGCACGGCGAATCGGTCGTTCGGAAGACCGACCTCGCGACGGGGAAAACCGAGGTCATGGCGCGCCTGCCCCGTTCGGAGTTCGGCGAAGGAATCACCCTGCTCGGCGGAAAGCTCTACCAGCTGACCTGGCAGTCCAACACCGCGCACGTATATTCGCTGGAGAACGGGAAACTGCAAAAGATCCGCGACTTCCGCTATCCGGGCGAAGGCTGGGGCCTCACGACCGACGGCGAGAAGCTCTACATGTCGGACGGCACGGCCACGATCCACACGGTCGATCCCGCGACGTTCCGCCGCGAAAAGCGCGTGACGGTGACCTACAAGGGCGCGCCGGTCGAATACCTCAACGAACTGGAGTGGATCGGCGGCAAAATATGGGCCAACGTCTACACCACCGACCAGATCGTCGTCATCGACCCCGCGACGGGCGTCGTCGAGGGCGTCGTCGACCTCGCGGGGCTGCTGCCCGAAACGGAAATGACCGCGACGACCGACGTGCTGAACGGCATCGCCTATGACGCCGAGGGGGACCGCATCTTCGTGACGGGCAAAAACTGGCCGAAACTCTACGAAATAGAAATTACCGAAAAATAAATGACGACAACGCTATACGACCAACTGGAGCGCCGCATCCTGCTGCTCGACGGAGGCTTCGGCACGATGGTGCAGGGCTACGGACTGCAGGAGGAGGACTACCGCGGCCGGCGGTTCGCCGGCTGGCCGGTGCAGCTCAAGGGCTGCAACGACCTGCTCGCGCTGACCCGCCCGGACGTGGTGCGCGAGATTCACGAAAAATACCTGCGGGCGGGAGCCGACATCATCGAAACCGACTCGTTCAACGCCAACGCCGTGTCGCTGGCCGACTACCGGCTCGAAGAGTGCGCTTACGAGATTTCGAAGGCCGCAGCCGGAATCGCACGCAGCGCGGCCGACGAGTTCACGGCCCGCAACCCGCAGAAGCCGCGTTTCGTGGCGGGATCGGTGGGTCCCACGAACCGCACGGCCTCGATGTCGGCCGACGTACAGAATCCCGCGGCCCGCGAGGTGACCTTCGCACAACTGGTCGAAGCATATACGGATCAGGTGCGGGGACTGGTGGACGGCGGGGCGGACATCCTGCTGGTGGAGACCGTTTTCGACACGCTCAACGCCAAGGCGGCCCTCTGGGTCATCGACACGCTCTGCGAGCGGCTGGGCCGCGCGATCCCCGTGATGGTCTCCGGAACGCTCGCCGACGCCAGCGGCCGCACCCTCTCGGGGCAGACCGTCGAGGCCTTCGCCGTCTCGGTGTCGCATGCGAACCTGCTGTCGGTCGGACTGAATTGCGCCTACGGGGCCAAGCAGCTGCTGCCCTACCTCGAACGGCTGGCGGCAGTGGCCGGAACGCGCATCTCGGCGCACCCGAACGCAGGGCTTCCCAACGTGATGGGCGGTTACGACGAGACGCCCGAAATGTTCGCCGGGGATGTCGGCGAGTATATGCGTCGCGGACTGGTGAACATCGTGGGCGGCTGCTGCGGCACGACGCCCGCCCACATATTCGAATTGTCGAAAATATCCGGAGACTACGCCCCGCGGCCCGTTCCCGCGCCGAAGCACATCACGACCTTGAGCGGTCTGGAGCCGCTGCGGATCGTCCCCGAAGCCAACTTCATCAACGTCGGCGAACGCACGAACGTCGCCGGATCGGCCCGTTTCGCAAGGCTGATCCGCGAAGCCAACTACGAAGAGGCGCTCTCGGTGGCCCGCGCACAGGTCGACGCCGGGGCGCAGATCGTCGACGTCTGCATGGACGACGGGCTGATCGACGGTCCGGCGGCGATGCGCACGTTCCTCAACCTGATGGCCTCGGAGCCGGAGATCGCCCGCGTGCCGGTGATGATCGACTCGTCGAAATGGGAGGTACTTCAAGCGGGACTTGAAGTGACGCAGGGTAAGTCGGTGGTCAACTCCATCTCGCTCAAGGAGGGCGAAGCGGAATTCCTGCGCCGGGCCGCGGAGATCCACCGCTTCGGCGCTTCGGCCGTGGTGATGCTCTTCGACGAGCGGGGCCAGGCCGACACCTTCGAACGTAAAGCAGAGGTTGCGGAGAGAGCCTACAAGCTATTGACGGACAACGGATTTCCGCCCGAAGACATCATTTTCGACCCCAACGTGCTGGCCGTCGCAACGGGCATTGCGGAGCACGACGGTTACGCCAAGGCGTTCATCGACGCGACGCGCTGGATCAAGGAGCACCTTCCCCATGCGAAGGTCTCGGGCGGCGTGTCGAACCTTTCGTTCGCCTTCCGCGGCAACAACACGGTGCGCGAGGCGATGCACTCGGCGTTCCTCTACCACGCCATCCGGGCCGGAATGGACATGGGCATCGTCAACCCGCAGATGCTCAAAGTGTACAGCCAGATCGAACCCGAACTGCTCTGCCGCGTCGAGGACGTGATCCTCTGCCGCCGGGCCGACGCCGCGGAGCGGCTCGCGGAGTATGCCCACGGGGTGCAGCAGACGGCCCAGGCGCAGCCGCAGGCCCCCGACGCATGGCGTGCGGGGACGCTCGGAGAGCGTATCGCCCATGCGATGCTCAAGGGCGTGGCCGACTACGTGGAGCAGGATGCGCTGGAGGGTTACGAGGCGCTGGGAAGCCCGATGGCCGTGATCGACACGCTGCTGATGCCTGCCATGGAGCAGGTCGGCACGCTGTTCGGCGAGGGCAAGATGTTCCTGCCGCAAGTGGTGAAGACCGCCCGCGTGATGAAACGCGCGGTGGCGGCGCTGACGCCCTATATCGAACAGGGGTCGGCCGCGAATGCGCATAATTCGGGGAAAGTGCTGATCGCCACCGTGAAAGGCGACGTGCACGACATCGGCAAGAACATCGTGGCGGTCGTGATGGCCTGCAACGGTTACGAAATCCGGGACCTGGGCGTGATGGTCGAGCCGGAGCGCATCGTCGAGGAGGCGGTGGCGTGGGGCGCGCAGTGCATCTGCCTGAGCGGGCTGATCACCCCGTCGCTCGACGAAATGGCCCGCGTCTGCGAGGAGCTGGAACGGCGGGGGCTGCGCATTCCGGTCATCATCGGCGGCGCGACGACCTCGGACCTCCACACGGCGGTGAAGATCGCCCCGGTTTATTCGGGCGTGGCGGTCCACTCCGCGAACGCCAGCCGCAACAGCCAGATACTGGCGCAGCTGCTCGGCCCCGACGGCGACCTTTACGCCGACAAGGTGAAAGCCGACCAGCAGGCCCTGCGCGAGGAGTACGCCCGCCGGCTGCGGGAGCGCGACCTCATTCCGATCGCCGAAGCGCGCAGGGCGCGGCGCGGCGCGGCGCAGCACGAACCCGTCGTGCCGCTCCACACGGGGCGCATGGTCTTCCCCGACTTCGACGTGGCCGACGCCGAACCGTACATCGACTGGAGTTTCTTCTTCGCGGCGTGGGGACTCAAGGGGCGTTACCCCGAGATTCTCGACCATCCCGAAAAGGGCGCCGAGGCGCGCAAGGTCTTCGCCGACGCCCAGGCCCTGCTGGCCCGCATCCGCGACGAGCGGCTGCTGACGCTGCAAGGGGTAGCGGGCATCTTCCCGGCACGCTCCGAGGGCGACGACATTCTGGTGACGGACGCGAAAGGGCGCGAAAAACGCCTCCCGATGCTGCGCAACCAGACGCGCGGCGAGGAGAACCTGTCGCTGGCGGACTTCATCGCACCGGACGGCGACTGGATCGGCTGTTTCGCCCTGACGGCCGGCATCGGGCTGAAGGAGCTGGCGGAAAAGTTCCGCGCCGGGGGCGACGACTATTCGGCCATCATGGCCAAACTGCTGGCCGACCGCCTCACGGAAGCCTTCGCCGAGGCCGTGCACGCCTTCATGCGGCGCGAGATGTGGGGCTACGAAACGGGCACGCCGCCCACCCCCGAGCAGGCAGTCCGCGGCCAGTACCGCGGCCGCCGCATGGCCTTCGGCTACCCGGCCTCGCCCGACCATTCGCTCAAACGCGAGGTCTTCGACCTGCTCGCGGTCGAGGTGACGACCGGAATGCGGCTGACCGAAAACTGGATGATCGACCCCGGGGAGGCGCTGTGCGGACTGATGTTCTCCGACGCCGACTACTTTTCGGTCGGGACCATCGGCGCCGAACAGCTGCTCGACTACGCACGCCGCCGCGGAATGGAGGCCGAAACCGTAAAAAAGATTATACCGAACAACGTATGAACGTCGTAGAGATCATCAACGAAGCGATCGCCTCCGGGCGCACCCGCTTCGCGTTCGAACTGCTCCCGCCGCTCAAGGGCGACGGCATGCAGAAGATATTCGCCGCCGTGGAGCCGCTGATGGCCCTCGACCCGGCTTACGTCAACATCACCTTCCACCGCGAGGGAATCAAGGAGACCGAGCGCGAGGACGGCAGCGTCGAATGGCACGTCGTGCGCCGCCGCCCCGGGACGGTGGGCATCTCGGCGGCCATCCAGAACCGCTACGGCGTGGAGGTGGTCCCGCACCTGATCTGCGGCGGACTGTCGAAATACGACATCGAGGACACGCTGATCGACATGGACTTCCTGGGCCTGCACAACGTGCTGGCGCTGCGCGGAGACAAGTCGCAGAACGAAAAGCGTTTCATGCCCCATCCGCAGGGCCACGCCCACGCCGTGGACCTCGTGCGGCAGATCGCCGACATGAACCGCGGAAAATTCATCGACGGCGAGGTCGAGGAGTGCCACCACTCGAAATTCTCGATCGGCGTGGCGGGCTATCCCGAGGTGCACGCCGAGGCGCGCGACATCACCTCGGACATCGCCCGCCTGCGCGACAAGGTCGACGCCGGGGCGGAATATGTCATCACGCAGATGTTCTTCGACAATGCCAAATACTTCGACTTCGTGCGCCGCTGCCGCGAAGCGGGGATCACCGTGCCGATCATCCCCGGCATCAAGCCCCTCTCGACGCTGCGCCACCTGGAAATACTGCCCGAAACGTTCGGCGTGAAGCTGCCCGAGGAACTCGTGCGCGAAGTCAAGGCGCATCCCGACGGCGTGCGCGAAGTGGGAACCGAGTGGGCCATCGCCCAAAGCCGCGAACTGATGGCCGCAGGCGTGCCCGTGCTGCACTACTACACGATGAGCCGCACGACGAACATACAGAAAATCGTCAAGGCGGTTTTCTGACCCAAATCGATAAAACAGAGAATCAATGGAACCTGTCGAATTCCGCCGCCACCTGCATGCACACCCCGAACTGTCGTTCAAGGAACACGACACGGCGGCGTTCATCGAACAGCAGCTCGACGAACTGAGCATCGAACACCGCCGGATCGCATCGACGGGCGTCGTGGCCCGCATCAAGGGCCGCAAGACCCCCGAAGGTGACCGGCGCGCCGCGGTGCTGCGCGCCGACATCGACGCCCTGCCCGTCACGGAGCGGAACGACTGCGAGTGGAGATCGCAGAACGAGGGCGTGATGCACGCCTGCGGCCACGACATGCACGCCGCGGTGCTGTTCGGCGTGCTGAAAACCTTCGCCGAGGCGCCCGATTTCCGGGGCACGCTCTTCGGGCTGTTCCAGCCGGGCGAGGAGTGCAACCCGGGCGGAGCCTCGCTGGTGCTGGCCGAAAAGCCGTTCGAGGGCTACGACGTGCGGGCCGTCGTCGGCGAACACGTCGAACCGCAGCTGGAAGTCGGGACCCTCGGATTCCGGGCCGGAAAGTACATGGCGGCAAGCGACGAACTGCGCTTCCGCGTCCGCGGCACGGGCGGGCACGGCGCCATGCGCAAGCAGCTCAAAGACCCCGTGGCGGCCGGCGCCGAACTGCTGACGCGCCTCATCGCGCTCAACGGTGAGGAGTGCGTGCTCTCGATCGGCCGCGTGGAGGCCGGGGGCGCGACGAACATCGTGCCCGACGAGATCTACATGGAGGGAACGCTGCGCACGTTCGACGAACGCGAGCGCGGCATCATCCACCGCCGCATCGAGATCATCGCCGCGGACATCGACGCCCGGCACGGCGTGAAGACCGAAGTGACGATCGGCCGCGGCTATCCGTGCGTCGTCAACGACGAGATCCTCGTGAAGCAGGCCACGGCCCTGGCCAAAGCCGAGAAGCTGAAGGTCGAGATGCTGCCCCTGCGCACCACGGCCGAGGATTTCGGGTTCTACTGCAAGCAATACCCGTCGCTGTTCTACCGGCTGGGCGTGGGCGCTGCGGCCGGACGCCCGCACACGGCGACATTCTTCCCCGACGAAGCGGCTATCGGCGTGGGCATCGCCTACATGCGGAAACTGGCCCTGCAACTCCTGGAAAAATAACGCCCGGTTCCGCAAAACGCACACAGGCCGGCCGCGACAGCGGCAAAACGGGCACAACGGAAATCCGACGGAGGACCGAAGCCCCGCAAATTTTTGAGAAATGATGAAAAAACAGAAACAACGCTCCGAAAACGGAGCACGGAAGACGGACCGCACCTCGATCATATTGAGCATGTTCCGGGAATTCCCCAACAATAAGTTCTCGCTGAAGCACCTGGCTTCGGCTTCCGGAGGCGCCACGAAAGAGGGCCGCCGCGAAACGTTAGAAATCCTCGGACGCCTCTTCGAAGAGGGAGTCGTCGAGGAGTGCGCGCGCGAAAAATACCGCCTGATGCAGACCCACCTGCCCCACTACGAGGGCGTGGCCGACATGGCCCCCTCGGGTTCGGTCTATGTGAAGGTCGAAGGGCAGGAGAGCGACATCTTCGTCAACCAGCGCAATGCCGCGAACGCCCTGAACGGCGACCGCGTCGAGGTCGTGGTGATGCACCGCGGCCGCAACGGACAGCTGGAGGGCGAGATCACGCGGATCATCGAACGCAACCGCAAGCCCTACGTGGGCGTGGCCGAAGTCGGGGCGCACCAGATTTTCGTACGGGCCGACTCGCGCCGCATGCCGATGGACATTTATCTCTCGAAGCGCACCTATCCCGACGTGCGCGACGGCGAGAAGGTCGTGGTGCGCATCGCCGACTGGCTCCCGGGCAGCAAAAGCCCCGTGGGCGAACTGGTCGAGCGGCTGGGCATGGCGGGCAACAACGACACGGAGATGCACTCGATCCTGGCGGAATACGAGCTTCCCTACCGCTTCGAACCCGAAATCGAGGAGGCCGCCCAGGCCATCGACGCCCGCGTCACGGCCAAAGAGATCGCCCAGCGGCGCGACTTCCGGGGTGTCACGACCTTCACGGTCGACCCTGCGGACGCCAAGGACTTCGACGACGCGCTGTCGGTGCGCAAAATAAAGGACGGCGTCTGGGAAGTGGGCGTGCATATCGCCGACGTGACCCATTACGTGCGGCCCCACTCGGTAATCGACGACGAGGCCGTGGAGCGCGGCACGTCGGTCTATCTGGTGGACCGCACCGTGCCGATGCTTCCTGAACGGCTTTCGAACGAGCTGTGTTCGCTGCGCCCCCACGAGACGAGCCTCTGCTTCTCGGCGGTGTTCACGCTCAACGAAAACCTCGACATCCTCGAAGAGTGGTTCGGACGCACGGTGATCCACTCCGACCGCCGTTTCACCTACGCCGAGGCGCAGGAGATCATCGAAACGGGACGCGGCGACTACGCCGAGGAGGTGCTGACGCTCAACCGGCTTGCGCAGGCGCTGCGCAAGGAGCGCTTCAGGAACGGCGCGATCTCGTTCGACCGCGAGGAGGTGAAATTCCGCCTCGACGAGAACGGCAAACCGTTAGGCGTTTACTTCAAGGAGCAGAAGGAGTCGAACCAGATGATCGAGGAGTTCATGCTGCTGGCCAACCGCCGCGTGGCGGAGTTCTGCGGCAAACGCAGGACCGAGAGCGGCCGCTCGGCGGAGCGCACGATGGTCTACCGCGTGCACGACACCCCGAGCGAGGAGAAACTCGACCGCTTCCGGCAGTTCATCCTCCGCTTCGGGCACATCTTCAAGGCTACGAAGGGCCGCGCCGTGGCCAAGGAACTGAACAAGCTCTTCAAACAGATAAAGGGAACCACGGAGGAAAACGCCGTGGCGACGATGGCCGTGCGCTCGATGGCCAAAGCCTATTACACGACCGACAACATCGGACACTACGGTCTGGCGTTCCCCTACTACACGCACTTCACGTCGCCGATCCGCCGCTATCCCGACATGATGGTCCACCGCCTGCTGGCGCGTTACCTCGCGGGCGGCAAGCCGGCCGACAAAACGGAACTGGAAGACCTCTGCGCACGCGCTTCGGACCGCGAGATCGTGGCCGCCGAGGCGGAACGCGCGTCGATCAAATACAAGATGGTCGAATTTATGAAAGAGCACATCGGCGAGGAGTTCGAGGGACACATCTCGGGGCTTACCGAATGGGGCGTCTACGTCGAGCTGGACGAAACCCACATCGAGGGCATGTCGTTCCTGCGCGACATCGAGGGCGACTTCTTCACCTTCGACGAGCAGCTTTACGAAATCATCGGCCGCTCGACGGGCATCCGCATGACGCTGGGCAGCCCGGTACGCATCCGCGTGAAGCGCGCCGACCTGCAGAAACGCCAGTTAGACTTCGAACTGCTGCTGCCCGGGGCCGCGGCGCGCCGTACGGAAGAGCCCCGCGGCAAAGGCCCGAAGGTGCGCACCTCGTCGCGCCGCAAAGGACGGTAGTCACGGAACGAGCGCCGGTTCGGCCGTAATACCCATATCCCCCGAAGGAACGGTTGTCGTGGTGTCCAACGACAACCGTTCCTTTGTATTCGAAGAGCGCCCCGACCGCAGGACGGCAACGAAAAAGGGAGGCCCCGCAGGGTCTCCCTTTCCGGTGACGGGCGTTCCGCCCCGTCAGAAGAGATTCACGCCGTCGAGCGTTGCGATCAGGTAGGTGGCGGCCACCGTCAGGATGGCGTACAGCTCGGGGAAAGCCGCGAGGATCAGCGTCTTACCCATCACGTCGTGACCGTTGCCGATAGCGGCGATACCGTTGGCGCAGACCTTTGCCTGATAGATCGAAGAGGCGATGTTCACCAGACCGACCAGCAGACCGGCGCCGAAGATAGCCGCGCCCTGCACCATCGTCGGGTCCGTCAGCCCCTTCTGCACCAGGAAGAAGCAGACGAAACCGTAGAGACCCTGCGAACCGGGAAGCGCCGAAAGAATCATGTAGCTGCCGAAAGCGCCGCCGTTCTTCTTCATGGCCCCTACTGCGGCCTGACCCGTAATTGCGGTACCGATCGACGAAGCGACACCTGCCAGACCCACCATCAGCGCTACGCCGACGTAAGCCAATACCAATGCTGTTGTTTCCATAATGTTTTGAGTTTTTTTAATTGTTATTATTCGTTAGTATCGTTCATTTTACGAATCGGGTCGAAATTGCGCGGGGCCATTTCGAAACCGGCGTTCTTGAAAAACTCGACGAACGTCAGACGCAGCGGGTGCACGAACGACGAGATGGTCGACATGAAAAGGTTGATGCCGTGACCGATCAGCAGAATCGGAATCATAATCAGCAGCCGGACCACGATGTTCGCGCCTTCGGGCACGAATCCCGACGCCAGCGTGTTGAACACCAGCGCCAGCACACCGCCCGAAAGCCCGATGGCGAACAGACGGATATAGGACAGCACGTCGCTCAACAGTCCCGTGAGGTTGTTGTAAAGGTCCCACAAACCCGCGCCGAGGTTGATGAGCGGATTGCGCTTCGGATTGTTCAGAAGCAGCATCAGCACGCCGCCGACGCCCAGCGCCGCATAGAAGGCCACCGATCCGGCCGTAAAGCCCGGAATGGCGAGACCCGCCATCGGAAGGCCCATGGCCAGACAGCACGAGACGAGGATGATGAACCACCCCAGCAGTCCCAGCGCACGGCCGAAACCGAAACAGCGAACGGTCATCCAGATGTTGAGCAGCATGCCGAAAAGAATCTGCACCACGCCGATAACCAGCGCGATGGAGAAGAACTGTCCCTGGAAATCGAGGAATTTCACCGAGGGGAACCACGTGTTCATGTTGATGCCGAAGAACGAGCCGCACAGCAGTCCGGATAAGCAGTGCGATGATTCCTTTGGTGATGATCGCGTCGCTGTCGGCCGTG
>OGLG01001422.1_pt1 | contig 13829 bp, 15 predicted proteins | sample 1572621 | NCBI WGS metagenome assembly OGLG01 (sample SAMEA2581912, study PRJEB24529) | metagenome | biome: Human gut stool | place: China | collected 2011 | reverse complement strand
CAGCTTGGCTCGGCGCTGCCGAACGTGCCGTCTGCCGGCCGGAACCAGACCTTGTCCGGCCAGATGAGCACCGTGCCGCCGAGTGCCGCAAACACCTTCGGTGTGTCCGTGAGCGTGCAGCCCGGCACGGCCTTTCCGTTATAATACAGAGTCGTGCCGGCGCACCAGAGCAGCCCGTCTCCGGCTGCAAACAGACCGTTCGGCGTGCCGCTGCACGGATAGATGCGCGTGCGCCCGGGGCGTGTCGAGAACAGGGGACTGTCCGCTGCCGAGCCGTTGGTCATCTCGTAAATGCCGCCCTCGGGGCAGGACGGGCGGTGGTCGTAGCCGCGAAAGTCCGTCTGCACATGGCGGACGGCAGCCATGCGCCGCGGAAATGTGGGTAGATACATGCCTTGCCTCCTTACAGGTTGAGCGGCTCACCGTTGTGATACAGCTCGCCGCACAGGTCGATCTTCCCGGCCGAGAGCATCAGCTCCGGCAGATCGCCGCGCGTCGCGGAGATCACCGCGCCGCTTTTGTGAAAGATGAGATATTTGCGCTCGAGGCTGTTCTGGCTGCCGATGTGCAGCGTGTCGGCCACGGTCGTGATGCCGTTGAGGTCGATCTTGTCGGCCGAGAGCGCGATGCTGCTGTCGCCGTTGTTGATGGCGGCGACGATGGCCGCCGCGTTCACGCCGTCGGCATCGGTCACGAGCGCGATGCGCGCGCCCTGATCGCTCACGGTCTGCTCGAGCGCGGCAACATTGCCCTCGGCCGACGTCAGACGCGTCTGCAGGGCGCCGGCGTCGAGGCTCAGCTGTGTGATGCTGCCGTCCGCGCCGTCGATGCGCGCGCGGATCGGTGAGAGCAGCCGCGAGAGCGCCGCGGCGTTGAAGTTTTCCGCGCCGAGGTTCGACAGCGTGTACTGCAGCGCTTCCAGCAGCCGCGGCACGGTCTCCTCCAGCGCCGTGAGCCGCTGCTCGACGGTCTCCTGACCGGTTCGCTCCGGCAGGGAAAGCTCCAGCGGGGAATAGTCCGTCATGTGTCGTCATCCCCTCCGCCGTGCTGTGATATGTCTGCGCGCAGCACGGCGATCGCCCGCACGAGAAACTGCGGCAGCGGCGCGCCGAGCGCACCGGCGTTTTCGACCACACTGCCGAGCTCCGTCAGCAAATACCACGCCGTCACGAGCGGGCACAGCAGCACGTCATAGTGTGCGCCCAGTCCCGGCACACTGCCGAGCAGCGCCCGCAGCGCGAAGTCCAGCAGCGCCGCCACCAGCACGCCCGCCACGCTGCCGGCCTTGTGCCACAGTCCCTCGCGGGCGCAGCGGCTGCTCCATGTGCCTGCGCGCAGGGCGGCAGCGCTGCCGGTGGCATAGTCAAGCAGCATGGCCAGAAACCAAGCGGCCGCAAGCCACCCGGTCCAGCCCCAGAACGCCGTCAGCGCTGCGGCGGCCGCTGAGACCGCCGCTTTGATCGTTGTGAGTCTGTCCATTTATGTCTCCTTTTGTTCATCTACCATGCGCTGGCACACGATCATCGTGCGCAGCATATCCTCCGACACGTCGAGCTTTCCGCCCGTGTTTCCCTGCAGTGCGCCGCGGTCGATGAGCCGCTGCGCGTCGGCGCGCGCCCATTGCGGCATCTCTGCCACGGAATCATAGCGCGGCATATCCGACACCTCCTCTCGATCTTCCTTTGCCATCGCCTCGGCGACGTCGCGCCGAAAGCCGTCCATCGTGAAGCCCATGCCGAGCTGCCGCCACAGGTGTTCCGGGTCTGCGTGGTTCGTGCCAATGCCCATCGCGCTCGCCTCCGCGTGCGAGATGATATCTTTGTTTGGATCAAGCCCAAACTGCGTGCAGAGCTGCGCGAACAGCGCGACCGCCGTGTTATACGTGCCGGTTACCTGTGCGACCGCACGCGCCCGGTCGGAGCATACAAATGTCGCGCCGCCGGTGTAGCGGATGCAGTCCGGCTCGGTCATTTCCACACCGATGCTGTATGCGTTTGCCGCGCCGACGTGTATCAGTCGGCAATCCCACGGCGCGACCTGATACACCGTGCCGTCCGCTTGCAGCACGGCGTGCGCAAAATACCGCGCCGTCTGCCACTGCCGTGCAAACACGGCAGCGCTCGGCTGCGGACAGCCCACGCTGTGCAGCACCAGCTTGCGCACCTGGATTCTTGTATACTGCTGATACAGTGGGTTTTGTGTCACAAACGCCGGAATGATCTGCATTCCATCGCCTCCTTATTCGATCGGTTCGTCGATTGTGATGATCAGGTTCGTGCCCTTACCCTTTGCGCTCACGCGAAAATACGCCGCAGAGGCGGGCACGTTGCTCGCCGATTCCGTCACCTGAAACGTCATGGCCGTGGTGCTCTCCGGAATGCTGCTCGGGTAATAGACGCTCGCATCGATCTTTTTTGCCGGCATGACGTTTCCGAGCAGCTGGAATGTGCTGTCATACCATCCGACGCGGGAATGCTCTTCCGTCTTTGAGAATATGATCCCGTCGCCGCCGATGCGGTAGATGTGCTTTGTCACGTTCCCGGACAGCGGAATGAAGCCGGTCGTCACAAACCCGTTTTCCTCCTGTACGGCTCCGGATGACGACAGGTTATAGCCCTCCTGATACGGCAGGGATGCGCCGCTGCTGTCCACGGCTGTGGGCACAACGTTTGTGTACGTCACGGGCTTCGATGCCGTTGCCGTGATGGTGATGTCTCCGGTCACGCGCGCGACGGACACCACGCCGGTCTCGGCATTGTATGCCGTCGCCGTGATGTCCGTGCCGCCCATGCTGACCCTGACGGTGTCGAAGCTGTACCCGTTTTTCGGCGTCAGCGTGGTCGTGTATGCCGCGCCGTCTTCGACGGCGGTCGCGGCGTTGCTGCCGGAGCAGCCGGTGAGCGCTGTCCGGACGGCTCGCATGATCACCGCAAAATCGAACGACAGCGTGCGGTCATAGCCCGCGCCATAGCAGAATGAATAGATTTTTTTCTCCGCCGGATCAATGACGTTGACGGTGAACGCCGTGGCGGTCACGCCCGGTGCCTTGCTGTAGGTCGGCTCCTCGCCGAATTCGATCCGGTTGCTGTCCGGCAGGTCGTTTTCACCCACCTCATTCGTCCGGTAATAGTTGGCGGACGGGCAGCAGATGCGCAGCGCCGCCATCTGCTCCGTCGGCGGGTTGGACTGGGAAACGTTGTCCGGCACAACGTAGATCCTGGACGTCTTGAAGTTGTGCAGATGCCCGTGGAAATTCCCGTAGCAGACAGCGCTGTTTTTCCCCGCAAAGGAGACCGTCTCGCCGCCGATCGTGACGCTGCCGCCGTCCAGATACGCTTTGAGCACCTTGCCGCCCGCCCGCGCGCTGCCCCAGTCCAGCGGGTAGTGTCCGAGGATCACAAAGCCCCACGCCGCGCTGTCCGCCTTGCTGCCGAGGTCGGCAAGCGTCTGCGCGAACCACAGCAGCTGTGCCTCCGAGAGCGCGTCGGCCGCGTTTTCTCCGCCGGTGATCTCGCCCTCAACGGTGTTGAGATTGATGATGCGCAGCTTCTTTCCGGGAAGATCCCGGTAGCAGTATCCGGCCTCCGCGCTGCCGTAGACCGCGCCCGCATTGTAGTCTGAAAAATACTTCCGGATCCGCGCCGCGCCGTACAGATTTGTGAGGCTTCCGGTTTCGGCCGCGAAGTACTCGCCCGTGTCGTGGTTTCCGGGCGTCCAGAGCTGCGGGATGCCGCGCAGGCCCTCCTCGAGCCAACGGTGAAACTCCCTGCACTGCGCCTCGAACTGCGCCGTCGTGGTCGTCTTGTACCCGAAGGTGAGATCGCCCAAAAACGCCGCGAAATCCAGCGGCGTCACGTGCGACAGCGCCTTGATCGCGCGGCAGGCGTCCATGTTTCCGGCCTCGATGTTTGCCTTCCAGCCCGTGGATTCGTCGGTTGCGTGGTGTGCATCAGCGACCGTCACAAAGACGATGCTCGACGCAGTCTTCACGGCCTGCACCTTCTGCGCCAGCGCGAGCACGCCGTCCTTGACGTAGTCCGGGATGTCAGCGTGGGCGATCTGATCGCCGCCCGGGATGCTGCGCACCGCCGCGCCCATCTGCGCGATCCTGTACGTTTCCGCACCGCCTGTTTTCTCGCGGATGGCGTCGGCGATGTCCTGCACGGAGGCTTCTTCGTAGAGTTTTTTCATCAGTAGCCCACCTCCGTGCCGTCGGCGATCGTCACGGTCTGCGCCGTGCTGCCGTCGTACATAACCGTCGTGCTGCCGATGCGGATCGTCAGCGCCTTCGGGTTCGGCAGCGCGGCGGGCGCGATGTTCTGCGTCATCAGCTCGATCCTGACCGGGACATCCCAGACATCGCTGGTCGTTTTCGCCTGAAGCTTGACGGCGCAGAACGTGTGCCGCTCGGAATCGGCCACAAGCGACGAGAATGTGAGGATGCCGTTCGTCGCGCCCTGATAGAGCATCAGAAAGTGCTCGCCTTGAAACTCGAGCTGCGCATAGACGCGGTGCGTCGGATTTGCGCTGACGTAGGCGTGCAGCTCTGCCGGCGTCATGTCGGCCGTCGTGCCGGACAGATCGCCGCCAATGTGGAGGATCCGCGTCTGCTGTGCCATGCCGTCGAGCTTTTTCTTGTCCGCTGCCGACATCAGACCGGCTGCCGTCTGCGTTGCCTCCGCTTGTCCGGATTTTTGGTCCCATGCCGCCGCCTGCTCTGCCGTGATGCCGTCGAGCACGGCCTTGTTTGCGTGCCGGTGGCGCATGGCGGAGTTGATGGCGATCTGATGGCTCTGCCCCGGCGACGGGACGGCGGCGCCGTTCGTGCGTTGATGCCACTTTGCGTATTCATCGAGTGCAGCGTTGAACAGCGCCATGCTGTCGGCGTAGTGCGCGGTCTCGTGTGCGGCGTAGTCGCACATGGCAATGACGTAGTACACGTACAGGCGGTCAAACGGCGCCGGCACGAGCAGCACGGTGCCGCGCTCGGTGTCCGCGTCATAGGTCACGCACTGCTCGGGCGCTGCGTCGAGGATGCGCATCTGGATCATGTGCTCGCACTCGTTGAGCCACTGGATCTTTGCCGCGTCGTCCCACGCATTCGGGCAGATCGCGTCAATGCGCGTGAGCGCCTGCTGAAGCGTCGCCATGCTCAGAGCCCCAGTGCACCGCTCTCGGCGGCAAAGCGGGCGGTCTCGCGCTCGATGAGCGCGCCGGTGCGCGCATCCTGCGCCTCACCCTGCGCGAGCACGAGGGCAAAGCGGCGCGCGATCGTCACGTCCTCGCCGCGCGGGATGCGCACGGTCTCGCCGTTGACGGTCACGATCTTATCCTCCTTGTAGCTGCCGTTGTCACGAAACAGGTGCACGGTCACGGGCTCGCTCAGCCAGGCCTCGGCGGCGCGGTCGGTCATTTTTCTGGTTGCCATAGTGTATTCCTCCTTGTTGTAGGTGCGCCTCCCGCCGCAAGGCGGGAGGCATTTGGTTTCTTACTCGGTATAGGTGCTGCAGGTCTCGATGCGGCGGATGGCGCTGTCATCGAGGCGCACGGCGACCTTCGTGGCCTTCCAGCCGACGCTTGCGCGCTGGTTGAGCGGGTCGCCCGTACCGGCAGAGCCGAGCTGCTTGACGATGTGCTCGAGCCCGCCGCCGGTGATCTCGGTCGTGCCGTAGCCGTCCGCGCCGAGCACGAGCGTGACGTACACGTCGCGTCCCTGCGCACCGGCCTCGCCGGGGTAGAGGATGGCATTGTCCTCGACCGTGACCGGGGCGTCGACGGTCATGGAGCTCGCGGTGTTTTCCCTGACGGTCACGCAGGCATTGCCGATGAGCACCTGACGGCCGACGAGCGCGCCGGGCTTGACCGTGCCGCCGTCGAACGCGACGGTGGTCTTGCCGCTCACCGCGCCGTTTGCGAGCAGCGTGCGGCTGTCGGCGGCCAGATCTTCGGCGTGGAAGATCTTTGCCTCCGTGCTCTCGACGAAGCGGCAGCCCTCGATCTTGCCGATCTCGCCCTCGTACATGTGCTCCGTGTCCACGTACTGGTGCGGCGCGAGCCACTTCGGGTCGTTCATGAGGTCGTATGCCACGTCGGGGTGGATGATGACCGGGAACGCGCCGTCGATGCGGCGGCAGTTGGCGTTTTTGAGTGCGCGCACGGCGCGGCGGATGCAGTCGACGGTCAGGTAGTTGTTGTCGGCAGCGCCGGCATTGCCGCCGCGCAGCAGGTAGCGGGCGGACACGGACTCGTCGGCGTACTGCACGTTGTCGCCGCCGACGAGCACCTCGCGCGTGATGGTGTCGAGCGTGCGTCCGGCCTGTGCGCCGAGCAGCTTTGTGGCCATGGTGAGGTTGTTGTCGATGGCGGTCAGCAGCAGCAGGTCGCTCATCTGGATGTAGCCGCCGTACTGACGCACGGCCGCCTCAACGGTGCTCATGCTCAGACTCTGCCCGTCGGGGGTCACGCCCTCGGTCAGGGCGGTCAGCGCCTTGCCGAGCGGGGCGAAGCGGCGAAACTGGATCGTCTTGCCGCCGTTTGCGGGGATGGGATGCTTCTGCGCGAACTGATCGTGCACGAGCTCGGGCTCGGCCGCGTCGATGAGGTAGTCGGAATAGAACGTTTTCATCTCCTCGGTCAGGCTCTGCTGGGTGGTCACCTGCGTGTTTGCGTCAAACAGGCGCAGGTCCATGCGGATGTTTTCCATACTCATGTCTCCTTTTTTCTCTGCTGTCCGCTTCCGGGGACAGCGGCGGGGCAGCACCCGGCCGCTGTGCTTCCGTTGGGTTCCTCCTGTGCGGGGGCGCGGCCGGTGTCCTCCGCAACGTGGCCGGGGTAGGCCTCGGCAAGCTGCCGCAGACCCGTCACGGCCACGGTAAACGCCGCGCGCACATCGGCCCGGTCGTCGGCTGCGATGGCTGCGTGTCCGGCGCTGAGCGTCCGCTGCACGCCCTGTGCGCCGAGCGTGTCGAGCGCACCCGCCAGCGCGCACATGAGTGCGGATGCCCCGGCGCACACGATGTCGCTGCCCGGGCAGAAGTCCGCGTGTCCGTCGGCGCGCAGCACGCACCGGCCGTTCCGGCAGATGTACGCGAAGCGGGTCACAGGCTCAGCTTCACGCGCTCGCCGCGCTCTGCGCGCGCGGCAAGCTCCGCGCGGTCGGCGCGGCTCATGCGCGACACGTCCGGCCGCACCACAATGCCCGCGCCGCCGCTGCCCAGCCCGTTTTCGACCGGGCGCAGACCGCGGGCGCGGATATGCTCGGCCACGCGCTGCTCGGCGCTGCGTCCGGCGCGCAGACAGGCCGTCTCCAGCAGCGCCTGCGCGTGCAGCGCAAACCATGCCGTGCGCACGTCTATGCCCGCGCGCAGCAGCGCGCAAAACCAGTCATCCTTCAGCGCCGCACCCAGATCAAAGTCCGGGCACTGCGCCGTCAGCTCGTCCGCCTCGCGCGACCAGCGCGCGGCGGTCTGCTCGGCCGCGCGGCGCATATTCTGCTCCTGCCTGCGCTCGATCGCGCCGCGCAGCGCGCCGACGGTCACGGTTTGTTCAGCGGCTTCCGCCGGCGCTTCGGTCTGTGCCGCAGCGGGGGCGGTCTGCTCGGCTGCGGTCATGTTGTTTTCATCCATGCTCTGTGCTCCCTTCTGCCCTCAGCGGGCGCTTTCTGTGATGACGCGGTTTTTCTCCGCCTGCGCTTTCAGCAGCGGGTCGGCGTTCGCATTCGAGCCCGCCTCCGGTGTCTCCGGCTGCGGCGGCGCGATGCTGCCGCGCACGGCCTCGAGCACCTTGTCGCGCCCGGGAAACTGCATCATCTCCAGCATCGGCACGGCCTGCTGCGCGAAGGCGGGGTTAAAGACCCCGAGCTGGTACAGCTGCCGCGCCAGCTCGTTTTGCGATGCGGTCGCATACGGACTCTCCTTTTGTGCGTGCACGGACACGTCAAAGGCCGGTGCGCGGCAAAGCGCCCCGCCGTCCGTGTCCATGCCCACGACGCGGGCGCGCAGCCCGGCGTTGGAGTAGGTGCAGAAGGTGTAGCCCTGCGCGCCCGGCGCTGCCACGCGAAACGGGCGCGTCTCGGTGTAATAGGCGCGGATGAGCTCGATCACGAGCTCGACCACGCGCTCGAACGCGCGGTAGCTTGCGCGCAGCGTGTCGCGGCTGGATTTGCTTCCGGCCTCCTGCAGCGCTGCGATGGCGCTCGCCGCCGTCACGCCGCCGGACACGCTGCCCTGCGTCACGTCGCGGCTGTTGCTCGTCTCCTTGAGCTCGTTGATCTTGAGCTGCAGCATATTCACCCACTGCCCGTCGAGATTGTAGAGGCTGATCTGGCGCAGCCGTTCCTCGTCGATGCTGCCCTCGACCTCGACGAGCGGCTTTGACCAGTCGAGAAATTCCTGCGCATTCACGCCGCAGCCTTTCTTCACCCAGAAACGCGGCGTGGAGGCCTTCATGCTCATCTCCAGCAGGTTGCCGCTCAGCCGGTCGATGTACTGCTGCGGGTCCTTGCTCACGGCGATCATGCCGAAGCCGCACGGCGTCCCGGCCTCGGGGTAGAGCACGTCGAACACGACCGGGTACTGCCCGTGCGGGTAGAAGCCCCCGGCCATGGCGGGGTCATTCTCGCTCGCGTAGAGCAGGTCGCGCCCGGTGAATTTCACGAGGTGCAGCGCCGTGCCGCCGCCGGGCAGCGGCTTTTTGTAGTACCAGTCGACGACGATGCTCTTGTTCGACGTGTCCACCGCGTCGTCGTAGAGATACTGCGCCAGCTCCACGCCGCAGCTTCCGGGACGCGCCTCCGGCCATGCGGCCGCGATGTCGTCGTTGTCCACGAGTGCGCACACGAAGAGGTTGCGGCTGTCCTGAATGTCGGTGATGCCCGGCTCCCAGAACAGGTTCAGCAGGTCGAGCTGCCGCACGGCCACGTCGCCGAGACCGCCGCTGCCGGCGCTGTCCCAGAACACGCCGTAGGCCGCGCATCCGTGCTTGAGCTTATACCACCACGCATCCGACCACACCTGCTCGAAGTGCGTCTTTTCCAGCACCGCCGGCACGATGGCCGACAGCGCCTTTGCGTCCGGCTCATCTTGCTCGCTGCGCGGCAGGATCACCGCCTCCGGAAAGCTGTCCATCGCGTCGGCGTGCTTGGAGACGATGGCGTTGAACAGCCACGCGCTCGTCGGTTCCACCACATCGGCGCCCTGCTCGCGCCGCCGGTCGCGCAGGTACTGCCAGTGCCGCAGACGGTACCACTGCTCGTCGGCGATGATGCGCGCCTCGAGTGCGCGCTTGCCGTCCTTGTAGCGGCGCAGCAGCTGCGTGCCGCGCGCCACATCGTCGGGCGCGATCACGGGCTCGCTCATGTCCGGCAGCCCGGCCTCTGCCGCCGCGCGGTAGGGCAGGGGGTTCGTTTTTTCGTTTGTCATAGACGCTCCTTTGCTGCCGTTTCCGGCAAATAGTTTACATAACTTTTAAAATTTTTCGAGAAAAAGAGACTGCTGTCGCAGTCTTTTCCTGTTTACATAATTAATCATTGCTCAGAGGGTCGAACACTTTTGGCGTCCGCTGCACCGCCGGGCGCGGCGCAATGGGATCGGACTGGCACAGATACCGGATCTCGTCGGCGATGTGGTCCTCCTGCCGCGTGTCGACGTCCTCGGGCGCGTGCGCGTCGTAGCGCAGCAGCGGCAGCGTGCGCCGCGTGTCCCGGCAGTTGCGGAACACATACAGCATCGGCAGTCCCGCCGCATCGAACGCGAGCCGGTAGTGCACCTGCATCCAGCCGGGCAGGCGCTTGTGGTCGCCGGGCTCGAAGTACACGCCGTACCGGTCGGCAATGTCGGCGATGCTGTCGCCGCGCGATGCGTCCCAGATCGCGGGGTCTGCCACGCCGCGGATGTCCCGTCCGCGCAGATAGGGGTGCGTGGTTTCGGTGGCGCGGATCTGCGTGAAGATCTGCTCCGGCGTCCAGCGCACGCCGGTGTCCGGCTCGCCGGGCACGCAGCCGTACAGCTCGAGGATGCGGTAGAGCCGGCCGTCAAAATCCACCGCCCACCAGCCCACGGAGAAGGGTTTGGCATACCCGAAGTCAAAGCTGCGGTATACCCGCCATGTGTCCGGAATGTCGAACGGCTCGATCACGTGCGTCCACTTTCCGTCGGCGTAGTGTGCGGGGTCGTCGCGCCATTCGGCGAATACCTGCCCCTCGTATACGTTCCAGTCGCCCTCAAGATGCGCGCGCCGCTTTGCCGGCGGCAGCGCCTCGAGCCGCTTGAGATAGCCGGGGTCGCGCTGCATCAGCACCTGATTGTCATAGACCTTTGCCGGTATGAACACATAGTCCTGCGGGGACTCTCCGTCCCGGAACGCCCGGTCGATGAACAGACGCTTGATGTACGCGTGCCCCGGACCGCCGGGGTTGCAGGTGTAGTAGATGCGCGGCGTGAAATCCGTGCGTGTCGTGCGCAGGCAGGTCGCAATGAAGGTCAGCCAGTCGGGCTCAAAGTTTGTTGCCTCCTCGAAGCCGATCACCTCGTACTCCTGCCCCTGATACTGCGCGCAGTCGCTGTCGTTGTCGCAGTAGCCCATCACGAGCCGCGACCCGTTCGGAAAGCGAAACGCGCGCTCGGTGCTGTTCCACGCGGCGTATCCCTCAAGCTCCCGCTGCAGCGGCAGGATGTGGTTTGCGCGCAGCTCCGGCAGCGTCCGGCGCAGCAGCAGGAGCTTCAGTCCCGGGTAGCGCATGGCGAGCAGCACGAGCTTGCGCCGCATGGCCCAGCTCTTGCCGCCGCCGCGCGCCCCGCCGTAGGCGACGTTTGCCGCCTCTGCGCGGAAGAATTCCTGCTGGCGCGGACTTGGCGTCTCGCGCCGCAGCACCTTATAAATGTAAGGTTCGTTTTTGCGTGCCATCGCGCCACCTCACCGGCTCCACTGCTCGAGCGCGCCCTCAAAGCGCAGCACCTGCGGCTCTGCCTCGCCGGTGTCCTTGTCGCTCGCCTGACTGAGCACCATCCCCGCCGCCTTGAGCCGCAGCTCCGGCTTCACGGCCGTGTCGGCCGCCATCTCGGCCAGCTGCTCGAGGATGCGCGCCTTTTCGTCCTCAAGGTCCATCATGTCCCGCGCTCCCGGTACGAGAGCACGTAGTCCTCGCCCTCGGCCGCCGCCGCGAATTCGTAGCGCGTGAGTGCGTCGTGCACATCCTGCTTCGGCAGCCGCAGCGTGCCGCCGTCGCCCCGGCGCACGCACAGCGCCGCCATGATCGCGCCCGCGAGCCCCAGCAGCTCCTCGTAGGCCGCGCGCTGCGTGCGCAGCTTGCGCCGCAGCGCCGCGTTCGTCTCCTGTCCCATGTACCATCCTCCTTTTGCGTTTTTTCTGCCCGCCCAACCGCCGAGCGCCCGCCCAACCGCCGAGCGCCCGCCCAACCGCCGAGCACCCGTCCGGCCGCCAAGCGCCCGCTGACCGCGCCCCGGCTGTCCCCACACCCATCTGTTGACCTTGTGCCTCTTCCGATAAACAGTTTACATAATGTTTCGCACAGCTTTCTTTTGCGGCTGTCGTGCGGTTTTTTGGCGGTCGTATTTGCACCATGCGGTGTGCACCCCTTCTATTTCCATTTTATTATGCATTTGCATATATGTCAAGCGAAATGTTATCTCGCTTTCACTTTTCCGCGGATGCAGATGTCACCGGCTCGTGTTATAAGTCCGGAAATGCCCGGAGTTTTGGTTGACATAACGATAAATTCTGCTTTCGCTTGTTTTCTTTTCGTCCCCACTTTGTGCGTCAAACTCGGTCAAAATTCACTGCCGCGCTCCACAAAAGCTGGAAAGGAAAGCAAAAAAGGTTGCAATCTCGTAACACTTGGTGTAAAATATGCATCTGTGTGTGCGTGTTATGTCAACACTCAGCAAAATCCGGAACAGAGGGTATTATCTATGAAGAAACGAATTGTCAGTCTGGCGCTGACGCTGTGCCTGCTCGCGGGGCTGCTGCCCTGTTTGACGCTGGGCGCCGCGGCGGCCAGCCGGGTCGATGCCGCGCCGTATGCGAGCGTGGAATATGCGAAAAACTCCGGCGTGAAAGCGGGCACCGTGCGCTACATCTCGCAGGTGCCGTCCTATACGGATCAGTTCTGCGCCGACTACTGGGGCAGCTATGTCGGCTATGCCAACCATGAGTGCTTCACGGCGTGCATCTCCATGGCGCTGTCCTACCTCGGCATCGATGCCACGCCCGGCGCGCTCGGCGACTATTGGCGCAGCCGCGGGCATTACGGCACGCCCTTTGCCACCACGCCGGAGGATGTCGGCTTTTGCGGCGCGACGTATTACAAGACCTCGCTGGCCGAGGCCATCTCGCGCTACGTCGGCGGCGAGGGCAACTACAGCCCGCCGATCATCCACCTTGACAGCTATTCGGCCAACGGCCACTATGTCATGATCATCGGTCAGGTCTCGGCCACGGAGTACCGTGTGCTTGACCCGGCTTACCAGACGATCTACACCATGACGCTCACGAACGGCAGCACCGTCAACTACTTCAAGGGCAGTGAGCGCGTCACCGAGGCCGTGCAGTATTCCTACCCCGTGCATCGCTGGAGCACCTGGACGGCGATCGAGACGGAGGACGGCGCCGTGAACATGGAGCGCACCTGCTCCATCTGCGGCAAGACCGAGACGGCCAGGATACCCGACCCCTGCATCGGCGATAAGTATTGCGCCGGGAGCGCCTTTGACGATATGGTCTCCGCCGACAGTTGGGCGCACAAGGGCATCGACTACTGTGTGCTCTTCGGCCTCATGAGCGGCGTCGGAAACAACCTGTTCGACCCCGACGGCATGACGACGCGCGCCATGCTTGTCTCGATCCTCTACCGTATGGCCGGGGAACCGGACGTGTCCGAGCTGCCCGAGACGCCGTTTGAGGACGTCGAGCCGGATGCGTGGTACGCCGACGCGGTGCGCTGGGCATATGCAAACGAGGTTGCCGCCGGCATGGACGATACGCATTTTGCACCTGATGACCGCCTCACGCGCGCGCAGCTCGTCACGATGCTTTACCGTGCCTACGGGCCGGAAAAGGATGTCCGCCCGCGCCCGATCGGCGGCTATACGGACTGGAACACGGTTCCCGAGTGGGCATACCCTGCTGCGACCTGGGCCGTCTCCATGGGCTTGCTCTACGGCACGAGCAGCACGCAGCTGAGCCCGAATGCCGGCGCCAACCGTGCGCAGCTGGCCGCCTTCATGATGCGCACCTGTGAGCTGCAGAGCGAGCTGGATGCTTGAAAAATTGGACAAACGAGTAGATTAGTTTCGCAAAGTGTGCAAAAATATTACAAACAGAACATAATGGCCAATGAATTATGGTGACAGGTGGGTTACTATAAGAACATTCAAAACAACGGGCCGGTCTCTGCCGGCAGCGAAACGGAGGCACACTTCATGAAGCAGAATCGGACGCGCATGGCGCTCGCGGACGCCTATCTGCGTCTGCTCAACGACTATACGATCGACCGCATCACGGTCAAGATGATCACGGATGCCGTTGGCTGCAGCCGCAAGACGTTCTATTATTATTTCACGGATGTGTACGTGCTCACGCAGTATGTGTTTGAGCTGCGCGTGCAGCACTTCCTGAACACGAACGGCAATTTCGAGACCATGCGCGAGGGCTTTCTGACGCTCGCATCGAACCTCTCGAACGATCGTCAGGCCATCCTGAATATCTACCATGGCTACGGCAAGGAAGAGCTGGAGCGCTTCACGTGGGAGACGAGCGATTACTATGCCCGTCAGGTCATCACAGATCGGAAGAGCGTCGTGTAGGGAAAGAGT
>OGLG01001418.1_pt1 | contig 13857 bp, 7 predicted proteins | sample 1572621 | NCBI WGS metagenome assembly OGLG01 (sample SAMEA2581912, study PRJEB24529) | metagenome | biome: Human gut stool | place: China | collected 2011 | reverse complement strand
GTGCTCCGCCTCAACACCGACGGCCGCGGCGAACTGCTCGGCGAGTTCCAGGGGCAGGACGAGCTGCTTGTCATTCTGAAAAACGGCGAGTTCTACACCTCGAGCTACGACCTCACCAACCACTACGAGGACAATATCCTGCGCATAGAGAAATACCGTCCCGGCCACGTCTGGACGGCGATCCTCAACGACGCCGACCAGGGAGGCTACCCCTACCTGAAACGCTTCAAATTCGAGAGCACGTCGCGCAAGCAGCGATGGCTCGGAGAGAGCGAGAAATCGACACTGGTTCTTCTGACCGACGAGCCGGGCGCCCGTTTCCTCGTCACTTTCGGAGAGGCTGATGCCTTCCGCGAGCCGATGGAAGTGTCGGCCCACGATTTTGTCGGGGTTAAATCATTCAAAGCCAAAGGCAAGCGCCTGACAACATGGACGATCGATCATATCGAAGAGCTCGAACCTGAGGCTGTCGACGACGCTATAGACTCGATAGAAGCCGACGACAGCGAAACCTCTGATGAAACCAATGCCGAACCTGACAAGAGCGACGATGAAGTGCGCGATGAGATTCTGGGTCAGCAGCGTATTTTTTAGTCTGCTCGCCCTGACGGGCATGTCTCAGGAGCGCCCGGTGACGTCGGCCTACACTATCGAAGCCGGCTCAGCCCGGCTATGCGATACTTATCTGACGCCGCTGCACTACCGGGGCTGGAACGCCGCGCTCGCCTACGAACGCTTTCAGGCCATGCGCTTCAGTCCCGAGAACTGGATAATGCGCCTCGACGGACGTCTTAGCGTTGACCATACCGAAAATCCGGCCCGCAACGCAACGATGTGGAACCTCGATCTGCGGCTCGGATGGGGAATGATGCGCCGATGGCATCTGCCCTGCAATATCACCCTGGCGGCAGGTGGCTCGACATCTGTTGACGGAGGCGCCCGCTACCTCGCCCGCAACGGAAACAATCCCGTGTCGGCCAAAGGCGCATGGAACGTAAGCCTGACAGGAATGGCCACTTGGAATGTCAGACTCGGGCGCCTGCCTGTGACGCTCCGCTACCAGCCCGAAATGCCGCTGGCCGGAATCTTCTTCGCCCCTCAATACGGCGAGCTATATTATGAGATATGGCTCGGCGACCGCGACGGCCTCGTCCATTTCGCATGGCCCGGAAATTACTTTGTGCTCGACAATCTGCTGACGGCCGACCTCCGCTTCGGTGCGACCGCCCTGCGGATCGGCTACCGCGGCCGCGTCGCCTCATCCAAGGTTAACAATATCGTCACCCGCGAAATAACCAACGCCTTTGTTATCGGAGTGTCGGGCGAATGGCTCAGCCTTTCTCCCGGGCGCACCGCCATCGACGAAAAGATAATCTCAGCCTACTACTGATGAAACGATTTCATATACTCGCCCTGTTGGCGTCGCTGCTGCTGACGACTGCGTGCCACGAAGTCAGGGAATATGAGCCCGACCCGCGCGGAACCTTCGAACAGCTCTGGACAATTCTCGACACCCGCTACTGTTTCTTTGCCGAAAAAGGCATAGACTGGAACGACGTCCACGACCGCTACAGCGAAAAGATAAGCAACGAGATGACGGCCGAACAGCTCTTCAACGTCTGCGCCGACATGCTCGGAGAGCTCCGCGACGGCCACACCAACCTGTCGTCGACATTCAACACATCCTACTACCGCAAATGGTGGAGCGACTACCCCCAGAACTATTCGGCGCGGCTCATCGAAGAACATTATTTCAATTTCAACTACCTCGTAGCGTCGGGACTCACCTACGGAATGCTGAGCCCCAATATAGGATATATACGCTACGCATCGTTCTCGCAACCTATAGGCGAGGGTAATCTCGATCAGGTTCTGGCCTATCTGGCCAGCGCCGACGGACTTGTCATCGACATCCGCGACAACGGCGGCGGCGACATGACCAACGTCGAGATTCTCGTGTCGCTCTTCATCGACAGCCCTACGCTTGTCGGCTATATCAGCCACAAGACCGGTCCGGGGCACGACGAATTCTCAGAGCCCCGACCCTACACCTATAAGCCGGCCGCACCCGGGCGTATGCACTGGACGAAACCTGTGGCCGTGCTGACCAACCGCTCGACATTCAGCGCAGCCAACAATTTCGCCTCGATAATGAAACTGCTTCCGGGCGTCATGATTGTCGGAGCCACAACAGGAGGCGGCTCGGGCATGCCCTACTCCAGCGAACTGACCAACGGCTGGACAATCCGCTTCTCGGCCTGCTCGGTGCTCGACGCCGAGAGAAACACAACCGAATTCGGCGTAGAGCCTACAGAAGGCTGCGCCGTCGATCTCGACCCGCAGGCAGCCCTCGAGGGGCGCGACACGATGCTCGACCGCGCGATCGAACTGCTCAAAATGAAATAGGCAACGAAGCTGTCAGTCCTCTCCGAGATCGTCGTAGGTCTGATAGAGGAAGTCGTTGTAGGGGAAGCGCGTCAGGTGGATCTCCTTGGCTTTCTCGTAAATCATATCTTTCAGCTCGGGGATGTTCAGCTCCTTCTTGGCCGATATGAAAACAGCGTCACCGCCGAGGCGGCTCATCCACGACTCTTTAAGTTCTTCGAGAGTTATGTTCTCGCGCGTGCGCGGAGTAAGGTCATCAGCGTCCTTCTCGACATGGGTGTAGGCGTCGATTTTGTTGAACACCATAATCACAGGCTTTTCGCAGCCGCCGCAGATGTCGTTGAGCGTTTCGTTGACAACCTTTATCTGTTCCTCGAAATTCGGATGGGAGATGTCGACAACGTGAATCAGCAGATCGGCCTCGCGAACCTCGTCGAGCGTCGACTTGAACGACTCGACAAGATGGGTCGGCAACTTGCGGATAAATCCTACGGTATCAGTCAGAAGCATCGGCAGATTGTCGATGACAACCTTTCGGACAGTGGTGTCGAGCGTGGCGAAAAGCTTGTTCTCGGCAAACACGTCGCTCTTGCTCAGCAGATTCATCAGCGTCGACTTTCCGACGTTGGTATATCCGACGAGGGCAACGCGCGTCAGCTTGCCGCGGTTCTTGCGCTGCACAGCCTTCTGGCGGTCGATGGCACGCAGCTGCTCCTTAAGCCATGCTATGCGCGTCAGGATTATGCGGCGGTCGGTCTCGATCTGGGTCTCGCCGGGACCGCGCATACCGATACCGCCGCGCTGGCGCTCGAGGTGAGTCCACATTCGCGTCAGGCGCGGCAGCAGATACTGATACTGGGCCAACTCGACCTGAGTCTTGGCGTTTGCAGTCTGAGCGCGACGGGCGAAGATGTCGAGAATAAGACTCGTTCGGTCGAGAATCTTAACCTGAAGCTCCTTTTCGATATTGGCCACCTGTTTCGACGTCAGTTCGTCGTCGAAAATCGCCAGACCTATATCGTTGGTCTCGACAAACTGCTTGATTTCCTCGAGTTTGCCCTTGCCGACAAATGTGCGCGGGTTGGCATAGGGAATCTTCTGCAGAAACTTCCTGACGCAGACCGCGCCGGCTGTGTCGGCCAGAAACTCGAGCTCGTCGAGATACTCTTTAGCCTGCGCCTCGTTCTGGTTTTCGGTTATAAGACCGACGAGCACAGCCCGCTCGGTCGTAGCTTCTGAAATTATCTGTTCTTTCATTTGTTCAATTGACAGGACAAAATTAATGTTTTTCCTCCAATCTCTCTATAAATAACAAACGCGAGCGCAAAAAAGACACTGAACAAGGCGTTACATTATGCCTATAGCGAAGCTGTCAGTGCATTTCGCAGGCCGTTTTCAATAGATTTGTCGATAGACAATGTAATCAACAGTGGATAAGTGGTGATATTTTTCTAATTTTGAGACTTAAATCAGACGATATGAAACTATTTCAGACTATTTACTTGATATTTGCCATTGCGCTTGTCGGATGTTCAGCGCAATCCACTGACAATCAAGCGACAACATCAGCACCGCTCGACTCACTGGCGCCATCAATGAGCTACAATGAGGCCATAAAACGGCTTGTTGATTCTCCGTCGGCCGATGGTTTCATGTATCACATCGCCTTTTACAAGTCTATTGAGGTTGATTCGCTCAGTCATTACGCCCGGACCATCGATTCGCTCAGCCGGCTGAACGTCGCGGGCGACAACCTTCACTATCTTGTATCGCACCGTCTGCTCTCATCGTATCTTTTGTCGCGCGCCGACTTCGATTCCCTGAAGGCTGAGGCACTGAGTCTGAAACCCTCGCTCGACCTGACTCAGGAGGAAATCGCCTGCCACGTCATCGCCAAAGCCCTTCTGGCCACCGAGCCTACAGATCGGCCGAAGTCTTGTCGCAGGCCGGCCTGATTTGCAGCAACCTCGGGCGCTACCCTACAGCCATGGACTATCTCAACGAAGCTGCCGACACACTTGCCGTTCACGGATGGCCCTGCCGCGAAACAATCATAAATCTCGGCAACCGGGCGTCGCTCTACCAGACCCTCGAAATGGTCGACTCTGCACTCAGCGTCAACCGTCAGGCCATTGGCCACGCTCATTCAAGTCCGAGTTTTCTGGCCGACCTGCTGACCAACCGCGCAATGATTTTTGCCCGCGCAGGCAAGCGCGATTCGGCATATCTCTGTTTTGACTCCACGCTCAGGGTTGTCGACAGACTGGAAGTGCCTTATGTCCAGATGTTCATGCGCCATGTGCGCGCCCGCCGCGCCCTGCTGATGCTCGACGACCCGAAAGCAGGCAACGGCGACATAGCCCAGGCTGTCGCCGACCTTCAGGCGGCCCTCCACGACAAAGTGGGCCAATGGGAAGAGCAATTCGGCGTAGGTCTCGGAATGTTCAAACTCGGACAACCAGGAGCCGTTGAACTAATGAAACAAGCCCACGACTCTATCGCATTATATCTCGACCCGAGAGAACTCCTGTGGGCCAAGCGTCACCTGATCGACGCCTACATAGCCGTAGGCGACCAATCGCGTGCGTCGGCCGAATATGCCTCGGCGTTCGCCCTGGCCGACACTGTTGATATGCGCCATGCCCGCTATCTTTCGATAATCGGCGAAATTCAATATCACATTCGTCAGCAAGCCCGTGAGAACCAACTGCTGAAAAAAGCCCATAACACCGACCGCGCCAAAGTTTTCTGGCTGATGCTCGCCTGCTTGCTCGGCGCGGTTCTTCTTGTGTGGGCCGGCTCGTTTATATTCCTCAACCAGCGTTTCCGAAGCCGTCGCCGTCAGGTCAACTCCCAGCAGATGAATATGCTCATCGAAAACCAGAAAATGCTCAACCGACATATCGACGAGCTCCAGAATGCCGGGGACGGTTCAATTGACTGGTCACGGCTCACCCCCTCGTCGATGTCGCCCGAAGATACCGCCCGTTTCCGACAGTCGTTTACAGCCCTCTACCCTATGTTCATTCCCCACCTTCGCGAGTTCTACCCTGCCCTGACAACCGGAGACGAGACAATGTGTATGTTGATCAAAATCGGGCAGAATTCGTCGGACATCGGACTCACCCTCGGAATCTCCCGCGCCTCGGTCAACACCGCCCGCTATCGTATCCGCAAGAAAATGGCTCTCACGAAAGAGCAGCAACTCGACGAGATAATCGAAAAGTTATGACAAGACAATAGATTCTTTCGTTTTTCAATAGACAATCACCTTTGCATTGCAACAATCTATTCCTAAAATTTGAAATCATAATTACATTTGCTGACAAATCACCCACTTTTCTTAATTAATCAAAAATTTTGCGTTATGAAGAGAACACTATTATGCTTATCGGCGGCGCTATTGCTCGGCGTATGGCCGCTGAATGCACAACCAGACGTGTCGGCCTCCACACCGGCTTCTAATCCGCGCTACACAATCGAGCATCTTTCCGATGCTGCCACACCGCTAATCGAAAAACGCGTAGGGGGCTCTGACTACGACGCTACTCTGCGCCTGCTTAGCCGCAATATAAAGGGCGCCGTCAGCTATGCCGTTCCCGGCGAGGTGAACAGGGTCATGAAAGCCCCGATGCCCGAACCCGACCTCGCTTTATGGGGTGTGGTCGGTTATTCCGACCATAACGAATCAGGCACGATGAACGCCCACCGCGGATTTTATTCAATCCATTGGGTTGAAACCTGACAGTTTTGGACATTTAGGGAAATCGGCAGTGCTCCCGGCCAGCCGGCAGCATTCACCGACGACGGCCGCGTCGTTATGCTCGGCAACTACCAGTCCTACCGCCTGTTCTCGACCAGCACCTGGACCGAAACCGAGACACTCTCAACCCCCGGCCGCAACTATAACCTCTATTCATGCACCTGGGATCCCTACACTGCCGGTCTGCTCGCCTGCACAACCAACATCGACGATAACAGCAGCGAATTCCCCTATCAGCTTGTCTACATCAATATAACAACTATGGAGCGCACCGTTCTGGATAACCTTGCCGTGCCTCTCTACGCCATCGCTGTCGACAACGAGGGAAAAATCTACGCGCTGACTCAGGATTTTGACTTAGTCACCTACGGACGCGACGGCACACCGACTACCGTGAAAACCGCCATCGTGCCCTTTACCCTCGACAAAGCATATGGCGGCAGCGCTATGATGTGGGATCAGATCAACAACCGCCTGCTTGTAGGAATACGCGGCGTAACAGACGAGCCTATGGCCAGCGCCAATCCGTTCCCCGGCTGCCTATATTGGATTGACCCGGCCACGGGCGACGCCACAATGATTCTGCAGTTCACCTACAACGACGAAATCAAAGCCCTTGCATATCCCAATGGCGCCTATATTCAGGCCGCTCCCACACGGGTTGCCGATCTGAAGACTGAATTCACCGCCGGTTCGATGAAAGGCAATGTCTCCTTCACCGCTCCCGCGAATGCAATTGACGGAACCGCCTTAAGCGGCGATCTGACTTATTATATCTATTCCGACGGCAATATCATCAGCTCGGCCACCATCGCCCCGGGCGAAGCCGCCAATCTCGAAGTCACTGCTCCCGACGCCGGAAGACACACAATCGCCGTCCAGCTGTCGAACACTGCCGGACACGGCCCCGTAGCCGGTAACACGCTGTTCATCGGCAACGACGTGCCCAACGCCCCCGTAAATATCACCGCTTCGCTCTCGGGCAGCGGCGTGCTTGAGATTTCATGGTCAAAAGTGACCGATGCCGTCAACGGCGGATTCATCAACCCCGACCAGATTACCTATCAGATTATCCGCTATAACCTGACAGACACCGAAGAAGAGCCCGTTGAGCTCGGTGAATCGAGCACAAACTCATTTTCAATCTCTATGGAGGAACCTGCCGAATTGACCGACTATCAGTTTGGCGTAACCGCCACATTCGACGGCAAGACATCGCACGTGGGCCGCTCGAACGTTCTCAAGGCCGGACTTCCTGGAGCTTCGACTTTTCGGATGAAGCCGAAACAGAAGCCACCTTCTCTTTCCTGAACTACAACGGCAACAATTACGGCAACTGGTCGTGGAGCTATGACGGATGGGGCGACAACAAAAACGGACATGTGCGCGCCTACCGCAACTACAGCGAAAGCGGCGATGTCGACAAATGGCTTGTCTCTCCAGGTCTGCGCTTTCTGAAGGATAAGGTTTACCGTTTCGATGTCGACCTCAAGAATTCAGGCAACAACTATCAGGAACAGGTCGAGGTTCTCGTCGGCACCGACCCCGAAAATCCCGAGACATGGACCAACTATGTGATTGAGCCGACCGACGTGACCTCAAACTCATGGACTACTTTCACAGGCTATATAACCGTTCCTGCCGACGATAAATACTACGTTGCGCTGCACTTCTGCACGCCATCGTCGCGCAGAACCTACTATCTCTATGTCGACAACATGAAGATTGGCGATGCTATAAACGCTTCCGCTCCCGGTTCGGTCAGCAACCTCAAGGTAACTCCCGCCGCATGGGGCTACTACTTCGCCAACGTGTCATTCACGACGCCTACCAAGAACTTCATGCAGACCGAGAATCTGACCTCTCTGACCGCAGTAAGGATTCTCCGCAACGGCGAACTGGTCAAAACAATCGAAAATCCCGCACTCGGGACTGAGCTAACCTTCAAGGATGAGAATCTCGATCCCGGCGCCTACACCTATAGCGTCGTAACCGTCAACGCCGACGGCGAAGGGCCCGCCATGTCAGCCGATACTTATGTCGGAGTCAAGCTCCCCGCCAGCCCCCAGAATGTCAGCTTCGAAGAGAATCCCGCCAAGCTCGGCGAGGTGACAATCACCTGGGACGCTGTCAACAAAGCCGTAGACGGCTCGATGATTCCGCCGACGTTCATCAGCTACGACGTTGTCGAACTAATCGGCGACAAGCAAATTCTGATCGAAACCGTGACCGAGCCATCCTACACCTATCAGGCAGTAGAGCCCGGACAGCTCCAGCAATTCAAGCGCTATGCCGTCTTCGCTGAAACCGAGAGCGGAGTAGGCCGCGGCCTCGCCACTGCCACCAAGCCTGTCGGCGATCCCTCGAAACTGCCTTTCGCTGAATCGTACGCAAATGCGGGAGTGACAACTCCTATCGCTATCAACGGCGCGTGGGGAACGGTTGTTGACGGCGATATCGTCAACGGGCCTGTGGCTGTCGACGGCGACAACGGCTATATGGTAATGATCGGGACGCATATCGACGAAACCGCCGACTACATGATTGGCAAGCTCGACCTGACGGAAGCCAAATCGCCCTATCTCTCTTTCTGGACCTACAATATCGTTCCCAATTCGGGCGACCCCGACCTCAATGAATTTCGTATCATCGTCACTACCGACGGCGAACAAACTGCTGTCAAGTCATTCGCCATCGCTCAGGAATGTCGCCACGAAGGCTGGAACCGCATCCTCGTCGACCTCCGCAAATTCGCCGGCAAGACTATCGAGCTTGACTTCCGCGCCAAAGTGGTCAATATGGCCTTCGTGCTGCTCGACGATGTGCGCGTGTTCGACGCTCCCGACCACGACCTCGTCATAAAGGATTTAGTTACCCCCGACGAAGTCGATGCCAACAAGCCGTTCAACATCCGCACTATCATCGAGAACTACGGTTCGAAAAACGAGAATGACTACACAATCAACATCTACCGCGACAACGAAAAAGTTGTCACCGCTCCCGGCAAATCCGTTTCGCCCACCCAGACAGTCTTTATTGACCTTTCCGACGTCATGTCTACCATGCTCGAAGGGGGCAGACACACCTACCGTGCTGAAATAGTTGTCGATGGCGACAACAACACCGCCGACAACGTCTCGGTCGAAATGCCTGTATCGCTCAAGCTCCCGAAATATCCGACTGTCGAGAACCTCAGCGGCGAAAGCAAAGACGGCGACATCGTGCTCCAATGGGAGAAACCCACTATCGTCCGTAACCCCGAAAAGGTGACCGAAAGCTTCGAGGACTTTGACGCCAACACCCAGTATTTCGACGAATGGAGCCGCATCGACAGCGACGGACAGCCTATCTACGGCTTCACCGACCTCGATATGCCGGGTCTTCTCAAAGGCGCTCCCCAGTCATGGTTCGTCATTGACGAGTCGATGCCTGAATTCGACAAAATCGACTCGTTCGGCGCTTACGAAGGCAGCAAGATGCTCGGCCAGTTCCTTCCCGAGGAAGCGGCCTGCGACGACTGGCTCATTTCGCCCGCTCTCATCGGCAAAGCCCAGGAAATCGACTTCTACGCCCGCGCTTATTTCACAACTGACGTCAGCGAGTTTGAATTCGGCTTCGCAACCGATGAACCTTCGGAATACTTCGGATTCAGCCCCTACAACTTTACGACTATCGCCCGAGTCGCCGTTCGTGGCAACGCCTGGACCCACTACACCTTCGAGGTGCCCGACGGAGCGAAATATTTTGCCGTTCGTGCCAACTCAGTCAACGGCATAATGCTCCTTGTCGACAACTTCACATATCGCCCGCGTGCCAATTCCGACCTTAAGTTAAGAGGCTACAATGTCTACCATAACGGTCAGCTCCTTAACACTTCGCCGATAGCAAGCGTAACCTTCACCGACAAGGCTCCCGAGGTTGGCTCTCACGACTATGCCGTAACAGCTGTCTTCGACAAGGGCGAATCAATACCGATGCTCACCACAGTCGGCCTGTCGGGTCTCGACGCCATCTCGGTCGACGGCATCAACGTGACGGTCGACGGCCGCAACATCATCGTCACCGACGCCGACGGAATGATGCTCTACAACGCCACAGGCGCTCAGCGCACGATTGTTCCCGTAAGCCTGCCCGGCGTCTATGTTGTCGCCGTAGGTGAATCTGTTTTCAAAGTAGTTGTCAGATAAATAATTGCTCAAAATAACCGGGAGGCTGCTCCGCTGTTCAGCGAGGCAGCCTCCTGTGTTGTTCGACACATAGCGGCAGGGTCATTTCGCCATGCGATTTTTAAGCTTCTCGACCTGCTCGGGCGTCAGTTTCAACACCTTAAGTTCAAGCAGATCGTCGCGTGTGGCATAATCACACGGAATCTCAAGCTCGCCCTTGGAATTGACAGCGCCGTAAAGTCCGTCCTTGCGCACAATGGCATAGCCCCAGTTGAAATCCTCGACCTCATCGAACTGAGGCTTGACAACGGTCTTGCCCTGAAGGTCGATAAAGCCCCATTTGTTGCCTATCTGGACAGCTGCAAGCTCTTCGCGGAAAGGGCGCGCGTCGTCAAAGCGGGCGCGGATAACAACACGGCCGTTGGGATTGACATAGCCGTAGCGGCCGTTCATCTGCTGTTGCGGAGTCAGGAAATCGGCCGAAGCCGTCAGCGTTGCGGCCACAACTGCGATGGCCACAAACAAAAAGCGTAAGTAATATTTCATACTACAAAGATAACAATTTTCAGATAAAATTTCTCAACTGCCTTTTTTTAAGATAACGAAAAGCCCGAATTTTCATATATCTTAGCTCGGCGATAGAAGAAAAATTGCACTGGAAACGCTTTTTTTTTGGAAAAAACGAAGCTGCCCGCTATATTTGCGAACGAAAATATTGACAAAACCCAACTCCTTTTCTAAACCATAAAAACTAATTACCATGATCATCGGAATTCCGAAAGAGATCAAAAACAATGAAAACCGCGTGGCAGTTACCCCCGCGGGAGTGAAAGAACTCATTGGCCACGGCCACACGGTCTATGTCCAGCAAACCGCCGGAAACGGCAGCGGCTTCTCCGACAAGGAGTATACCGACGCCGGCGCACAGCTTCTCCCCACAATAGAAGACGTCTATGCCAAAGCCGAGATGATAATCAAGGTCAAAGAGCCGATCGAACCCGAATACAAACTCATACGCAAGGGTCAGCTTCTGTTCACATATTTCCACTTCGCTTCTGACCGTCCTCTGACCGACGCCATGCTCGACTCAGGCGCAACCTGCATCGCCTACGAGACAGTCCGCCTCGCCGACCGCAGCCTTCCGCTGCTCGTGCCGATGAGCGAAGTTGCCGGACGTATGTCGATTCAGGAAGCCTGCCGCTTCATGGAGAAACCTCAGGGTGGACGCGGTGTGCTGATGGGAGGCGTTCCAGGAGTGCGTCCCGCACGAATTCTCATTCTCGGTGGCGGTGTCGTAGGCCGTAATGCCGCCAAGATGGCCGCCGGCATGGGCGCCGACGTCGTCATAACCGATATCTCACTGCCTACGCTGCGCTACATTAACGACACTATGCCCGCCAACGTCAAGACCGTTTATTCGTCGCGTCATAACATCGAACAGGAACTTCCGCAGGCCGACGTCGTTATCGGTTCTGTGCTCGTGCCCGGCGCCAAAGCACCCCATCTCGTCACCCGCGACATGCTCAAGCTCATGCAGCCCGGCGCTCTGCTGGTCGACGTCGCCATCGATCAGGGCGGATGCTTCGAGACCTCGAAACCGACAACCCATTCCGAACCCACCTACGAGCTCGACGGTATCGTCCACTACGCCGTAGCCAACATACCCGGCGCAGTTCCGCGCACGTCGACTTTCGCTCTGACCAACGCCACACTGCCCTACGCTATCCGCCTGGCAGATCTCGGCTGGAAAGAAGCCTGCCGCCGCGATCCGGCTCTGGCTCAGGGCGTGAATATCGTCGACGGCAAGGTTACCTATCCCGGCGTTGCCGAGGCTTTCGATCTTCCTCTGACTCCGCTCGATCTCAACTGATAACATTGAGCTATCACATATCAAGAACGGGGAGGCTGACCGCCTCCCCGTTTCTTATTAATGATGCTTTGACAGTTATCTGACAACAAACTTGCGTCCTTTCGAAAAATAGATTCCGGCAGGCAGTGTAGCGATGTCGGCTTCGGTAGCTCCGCGCATGACGCAGACTCCCATTATCGAGTAAACGTCGAAGGTGGCAATGGCTCCGTCGCCGACGCCGGCAATGCCGGCGCGCTCGGTATAGACCGCAACTTCATCGGAAACAAGACTGGTCAGGCCTCCGCTGCCGTATGCGGTAACTGTGTAGAAATACTGGGTGTGTCCTGAAAGTCCGTCGACAGCCGCCGAAAGAACCTGACCACAGTCGCGGCCGTTCCAGCCTTCGGCATAAACAGGGTTAAACGAGCCGTCATGTCTGACAATAATATCGTCGATATACAGCGAGCCCGAACCTCCGCGATGAAACACGATACGCAACCGTGTAGTCCCTGAAGGCATAAGCGCGTCGTCTTCGCTGCCGCCGATAGTGACGACAGAGCCTTCGGTTCTGACAACAGGGCTGACGGTGTGGACTGTCTGCCACGCTCCGTCGACCATCGACTCGACGCTGATCGAGGCATTGTCGTCGGTCGAGTTGCCGCGATACCAGAACGACAGCGAATTGATCATTCCGGGATATGCCGGAGTCGATATGCGATCGCCGTCGGCCATCATGCGCAACGACGGAGCGGCCTCGCCGTAATAGTTCGCGAGATTGCCGGTAGAGCCACAGCTTGTGGCCCAGCCTTCGGGCAGGTCGAGCCCGGCCGAGAAGTCGACAACATCGGTCAGCGGATCAATTATCTCTTTAGCATAGACGCTGACCTTATAGCCCGAAGCTCCTTCAAGAGCCTCCCAGCGGGCAGTGAATCCGCTCTCGGTCACATCGGTTGCCGCCAGAGCAGTCGGGCGCAGCATATCGATCGTCGGATCGAGAGTCCTGACTGTCATTGGCTCGGAATCGTAGGAGATACGGTCGCCGTCGCATGAGCGGACAACATAGTTATAGTCAGTAGCGGGTTTGAGGTTCTCAACCTTATAGGAGGTTTTGCCTTCGACTTTGACAGTCAGGAACGGCACTTTCGACAAACCTTCGCTGACAGCAAGCTCATAGCTTCCGATTCCGGCCACAAGCTTCCAGTTGGCGGTGAAGGAGGTTGTCGCTATGTCGGTAGCCGGCTCGGTCTCGGGAATTTCGAGGGCATCTCCCCCGCCCTTGACGCGGAAGGTGATATTATCATCGACTTCTGAAATATCGGTCAGCGGCATATCGGGATCGACACCTACCCATGTCGTCATAGCCGGGGTCGATGCCGACGTGAAGCTGTGGACATTGCCCGAACCGGGGAATGGATCGCCCGAGCGCGTTTCCTCGCCATATATACGGTCAGCCTCCACGAGGTCGACACGCTGATGGGCGAATTCGTTGTTTATCGAATTCCTGTCCCACAGCTCCTTATCGTAGTCGATATGCCATATCAGCATACCGTGGCCGCCGGTATAGGTGTCCCAGCCGGTCTGACGCCGGTTCTCGAGAATGAAGAACTCGTTCTCATTGGCAGTCTCTATCAGAAGAGCCACATTCGACTCGGCGAGCGGCTCGAGAACAACATTCTCGGGCCCCGAAAGGCGGC
>OGLG01001416.1_pt1 | contig 13861 bp, 10 predicted proteins | sample 1572621 | NCBI WGS metagenome assembly OGLG01 (sample SAMEA2581912, study PRJEB24529) | metagenome | biome: Human gut stool | place: China | collected 2011 | reverse complement strand
CGCAGGACATGGTAAGAACTCGATCTCATTTTGCTCATAGATCAAACCATTTAACGTAAAGTTACCAACTTCTGAATGACCATATTTAATTTGTCCCCCGGCTTGCGCTATGCAGTGCATGCACTCCGTCCGGAACTCATTGAACTTAGCGTAAGGAGCGGATTCATGATAACCTTTTTGGTCGGTAGCAGGGAAAACGCCTTCATCCGGTGCGATTACGTAATATTCTAATTCACCCATTGCCTCAAATTCCATTCCCGTCACCTCATGAAAAGCCTTACAAGCTTTATGCAAGGTATATTCCGGGGAACTTTCTAAGGGTTCTCCATCCTTATTGAAGAATGAGCAAAGCATGGTAAGCGTAGGTAATTCCGCAAACGGATCCTCGAAAGCCGTACGGAAACGGGGCACCACATACAGGTCACTACTTCCCGCCTCGATAAACGAGAAAAGACTAGAGCCATCCACACGCTCACCGCAAGTCAAGATCGCATCCAGATAGGCCGCATTGTTGATTACAAAGTTTAGTGTTTTCAAACGTCCGTCGCCTGCAGGATACATAAAATTAACCATCTGGATATCTTTCTCATAGATATAACGGATAATGTCCTCTTTCGTAAACTCGGACGCTGGCTTTTGTAAAAACTCCACTAATACGTTGGGAGTCATTTCTAGTTCTTTGTTCATGTCTTATATTGATTATGTTTATAGTGTAGAGAAAAACTTTCCTTTGGAACTGCTAACCGGAATCAAGCTAGAGATCGCTTCAGCAACCTCTATAGGTCGGTCAGACTCTATGATGTCCACACCTTGACGGATGATCATACGGTATGCTTCAGCACGACTTTCGGGTGTGGATAGTTTATCGTCGGAGGGAGCGGTAGATATCATGCACATGACACCTCTTTCATGTAACATATCGATCACCTCACGGACTTCGGGGGTAATCTTCGGACCTACGTAAGCCATGATATGATTCCAAGGTATACCGTTATCCTCATAGTCTTGAACCGCCTCTTTCGTTTTCACGAAGGCCTCAAACATGAAATTCGGGTTTTTCTCGTAAAAGAAACGAGCCGAGGCACCATCATGAACCGTAATCATTACATAAGGTTCCGCTTGCATATCGGTAATCAACTGAGCAGTGCGCTCCATCGGAACATCCTTCTTATCAAGGATTAGGATTGTTTTTCCACGGGCCCAACGAATCGCTTCCTCTAAAGTCGGGATACGATAGTTTGTGATATTTCCTTCGGGATCCTTCAAACGGAAATTTTGCAATTCTTCCAGTCCCATTACTGGTACGCTCCAGTGTATCATCGTGGAAAAGGACGATAACACTATCTTTGGTTAACCTCGGATCTATCTCGAACGTGGCAGGAGTATAAGAGAGGGTATTTTCAAAGGTTTCCATACTGTTCTCAGGATAGCCTTTTCCCCGTCCACCTCGGTGTCCACTAATTAAAGGAATTCGGTCATCGGCATATTGGTAGAAAGATATCAAATCATCTACATTTGATATCTGTAGCGTATTCATTCCGTTGTATTCAAGCTCCTCCTTTGGCGTGTTCAATACGCAAGAACCACAAAGCAGGGCCAGCATTAAAAATCTGGCGGATAAATTGATTTTCATTTCACGATCGTATTTTAGGTGAATGATTCTTTCTATCCGCCAAACTTACACAAAATAAATGATTTTACAGAGTTAGCACCTTAATATTCGTCAACTTTCTGGTCTACACGGAACTTATCCAAACGTGCTTGCAGGCGAGTTTGGATATCAGCATATTCCGGATTATCGTATAAATTATTCAGCTCATTCGGATCACTTTGCAAATCGTAAAGCTCATTGCAATTAATCGCGTCATTATGCTCATTCTTCTCTCCATAGAAATGGATCAATTTATAACGACTGTCACGTACGCCATCGTGGCGACGTACCATATGGATAGCTGGATAATCATAATAATGATAATATAGATACTCACGCCAATCTCTTGGTGTCTCGCCTCCAAACAAGGGGACTAAAGAAGTTCCTACCATATAATCAGGTTTCTCGATACCGGCTATATCCAGATAAGTCGGGGCATAGTCAATGTTCTGTACTAAGGCCGTACATTCACTTCCCGCCTTGATTTTAGCAGGATAACGGATAATCAACGGCGTACGGAAAGATTCTTCATACATGAAACGTTTGTCGAACCAGCCATGTTCACCCATGTAAAAACCTTGATCCGAGGTATAAACGATCACGGTATTATCCATAAGCCCTTCTTTTTCCAGATAGGCGATCAAACGCCCTACCTCATCGTCAATCGATTTGATGCAACGTACGTAATCCTTGATATAACGTTGATATTTCCATTTAACCAAATCCTCACCTTTCAGGTTCTCGTTAATGAATTTTTCGTTACGAGGCTTATAAGAAGCGATCCAAGCCTCCCGTTGTTCCGGGGTCATACGATCCAAAGAGGCCTCCCAACCACCAATATTCCATTCCTTTTTATAAGCCTCCTTATCTTTAAGCTCATCTACCTTCAAATCATAAACCAAAGTCATATTTTTGTCTATACTCATCTCTTGTGTACGTGCGGCATCGCAACGAGTAGCATAATTATCATTGAAAGTATCTGGATATGGGAACTCTACATCCTCATATAAATCCATATATTTCGTATCCGGCATCCAGTTACGATGTGGAGCCTTATGATGAACCAGCAGGCAGAAAGGCTTATCCTTATCCCTCTCTTCCAAAAACTCGATAGCGTGATCGGTCGTAAGGGTCGTCGCATATCCCTCTTCTTTTACATACTTGCCATTCGATTCATTGCTTTTAAACTCTGGATTATAATAATCTCCCTGATCCCATAACACATGATAATAATCAAAACCTTTCGGCTCACATTGCATATGCCATTTACCGACAACACCTGTTTGATAACCGTGCTGTTGTAAGATTTCAGAGAAGAATACTTTTGTCGTATCAATACCTTTTCCTAATTGTCTTTGTCCGTTTTGATGGCTATAAAGACCGGTCATCAAACAAGCACGGCTAGGAGTAGACAGAGAATTCTCTACAAAGGCTTGCCTGAATAACATTCCTTCCGCAGCCAAACGATCTAAATTTGGTGTTGGTGCCAATTTACCTAGCGCATGTCCATAAGCGCTAATAGTTTGATACGAATGATCATCCGTCATGATATGGATGATATTAAGCGGCTTCTCTGCCACTTCTTTTTGCCCGGTTCCGCATGCGGAGAATAAGAAGGCCGGAGCCAAGAAGACCCCATAGTTAATCGCATTCTTCATGTATTCAAAATTTTAAAATTACACAAACGTACAAAAAACAGAAATTATCACCAATAATACTTCCGGGCTATCTCAGCCATAGTCGGATATTTACTATCCTCATCGTCATATTGTTGTTTCAATTCCAACAGTTTTGTCTTCAACTCTTTAATCAACGCCTTTTTCGATGGGTCGTGATACAGGTTCTTCATTTCCATTGGATCCTCTTTCAAGTCATACAATTCCCATTCGGGAGTTCTGGACTCATTCTTGGTCCCGGTCATTCCCAACGACTCTCCATAATAGAATATCAATTTATAGCGATCCGTACGGATACCATAGTTGGCTGTCACGTTATGGTCGTTATCCGCATTCATCCAATAGCGGTAATACATAGCCTGTCTCCAATTAGCTGGGGTCTCATTTCTCAAATTCGAGCGGAAACTTTCTCCCTGCATTTGGCTAGGCTTGTCCATTCCGGCATAATCCAAAAATAGAGGAGCGAAATCGATATTCAATGTTATATCCTTATTATCCGTGCCGGGTTTGATTTCTTTCGGATAACGGATAACAAACGGCATACGCAAGCATTCCTCATACATCAATCGTTTATCAAACCAACCATGTTCCCCCAAAAAAAATCCTTGGTCTCCGGTATAGATGACAACCGTGTTTTCCGCCAATCCTTGCTCATCCAAATAGTTCAAGATACGACCTACGTTTTCATCAATACCAGCGATACAGCGCAAATAATCTTTAATATACAATTGATAAGCCCAATGGCGCAACTCATCACGGCTCATATCCGTAGGTATATCCGTTTTCACATCCGTCTGCCTCAAATGCTCCATGCTCATCCGTAGCAACTCCGCATACTCTCCCTTGCCCTCATATGTGTCCAATAAGTTCTCCGGCTCCGGGATCGTTACATCTTTCAATAAATCCTTGAAACGCTCGGCGGGTGTCCACGGTCTGTGAGGAGCCTTGAAATGGCACATCATAAAGAAAGGCTTGCTCTTATCTCGATTTTCCATATATTTGATAGCCTCACTTCCTATCACGTCGGTAGAATGCCCTTTATACACTTTACCCGTTCGGGGATTCGCATGCGGATCATTCCCCCATGTACCTTTTTCTATAAGCATCGGGTCATTATAACGGCCCTGTCCAGGCAAGATATTGTAATAATCAAAACCTGTAGGTTCCGCATGCAAATGCCATTTACCGAATATAGCGGTTTGATATCCTGCTTGCTGCAAGCATTTCGCTACATTCGGAAGATCCGGATCTAATGGATCTTGCAAAGTATATACACCATTCTTTTGGCTATATTGTCCTGTGATAATCGCTCCACGGCTCGGGGTACTGATTGAGTTCGTCACAAAACAATTCCTCAATATTGCGCCCTCATGCGCTATTCGATCAATATTGGGGGTCGGTAAGACCGTTGATAAAATTCCACCATAAGCACTTACCGCCTGCGAAGCATGATCGTCAGACATGATATAAATGATATTCGGTGTCCTATCATTCTGTGCCATGGCTGTTTGAACAGCACTAAAGTCATATAGGAAAATGCTTGATAATAAAATGTATTTGCATTTCATCGTATTTGTATTAATTTATTATACCAAACTTTTATAAAGCTATTAATAAAAAAGGATATATTATAATCCTTCATAAATCATACTTCTTGCGAATCAGTAATGCCCTTGATTCCGATGATCCGTGTGAGGTCTCACGGTTCGTTTCAAAGGGATATTCATTCCATCCGTAGACTCCAGCCAGTCATAAATCTGAGCATTCAATTGTTTGATTGTCTCTTTATATTCAGGTTCCGCAATCAGGTTCGTAGTTTCATACGGATCATTTTGCAAATCATAGAACTCATTCGTATCCCAAACCCCATGATAACGGATATACTTATAACGATCGGTGCGGATACCATGCATCGTTGGTGTCTGCGGAAATTCATATTCCCAATAATACTCGTAGAAGATATGATCTCTCCAATCCACCTTTTCTCCCTTGAGCAAAGGCAAGAAAGAATATCCCACCATCTGCTCAGCCTTTTCTAAACCCGCACAAGCCATAATTGTAGGAGCGACATCTACATTTTGTACCATATTCTCTATTACCTTACCTCCCTCAAACATACTAGGGCAACGAACCAACATAGGAACTCGCACAGATTCCTCGTAGAACTGTCTTTTGTCGATCAATCCATGTTCTCCCCACGCAAAGCCATTATCACCCATGTAAATAACCAACGTGTTATCATCTAACCCTGCTTCTTTCAGATAATCCAAGACAGAACCGATACTTTCATCTACAGAACGCAAGGTCTCACAATATTTACGAACTTGAACATCCCAAGGACGGCCATGGTAGGAATAGTCCACCCCATGCCAACTTTCTCTTTGACTTTTCACCCAATCCGGAGCCATTTTTTCTCCATAATACTCTTTTCCAAACGCAGCCTTTCCTGTTTTCTTATCAATAGTCGGCAACTCTTTAATGCCATAATGAGGCGTATTGAAGTTCGGAGGTAATACCAATTCCTTATTTTTATAACAATCCTTATGGCGCTTTGCGGCTGAAAAATTGTCGTGCACACCCTTATGAGACAAATAGACAAAGAACGGTTTATCCGCTTGTTTTTGTTCTTTCATGAATTGGATCGCATGGTCGGTCAAGAGATCCGTAACATAGGTACTGTCTTTATATTGTATCCATTCCCCATTTGTATTTATACGAGGGTTATAATATTCCCCCTGCCCCTTGAAACCTTCCCAATGATCAAAGCCTGGTTGAGGAGCCCCTGAGTCATTTCCCATGTGCCATTTTCCAAAGAAAGCAGTTTTATATCCACACTCCTGCAAATATTGTGGAAAAAAGATCAATCCATCAGGAAGAGGAGCGGCATTATCAACCACCTTATGGCTATGTGAATACATGCCGGTCAAGATGGAAGCACGGCTGGGAGAAGAAAGAGAGGTCGTAACAAACGCATTTTTGATATGCGCTCCTTCCTTGGCCATCCGATCCATATTAGGAGTTTCCAACCAAGGGATCGTATTCATGAACCCCATATAATCATACCGGTGGTCATCCGAGAGAATAAAGACAACATTTAATGGTTTCGTTTTTTGTGAAGTATTGTCTGCTTCCTGATTTTTAGGCTGGCAGGCCAAACATTGACTTACGATAGTCAATGAAAACAAGGTATTATTGATATTTGTATTCATATTGATAAAAGTTGAGGAGCTGTAAGTTTTACAGCTCCAATTAACATTTTTTTACCTAATTAGGGAGTAACGCCGTGCGGGAATCAAATCCAATTCCCGTTGAGGAATAGGCATGAGAATCATGTAATCCTTTATATTACTAGCAATGTCCGTCTTATTCTTCTCAGCGACTTTCGCTTCGTATGTGCTGTGCTCTTTCATCCGTTTTATGAATGTACCTGTACGTACGAGGTCAAACCAGCGATGTCCTTCTATCGGAAATTCCAAATAACGCTCTTGTAAGACTGCTGCCCGGAAAGCATCTTTAGACAAACCCTCATAATTTTCAGAAGAATCACCAAACGCACGCTCTCGAACACGATTTAAAACTTGATGAGCTTTCTCTGATTCTCCGATTTCATTTAACGCTTCCGCATACATAAGCAAGGCATCCGAATAACGGATGATATGCATATTGATCTCACAGAACTTAATAGCCGTTAATCCATCTTGCCAATACTTGCCAAACAAAGGAATACTTGATATCAATTCCTTTCCATTTACAGGGTTCGTATAATGCGTTCTTAAATTCACGGCTTTACGTTTATCATTTTCCTTAAAGGTATTATTTAATTCCATAGTGGGAATATCCGCCTCATTAGATCCACTAACTCCGATCGGTTCAGGCAAAGAATATTTGGGTCCCGTTAAACTCATTTCATCATTATGAGGTAATGGGTCCGCCTTATATTCAATATAAAAGACAGCCTCTTTACCAGCTTCAGTATCCAAGTTCCAATTATCTCCATACTCCACATGTAAACCATACCCATAAGCACCTTCTTGTTCAACAACCTCTGCCAGTTTTTCCTTTGCTTTGGAATAATCACCTTTCGTCAAATACACCTTTCCTGCTAAAATCTTGGCAGCACCTTTTGTCGCACGCCCTATATCTGTAGTCCCATATTCTGAGGGATAAGGAAGGGCACTTTCCGCATCTGTCAAATCAGATAGAATCTGTTCATAGATCTGCTCTTTCGCAACTCTCGGCCCCATAGCATCATCTATTGTCTCTAACTGAGTCACCAAAGGAACATCTCCAAAAAAGCGGACTAAATTGAAATAATAAAGAGCACGTAAGAATTTTGCTTCTGCTATAAATCTTTTTTGTAAATCAGGATTCATAGTAACAGATGGAATGTTATTAATAGCGGCATTAGCTTTCATAATGCCCGAATAATTATTTTGCCACATATCTCTAATAAATGTGTTTTCCGGGGTGTGACGCAAAAATTCCAAGTTCTGTAGAAAGGCATTAGGCATACCAAGACCGTTTTTCATCCCATCACATGTAAGATCGCATAACATATACATGCACCTACTATAAATACTATTAAGTTGTTGATAAGTTGCATCAACTGCCGCTTGGGCATCTTTCTGACTCGTGTAAAAGTTATCCACGACCAGCCTGTCTATTGGTTTCTCGTCTAAGAAAGAACACTGTACATTGAACAATGAGAATATTGATATACAGCCAAATATTATATATTTATTCATGATAATACAATTTAATTATTACTTAATATCAAGTTTTATACCAAACATAAATGTACGAGATTGTGGATAGCCACCGAAATCTTCGCCCGCTTCAAGCGTAGAGGCACCTCTATAACTAACTTCAGGGTCATATCCCCGATATTTTGTCCATGTTAATAAATTTTGTCCAGTCACATACAGACGCAAACCTTGGATATGCTTTAAGTTTATTTTAGGAAAGCTATAAGATAGTGATAACGTTTTCAATTTCAGATAAGAGCCATCTTCTATAAATCGATCACTTACCAATAAGGCTCTATTTGTTGTTGCCTTTGGGTATATGTTACTCGGATTTTCCGGTGTCCAACGATTTACCATGTCCGCATAAGCATTTTGCCCACCTGTTGGATTCTCCAATTCCATGGCATTATAATTAAGAATCTTATTTCCATAGGAATATTGTAAGAACACATTAAGTTCGAAGCCCTTATAAGCAAACGTATTTGTTAATCCTCCGAAAAATTTAGGATTAGCGTCTCCCAATATTTCCCTGTCATTAGCGGCATCTACCTTTCCATCACCATTTAAATCCTTATATCTACGCAAACCAACACCAATAGGTGAAGCAGATGAAGTTTGTTGCTTACATTCTTCCTCATTTTGAAAAATACCATCAAAACGATATCCATAGAAAACACCAATGGGCTCACCTACAATCAAGCGACGTACAGAGCCTGTTTTTAAATGCCCATCGCCTTCTGCCATTTCCTTATACTCTTCTCCGCCTAATTCAAGAACTTTATTCCGATTGAAGGCGATGTTAAAAGCGGTTGTCCAACTGAATGCCCCTGTCAAATTATCACTTTCTATTGATAATTCATATCCTTGATTTTCTATGCTACCTATATTCTTCAACATGGTTTGATATCCAGATGTAGCAGGAACTGCAACACTATACAGCAGGTCTGTTGTTTTCTTCTTATAATAGTCTGTTGTGATGCGTAATCTATTATTGAACAAGCCTAAATCTAAACCAATATCAAATTGTCCGGTGCGCTCCCACTTTAAGTCAGGATTAGGAATTTTGTTTGGGAAAAATCCTGATACGAGTTGATTCCCTAAGATCCAATTACTAGTACCTAAAGTTGCCAATGATTCATATACACCGATCTCCGTATTACCTGTAAAACCATAACTGGCTCTTAACTTTAAATTCGAAATGACTTCTTTTACAGGCTCCATAAAAGCCTCTTCCGATATTCGCCACCCAGCAGAAGCGGAAGGGAAGAAACCATATTTGTTGTTTGTCCCAAAACGAGAAGAGCCGTCAACACGGGCATTCACGGAAAATAGATACTTATGTTTCAGCGTATAATTAATACGAGCTAAATACGACATCAAACTCCATTGAGTAGCGTTGGATTCCGGTTTGTTATAAACAGAACCAGCTCCCAGATTATTATAAAGCATTACATCATTCACGAAATTTGAGGAGGATCCCATTACATATTCCGCATTATTTTTTTGCATCGTAAAACCACCCAACAAGCTTAAGTCGTGCTCCTCTGCAAATGTTTTATTCCAAGTCAGTGTATTTTCGTTCAGCCAATTTATACTTTTATTTACACCTACATAAGCCGAGGCAACTCCTCCAGACTGATAAATATTGGACGGGGTATATCTGTTTGTCTTATGATACATCACATCCGCTCCCAATGATACTTTCAGTTTTAAATCCGGAATGATCTCCCATTGTGCATAAATATCTCCAAGCAAACGTGAAGTCGCATTATTAAATTTCCGTTCTTTTGCTGTCGCTACCGGATTTGGAACTAATATTCCAGGAACATTAATTTGAGTGTATGCACCTGTCAACTCATCTTCATATACAGGCTGTATAGGATTCATTCTTAATGCACCAGAAATAGTTCCGTCTTCTCCTCCAGTATCAGTTGCTACGGAATTACTAATCGTATGGCTGGCGGTCATGTGTGTTCCCACACTAAAATTCTTGAATATTTTACGATCCAAATTCAAGCGTATGGAGTAACGCTTGAAATCAGAGTTGATAACAATTCCCTTCTGATCTGAGTAATTGCCTGATATCGCATATTGTGTCTTCTCGTCACCACCCGAAAAACTTAATTGATATGTTTGCGTACTTCCTCCACGAAAGATCTCGTCTTGCCAATCCGTCCCATTACCGATCTTTGCGATCTCAGATAAAGCCGTAGCATCATAATAGGGTTTCAATCCATCATTTGCATAAGCCTCATTCACTAATTTCGCATAATCTTGCGCATTCATGACATCTATCTTTTTGGATACGTTTGATATTCCAAAACTTGCCTCAAAAGAGATAATATCCCGTCCCTTTTTACCGCTTTTTGTTGTGATCAATACGACACCATTCGCCGCACGTGCTCCATAGATCGCCGTGGCGGCGGCATCTTTCAAGATCTCTATAGACTCAATATCTGATGGATTCACTGTAGACAAACCACTCATCTGTGTCTTACCACCCGTATTACCGAAACCACTACCACTATAAACAGGGAAACCATCGATAACATATAGAGGCTCGTTTCCACCTTGCAAAGAACTACTGCCACGTACCCGAATAGAGGCTACGGCTCCCGGCATACCAGAGGTTTGGATTACTTGCACACCAGAGGCTCGACCGACTAAACCTTGATCGATAGAAGTCATGGGCGTTTGCTGTAATTCAGCTGTTTTAACAGAAGATACAGCACCCGTTAAATCACTCTTCTTCACAGAACCATAGCCAATGACAACAACCTCATCAATATTTTGGGTATCCTCAGTCAGTTGGATTTTAAGGGAACGTTGCTTGCCTATTTTTACTTCTTTAGTCATGTAACCGATATAAGATATCAGAAGTATATCCTTTTCCGACGCATCTAAACTGAAATGCCCATTCATATCGGATATGCTACCTATAGAGGAACCTTTTACGATAACATTTGCACCAATGATGGGTACATTCGCTTGATCGGTAATGATACCTGTAATTTTACCATCTTGTTGGACCATCCGAGGCTGTTCATTTTTCTTGTAGATTATGATATGTTTATCATCGATTGTATAAGACAAACCTTGTTTACCAAGAATGCCATGCAATACTTGGTTGATACTTTGCTTATTAGCCTTCACAGAGATCTTCTCATTAAGATTAATCTCATCATTCTTATACCAAAAAGAGTATTCACTTTGGTGCTTGATCTCTTCAAGCGCCTCCGAGATAGTAACATTGTGCAGATTCAATGATATTTCCGCTACTTGAGAGTAACCCGTTTTCGCGGATGCGCAAAATAAGCTGAGCATACATAGTACAACAGATAGTCTCATGATGTTATATGTTTTTTTTAGGTTAACATTAGGCATATAATGCCTTGTGTGTGAAATAAATTTCATACTTTTGCAATGATTTAAAGTTTTTAATTGTGTTGCGATAATTAAGACTTGAGTCTTTAGAAACGGAAGATGTTGGTAGCATTTTCCGTTTTGTTTTTCTCTATTCCCTCTTTTTTCTATTTCATAGGCATATCGATTTAACGTTTATAACTCATTTGATTTACTTTTTCGAGATCGTGATTTGATCCCCTTCTATCTCATACTTTATAAGTCGATTAGCGGTCATGACCCGGAGGATTTGGTCTATGTTCTCTCCCCGTACGAAATCACCGGTAAAAGCTGCGTTCCTCAAATCATTCCCGAGGATCTGTATCCTTACGTTGAAACTCCTTTCCAGTTGCTTAGCGATTTTCTCTAGTGGATAGTTGGTGAAATAGAATTTACCACAAATCCACGAAGTATAACTTTGTAATCTCACTTCTCTCTTGATAAAGCGATGTGAGGCTTTCATATATTTTATTTGCTGTCCCGGCATTATCTGGATGAGATTTTTAGTGTCAAGTCCGACACCGACTTTCCCTTCCGCTAAAGTCACCTCTATATTATCATCGTCATCATAGGCCTTCACATTAAACTTCGTTCCTAATACTTTCACCTTAACATTTTCAGCGCTAACGATAAAGGGATGCTCCTTGTCGTGCGATACCTCGAAGAATGCCTCACCGTTCACCTTTACCTCCCTCTGCCCGGAGACGAAAGCTGTCGGATAACTCAATGTCGTACCGGCGTTGAGGATCACTTTCGTGCCGTCAGACAGGACTACGGAGGATCGCATTCCCATCGGATTCACCATCTCTACCATTTGGCTGTTCAGTTTCTTGTAGCCTTCGTGGAAAGAGATATAATTGGAGATGCTGAACAAAAGCGTGACGGAGGCGGCGACCGCAGATATTCTCAACCAAAACCTTCTGCGCAAGCTGCGTTCGATACGGTTGTTGACCTCTAGGAAGATATCTTCCCTCATTGCGTCACCCATTTGCTTTATGATCTCTTTTCTTGTCTCCATATTTCGTCTTTCTTATAATGAGGAGTAAGGATCGATGAAATTCGTTTAAAGAGAAAGACGTTTTTTTTAAAATGTTTGAAATATGTCCTAGATGCATAAAACATCCAAATAATTCTCGTGTAGAAAGTCATTTTCACCTAGTATTACTCCCTTCTGTGTAGAATATATACTTTAAGTGCTATAGGATATATACTTCAAGAGCCTTGGAATATATACTTCATTGGCTAATTTGATTTTATTGGAAAATGGATATTAATATGAAAACAAACGAAATATCAGGAAAATCCGATTTCAACCGTTTTATTAACTTCTCCACCGCAATCTTCATTTGCACTCGGACCGTACTCTCTTGGATGGATAGGATTTTAGCGACCTCCTTGGTACTTAATCCTTCCTCACGGATCATCAAGAATATTAGGCGACATTTTTCGGGAAGCTCATCAATTGCCAGATTAAAAAGTTCCCGCATTTCTTGCGATTCCAACATACCCTCAGGAGTAGCTTCTTCCTCTGGTTCAAATGAATATAACTGATCCATCTGGATTTTATTGACACTATTGCTTCTTGAAATATGACGAAGCGCTTCGTTGCGTACCGTTATATACAAGTAAGTATCTATATTGTCTATCTCTTTTAAGCGTGCTTTTGATTTCCAAATGGAAAAGAACACGTCGGACACGACCTCCTTGCAAGCCTCTTTCTCTCCAAGGCAATAATACGCAAAACGGAATACCTGATCGTAATACAAATTATAAAAGCGCTCAAATGCCCCTCTGCCGTCTGAAGAAACAGAGGATAACAAGTTCATAATATTTTGTTTAGATACTTTCATGCCCTTTTATACTTAGAGAAAAAGCGGGTTGTCGCCTACACTTCGTAAGGTATCGCCAGAGACCTATGCACACGTAGACAAGCAACCCGCAGATATAGCGAGGGCTTGTGCCTTGTGTGCTGTTAAAACTGGCGATTTCAACGAAGTAAGGCACTTCCAAAATTTTCACGATACAAATATAAGGTTTTTATCACATTTAAATCTCTTTAAAGCGTACTATTGATTTCTGTGAGATCATTATCTTTGTACGAAACATATCGGTGAAATTATGGACGAGAAAGTGCTCGAGAAATTGAAAATCTTGGCCGAGTCGGCAAAATATGACGTATCCTGCGCTTCCAGCGGAACCTCCCGTTCGCATAAGAGCGGGGCTATAGGAAGTGCCGCGGGATGGGGTATTTGCCATAGTTTCGCTGAGGACGGACGGTGTATCTCGCTTTTAAAGATCATGCTGACGAATTATTGTATGTATGATTGCGCCTACTGCATCAACCGGCGAAGTAATGATTTACCGAGAGCTACGCTTTCCGTTACCGA
>OGLG01001408.1_pt1 | contig 13926 bp, 12 predicted proteins | sample 1572621 | NCBI WGS metagenome assembly OGLG01 (sample SAMEA2581912, study PRJEB24529) | metagenome | biome: Human gut stool | place: China | collected 2011 | reverse complement strand
GGGCACGGCGGCGCTGCCGTTCCCGCTCCAGTTCCCTTGCCCGCCGCTTGGCCGCGGCCAGCCGTTCAGCCGTTGTACGCATCCGTGATCCCCTCCTGTTCCAGCCGCTTTCGCAGCGCGATTTTTCCACGGTAAATGAGATCCGCCACCTGCTTTTCCCGCTTGCCCATGACGGCGGCGGTCTCCGCGTGGCTCAAGCCCTCGAAGTAGACGAGGAACAGCGCCTCGCGGTAGTCCTCGTGCAGCTCTGCCATGCAGGTCCGCAGGAGCCGCGCCCGTTCTGCCGATTGCACGGCTTCCTCCACCAGCTCCCGCGCCTCCGGTTCCTCCGTCAGCGCGTCCAGCGAAAAGCAATTTCCCGCCCGCTTTTTGTGCAGCAGCCGCAGGGCCATGTGCCGCGCTGACTGGTAGAGGTAGGCGCGAAAGCCGCCGTCCCGGATAGCCGGCCTTTTGGCGATGAGATAGGCAAAGGCCTCGATCATCAGGTCCTCCGCCTCGTGAAGGTCGCAGAGGTAGCCGTCCAGATAGAGGGTCAGCTTGGTGCCGTAACGCTCCATAAGCGTGCCCAGGGCATCCTCGTCTCCGTTGAGGTAGAGGCGGTATAATGCTTCGTCTGTCATCCCTCCGCCGCCTCCTTCGCCGCTTTTTTCATGATTATAACACGCCCCATACGCCCTTGTCGATAGAATTGATATACTCGAAAGGCTCCTGCCATCAGTTCCACGCCCCAGGTCATCGCCGCCCGTGCCAGCAAAAAGCGGATAAAACACTTGACGGCCAATTCCGGTTTCTTCATTTCCGCATTGAACGTCTTTTACCTACCATCTCTTGACAGTAGGTAATCATTTTTTGCCGATGCGCAGCGTAGCGGAACGTTCCGTTGTGTTGCAGCACACCTGTTTCGGTACTGGTAATTCTGCAAATGCAACCGCAGGCGTTTCAGACAGTGCCTTCGCTGTACTGGCAACAGACAATAGCTCACGTTCCCAGCGATAGTATGTAGTTGGTGTGGTTCCTCTCTCCCTGCACCACTGCCTGACTGACAATCCGCTGCTTCTGCAATCCCGAATGGCTCCCGCCCATTCCTGCAGCCGTGCCTGGTGCTTCAACTCTATGGATGTCATGGCGTATCCCCCCTGACGTTAATAGTGGTGGAACGTTGCGCAACGTCCCACCACTATTATCCCACAGGAGTCTATACGCCGTTAGCTTTGACGGTTACGGTAAAGTCTGCGTTTTTCTTGATTTTTGTCAAAAAATGGCCAGGCTGTCTCAGACAGTCTGGCCGTTTTTTCATTGCAGGACACGCCGCAGGTCTTTTTATCTCTGAACGCGGCCGGAAGCGTTGCCGCCCGCAAGGTTCTCCACTTCAGCAACGGACACCAAATTGAAGTCATGCTCGATGGTGTGCTTCAGGCAGGAAGCCGCAACAGCATAATTGATAGCCTTCTGATCCTCGTAGCCGCTCATCAGCGCATAGATCAAGCCGCCGCCGAAACTGTCTCCACCACCCACGCGGTCCACGATGTCGATGCGATAGGTGGGAGAGAACACGGCCTTGCCGTCGCTGTAAAGCATACCGGCCCAGTCATTCACAGAAGCAGAAAGGCTGCCGCGCAGAGTGATGGCCACCTTCTTGAAGTGGAAACGGTCGCACAATTGCTGAGCCACGCTGACATAGCCCTCATGGCTGATTTTGCCGGTATTCAGGTCCGTATCAGCGGCAGCGATGCCAAATACGTCCTTTGCATCCTCCTCATTGGCGATGCACACATCCACATAAGGCATCAGCTCACTCATGGTCTTGCCGGCCTGTTCCTGGCTCCACAGCTTCTTGCGGAAGTTCAGATCGCAGCTAACGGTAACGCCCATCTCCTTGGCAGCCTTGCAGGCCTCCAGGCAGATCTCAGGCAGCTTGCCGCCCAAAGCGGGTGTAATGCCGGTGAAGTGGAACCAGTCCACACCCTGAAAAATATGCTTCCAATCGAAATCGCTGGGCTCGGCCAAGGCGATGGCGGAGTTGGCCCGGTCATAAATGACCTTGGAGGCCCGCTGAGAAGCACCCTTCTCCACAAAGTAGATACCCAGACGATCACCGCCCCGGACCATCATGCTGGTGTCAACGCCATAGCGGCGCAACTCGTTAACAGCACACTGACCGATCTCATGTGCAGGAACTTTGGAAACAAAGGCGGCATCAATGCCGTAGTTAGCCAGAGACACGGCCACATTGGCCTCGCCACCGGCATAAGTGGCCTCAAAAGTTTCAGACTGCACGAAGCGGCGGTATCCCTCAGGATTCAAACGCATCATGATCTCACCAAATGTAACAATTTTCATGGAAATATACTCCCTTCTTATTTTTCTGTTCTAAGTACTTACGCGTTGTGTGCAATTTCTACCAGTTGGCGGGCTACTTCAGTGATCTTTTCAAATTCACCGGCTTCGATCCAAGCCTTGTTGGCCAGATTACCGCCCACGCCTGCGCCGGACATTCCCACCTTCAAGAAGTCGGCAAAGTTCTTCTCGTTGACGCCGCCTACAGCCAGCAGCTTGATATGGCTCAGCGGTGCCCGGATCGCCTTGACATAATTCACTCCCAGATCAGCGGCGGGAAACAGCTTGACATAAGCTGCGCCGCATTCGTGGGCATATTCCACCTCTGTGGGGGTCATGGCGCCAGGCATAGCAACCATGCCCAGCTCCACCGTGCGGCGGATCACATCCGCATTGGTATTAGGAGCAATGGTGTAGCTGCCGCCAGCCTTGGCAGTCAGTTCTACCTGCTTTACATTAAGAACCGTACCGGAGCCAATCAACATCTTACCGGCGTATTTCTCAGCCAACTTGGCGATGCAGTCGGCAATGACCTCATCAGAGGCCGGGTCCTTGGGATTGAAGGGCACTTCCATCAATCGAATACCGCCTTCATAGAGGGCTTCTGCCACTTTCATGCACTTTTCCGTGCTGACGCCACGGACAATAGCAATCCCTTTTTCCTTGTCGATCTGTTCCTTAATCTCTTCAACAGTCATTCTGAATAACCTCCTGTTTTATCGATATGTTCACCTGCTATCCCGCAGGACCCGATCCAGTTAATCGTTTACAATTCCTTGGGAGGAAAAGGCCGCGGATGGCGGCCTTTTCCCTCTACCAAGGGTCTCAGAGCTTAAAAGGCGCCTGTTTTATGGTACCTGTATCCATGCTCTTGGGTTTATTTTTCCAAATTCTTCATATTCATGACTGCACCCTCTGCGCCAGAGCCTGCCAGCTTGCAGTACAGGCTCAGCCAGCCCCGCGTAAACTTCGGTGCAGGCGCTTTCCAAGCGGCACGGCGGGCAGCCAGTTCCTCGTCGCTGACCAAAACGTTCAAAGAGCGCTCTTCAACATCGATAACGATGCGGTCGCCATCGTGAACCAGCGCAATGGTACCGCCTTCAAAGGCCTCGGGGGAAATATGGCCCACGAAGCAACCGTTGTTGGTACCGGAGAAACGGCCATCAGTGACCAGCGCAGTAGTCTTGGACAGGCCGCGGCCATAGAGATACTTCATGGCCTTATACATCTCCCGCATACCGGGGCCACCCTTGGGCCCCTCATAGCGGATAACCACTACATGACCATCGTGGACCTTACCGGCCAGGATCGCTTCCTCGGCATCTTCCTCGCAGTCAAAGCAAATCGCCTCGCCTTCAAAGTGGTGCAGGCTCTTGTCAAATGCGCCGGGCTTGGTAATGCCGGTGTTGGGGGCCAGATTGCCCCGCAGAACTGCCACGCCGCCGCTGAAGCCAAAGGGATCGCTCAGCGTACGGATGGTGCGGCCGGTGTTGGGATAGAGATACTTGTGGGCTGCGATATTTTCACCAATGGTATGGCCGGTGACCGTCATCTGATCATAGTCCAAATGCTCACGGGTCAGGTTCTCCATCATGCGCATCACGCCGCCGTCATGGAAGAAGTCAATGACGTTGAAATTGCAGGCGGGGTTCATCTTGGCCACCTGGGGCGTGGTGCGGGACAGTTTGTCGAACTCAGAGAGCACATCGATCTTCAGCTCTGCCTCGTGGGCAATGGCGGTCAGATGCATAACCGCATTGGTAGAGCCGCTCATGGCCATGCAGGCCTTGATGGCGTTGCGAATGCTGCCATCAGTGATGACCTTCCGTGCAGTGATTTCCTTTTCTACCAGTTCCATGATCTTCACGCCGGTCTCCTCAGCCAGAGCCAGACGACGGGCAGAGGTAGCGGGAGCCAGGCTGGCATCAGGCAGGGTCATGCCTAAGGCCTCCGACAGTGCGCACATGGTGTTGGCAGTGCCCAGGTAAGAGCAGGAGCCACAGCCAGGGCAGGCAGTATCTTCCAGAGAGACATATTCCTCTTCGGTGATCTTACCGGCAGAGAGCATACCGTAGGCCTCTGTGCTGGAGGTCTGGTCGGACTCACGGCCGTCAAACACCTTGCCACCCTCCATGGGGCCGCCGGGCAACAGAATGCAGGGAATATCCAACCGGGCGGCAGCCATCAGCATACCGGGAACGATCTTATCACAGGAACCCAGCAGTACCAGAGCGTCGAACTGGTTGATCTGGGCCATGGTCTCAATAGAGTTGGCGATCAGTTCCCGATGGGGCAGGATATAGTGCATACCTACGTGGCCATTGGCCATGCCATCGCAGCCGCCAATCACGCCGAATTCTACCGGGGTGCCGCCAGCACGGTACACGCCGTCCCGGACACGCTGGGCCACCTGGCGCAGGTTGAAGTGGCCGGGGTCAGACTCACTCCAAGAATTGGCAATGCCAATGATGGGCCGGGTCAGATCGTCCGAGGTAAAGCCCATAGACTTATAGGTGGCACGGTAATACTGGTTACCCAGGCCGGTCAAAAACTTTTTACTGCGTTCCATAAGCATTCTCCTAATGTCACATTTTCAAAACCGGGGATATCCCCGAAATTTTTTCGAATTCAATCCAGCTCTGCTGGGGGTATGGTGGAGGGTCAGCCCTCCATTTCCGGCAGCTCCTTAGCATATTGCTGAATGACAGGCAACAGCCTGTTCAGTTCTTCGCTGAGCGCCTGAACGCTCTCCTGCGTCATACCGACGCAGATGGCATCCTCAGGCATCATGATCTTCAAGATGCCAATGGAAGATTCATGATCAAAAGACAGATTCATAATTGTGTTGAGCGGCACACTTTCCATGCGTGGCCGACGGAAGGAGCGCATCTGTGCCATGAGCACCCGTTTGTTGGTAAACGCATAGGCGAAATTCCGCTGGTGAGCAGACATACTGTGGAACCGATGAAGGCCAATGAACGCAAGGTACGCAAATTCATCCGGATCCATGGCTTCTTCGATCAGGTGAAAATTTGTAAGTCCCTTGGCCCGACTCAGATCTTTGCCAAAGTTGTGGCCACAGCTATACGCATACAGTTCTTCTGCCTTTTTCATGCGGACCTCTTCCATAGGAAACGCCTCCTTCTCAAATCATATTTTTGGGTACTGGCCCGGCAGACGCCGGGCCAGTATCGTCAGAAAGGATCGCTTGAAATAAGTTTTGTGCTTAACCCTTAGCGGCAGCCAGCAGGTCCATGATCTCTGCGCCGGTATCCTTGGCGATCATATCCTGGATGTGAGCGGTCTTAGCCACGAACTCAGCCTTGGCGTCATCAGTGAGATAGGTAACTTCCATGCCGTAGTCATCGATGCAGGACTGCAGGTTATCGGCGGCAGCCTGACGGTTGATCTTCTTCTCCTCCTCGCCGAAAGCCTTAGCAGCCTCGGTCAGGATGGCCTGCGTGTCAGCATCATAAGTATCCCAGATCTTCTTGGACATATCGAACAGGAAGGGGCTATAGATATGGTTGGACATGGTAATGTACTTCTGGACTTCCTGGAACTGATAGCTGTAGAAGTTTGCGACGGGGTTCTCCTCGCCGTCAACAGTGCCCTGCTCCAGAGCGGTGTACAGCTCAGAAGAGGACATGGGAGTGGCGGTAGCGCCCAGGCTGTTCCACAGTTCCTGATGGAACTTGTTCTCCATAGTACGGATCTTCAGGCCGGCCACATCGGCGACGGTGGCAACACGAATTTTGAGATTCTTCATATCATCCAGAGTCTTGACTTCATGCTTGCTGTTGGTCAGTTCACGGAAGCCGTTCTCGTTCCAGGCCAGGTTGATGATGCCCTTGTCGGCCAGCTTAGCATTCAGATAATCGCCCACCTCGGAAGCCAGGACCTTGTCGGCCTCAGCCTCATCGGCAAACAGGAAGGGGATGTCGAAAATGCCCAGCTCAGGCACATAGCCCACCAGAGGAGCGGTGGAGGTGTTGTTGATCTCCAACTGACCGGCAACCACCATCTCGGTAGCGGTGGTATCGTCACCCAGCTGAGCGCCGGAGTAGACCTCAACGCCAATGTTGCCCTTGGAATTGTTCTCTACCATGGGAGCGAACACGGACAGCTGAGCCTTTACGCCGGGAGAAGTCTCGCCAGCACCGTTGGAAACCTTCACAACGATGGGGTTAGTCTTGCCCTGGGTCTCGGCAGAGGAGCCGTAAGTGCCGACCTCAGTGTTGTCGCTTTTGGTGGGATCGTTGTTGGAGCTGTTGTCAGGAGCCGTAGTGGCAGCCAAACCACAGCCAGCCATGGTTGCTGTCATGGCCATAGCCAGCAGCAGCGCAAGTGCCTTCTTTTTCATGGTGTTTCCTCCTAAAGAAAAGATGTGTATTAAATGAACGGGCGTATATGAGACCCGCGCATTTCAGAAAAAAGGGATCAGCCCATCGCTTTGGGCACGAACATGATCAGCTCGGGGAACATGGTGATGAGCAGCAGGACCAGATACATGACGCCGATAAAGGGCAGGCTGGCCTTGATGAGATCAGAGAGCTTGACCTTGGACAGGGACACGCCGCAATACAGCACGTTGCCCACGGGGGGAGTTGCCAGACCAATGCAGAGGTTGGCGACCATAACCACACCGAAGTAGATGGGATCCAAGCCAAAGCTCTTGGCGATCGGCAGCAGAATCATGATGGCGGGGCCGGAGTCCATAACGCAGCCCACCAGGATCAGCAGCACGTTTACCAGGATCATGAAGGTAATGGGGCTGTGCGTCATGGAGAGGATCGCCTTGGCCAGCAGTTGGGGAATTGCGCAGGTAGTTACCATGTAAGCAGCCACCTGTGCAGAGCCGACAACAAACATCATGACAGCGGTGGACTTCATGGCATTGATCATCAGGTGGGGCCATTCCTTGATCTTAAACTCTCTATACACCAGGCCGGAGACGATCAGCGCATACAGGACAGCCAAAGCGGCAGTCTCGGTAGCGGTAGCGACGCCAGTGGTGATGCAGAGGATAATGAACACGGGCAGGCAGATCGCCAGAAACGCCTCCTTGGTGGCCTTCAGGATACCGCTCAGGCTGGTCTTGGGGCCAACCGGGTAGTTCCGCTTACGGACATGGAAGAACCAGGCGATCATCAGGCCAATGCCGATCAGAATACCGGGCACAATACCACCCAGGAACAGGGCGGAAACAGAGACCTCGGCACAGACACCATAAAAGATCATCTGAGTGGAGGGTGGAATAATGGGACCAATGCAGCCAGCGGCGCAGATGATGCCGGTAGACTTGGGCTTATCGTAACCGGCGCCTTCCATGATGGGCAGCATCATGGAGCCAACAGCCGTGGTATCCGCCACAGCGGAACCAGAGACGCCTGCAAAGATCATGGATGCCAGAATGCCCACATAGCCCAGGCCGCCCTTGAAACGGCCCAGCACGGAATAGGCGAAGTCCACGATTCGGCGGGAGATGCCGCCGCGGGTCATGATCTCACCGGCGATCATGAAGAATGGGATCGCCAGCAGGGGCACGCTGTCGGTGCCGTTAACAAACTTTTGGGCCAGTGCGAACACAGACCAAGCAGACGGGCGGTTTATAGCCTGCGTCAGCATCATAAAGAAGCCCGTACCCACCAAAGAGAAGGCGATGGGAACGCCAATGATGACCAGGCCGAACAGTGCGATCAGAAATACAGCTAACATCCTTATTCAGCCTCCTTATCTGCGTTTTCCAGCTTCTCATCGCTGTAGGTGATGGTCTTATACAGCTTCACCAAAGTCTGGATGAACATATAGCCAAAACCGATGGGAGCGCACAGGTAAACAGCTCCCTTCGGGATGCGGAGAGCGGAAGTCAGCATGGGCCAGGTGCCCTGCACCAGCTCGATGCCACCCACAAACAGCACGCCCAGCATCGCCAATACCAGCAGCAGGGCGATCACCTCCACGATCTTGCGAGGGATACCATGGAACATTTCCACGATGAAATCCATTCGCATATGCTCACCATGGAGACCGGCGTCGTTCGCCAGAATAGCACCCAGGAAGGTGACCCAGATGAACAGAAAGCGGCAGGATTCCTCAGACCAGGAAAGACCAGAACTGAAGACATAGCGCAGAATTACGTTCATGATGACCAGGCAGGTCATCAGCGTACCCGCGAAGATCAGAACAATCTTAATAAATGCCATCAATCCATCATTGATTTTTTTCAGAACATTCACGTTTTTGCAATCCTTTCTTTTTTTATTTATGATAGCCGCAAAGCGGCAAATCAACGGGAAAGTGCTTACCCTCAGGTGGCTTCTACAAGTGCCTGCACCGCCGATCGGCTGCATATGAACACAGGCTGTCCATTCACCGCTACGCCGCAGCGTCGGTCCTCTAATTCATAGAAGGCATAATCTGTGGTTCGGGTAGTGCCATCGGCGTATTTTATCTCTATCTGCATTTTCAGCAAGGGTTCCGTCTTTTCTCCACCATCCCATGCGCCTTGCACAGATATGCGGTTCAATGCAGTGTAAACGCCGTTCTGGAAGGCGTCCAAAGGTTCTTCGCTACCATCCAGTGTTATCTTCAGAGCAGGCGGCGTACCGGAGATCTGATATGTATGATCCCCGATCCGCAAGGAGGCCAAATCCCCCAAAGACACGCTCACAAGATTCTGTCCCATTACTTGTAGAACTGTGTTGTAGAAGAATGAAAGATTGGCCGTGGGCACCAGCATAACAACATCACTGCCTTCCCGCAGGACATAAGTCCCTGCTCCCTCCTGCCGTCCCACACGGATGACAGCGATGGTACCATCCTCATAGGTCAGGACAAATTTTCCGGCACCGTCCGTCAGGCCATAGAGAGTCAGATCTTCCGGCTTGTTCAGCGCATCCACTCCCCTCAGGTCTCGCAGAGGAGTCAGGATCTCGTTTTTCGTCTGCGCAGCGCCAAGGGGCAGTGCGTAAGGTTCCGTCATGGAGAATAAGGTCACACTGCCATCCTGTGTGGCGCCAAAGGTCAGGGCATAGACTTGCTTCCCTCCCCGCTCCACAGAAAGACCCCGCAGTCCACCCAGATCATCTCCCATCAGGGAGGGATACAAGCTCAGGTCATAGAAACGGTTCACATTGTTCAGAAAAATGGCTCCATAGGCCTGATCCATGATGAACACCCGTGTATCTCCACTGAGACACGCATAATATCCTTCGCCATCTGGCGTGGCGCTGCCCACCCGAAAGAGGACTCCGCCTTCTGCCGTATCCTGTATCAAAATCTCTGCCTGAGGATCAGTCAAGCCGTATTGGGGGTCTGAGGCATCTGCCTCATCCAGCAAGCGCTTCATAGGCAGTTTATACACTGTCTCAAAAAAGCTCTGCACCTGGGCACCGTCAGCAGACAGTTTCAGATCTCCCACAGTGTAGTACGTACCGCCGCTCGCAGCCAAGACCACACTGCCAGTGCTGTTTTCCACACTGGCCAGCACCAGATCCTCCGGTGAGTCGTACGTCGTGAAATAATATGTATGAGCATGGTCCTCTGCTTCTCTTCCGTTTCCCGTAAAGGTCAACAGCAGTACCGCCGCAATACAGGCCGCCAGAGCGCCAGTCAATCCCAAAAGGGTCTTCTTTGTTGCTCTCATGCGTGCCTCCGTTTCAGGAACACCCATACACCCGTCAGCAGCAGGCCCATGGGCAGCAGCACTACAAAAAACGCGGCAAAGGTTATAACACCGGTCCGTGTAACGGTCAAGGCGTCTGCTGTCAGCTTTTTTGTGGGGATATTCAGCGTTACCTGATTGTCCGTCATGTAAGAAAGTCCCTGTAACACCAGATCTGCGTTACCCATGCTTCCTGTTTTCAGATAGCTGTCCTGATAGAAGCCCGTACAGGCCACAGCAAAAACATACTGGGTGCCACTTTCTCCGGCAGCATTGGTAAAGCTACGCTCACTGGTAGCCGCCACGGTAAACGGACCCACTGCGTCCTCTGCACTCTGTTCCAGAGAACCCATAGAAGCAAACTCCTTGGCATAGGAAACAGATGTGGAACGCAGCACCGCATTAGTGATGCAGCCATCTGTATTGCGCAAGTCCAACGCTCTGCACTCAGGCAGCACCACATACGTCGCATGTTCGGAAAAGTAGACATTGATCATACTAACGCCGAAATTGGGTATGATATTCAACGGGCTGCCCATCTGCTGGCCAGGTTCCAAAACGATTTGGTCCGTAACTGTAATACCCCAGTCCGCCAGATAAGCGTCCAGATTAGGCAGACTTCCCACCTCCGGGTCCCGGAAGACGCACAGACTGCCGCCTCTGTTCATGAACTCCTCCAGAATACGCAACTCCGCTTCGGAAAAATCCCGTTTGGCGCCCGCAATCATGATCACATCCGTGTTCTCATCAATGGCGTCCACGCCCAGTACCGCCTGAGATACTTTATAGTTGCTGTTGGACACCAAATCTCGGAGGTAATCGCTGTCATCCTCAGAGTGGCCTGCTGTAAATACCACGCTGGGGCAATCCTGTCCGCTGACCGCCACAATAGCAGAGGTCAGCATGGTCTCGGCCTTCAGTCCGGTGATAGAATATCCCTGACTGCCGTCTCCGGAGGAGGTGGTCCTGATCTCATATAGGTCACTCCATTGGATAAACCGAGCCTGAACGCCACAGGTCACCAGAACGCCATCGGGGCTGAGTTCAATCCCCTTCCGACTGTATTCATCTGCCAAAGCGGGGTTTGCGTCCAGATCCATATAGTCAACCTGAACCTTGGACGAAGTAGCCTTATAGCGGCTGAGCACTTCTTTTAAGTTGGTATCCGCATCGGCGCGGTCATTGCAGTAGGTAAACGTCACGGTCTGCTCCAAACCGTCAAGCACACCTTTTGTTGTGTCCGTCAGTCGGAATACCTGACCCTCTGTCATGTCTATTTTCCAAGAAAACCGATCTGTGGCCACACTGATGACACTGTAAATGCCGAAAATCACGGCAATAGAAAGAATCAGGCAGGCAATCCGGAGTTGACTTTGCTTTCGCCGTTGGCGCTGCACTTCCGCAGGGATCGTCCCCCTGCTGGCTCTTCTTTGATACTCCACGGTGTCAACCTCTCTTTCCCCTGACCACCGCGGTGGTCAGGAGTAGGAAGCTGGCCGTGATGGCCAGGTTCAGTGCAATGCCTGCGGGGTTCAGAATTCCCAACGCCAATTCGTAATACATCTGCATGAGAGACAGCTTGTTAAGCAGTTGAAGCAGCATAGGGTTTTGAATCGCCGACCCAAGGCCATAAGAATACCAGAGGGCAAAGATCAGTACATAGGAAATAATAGCCGAGACGATCTGGTTTTCCGTCAGAGTAGAAACAAAAATACCGATCGCAATAAAACTGCTCATCAGCAGGATAATGCCGATGTAGTTGCCCAGGGTGATCCAAATCTGCACACTGCCGCACATGGCCAGGATCACAGGGAACGCCACCGTCACGGCCAGTCCCAGTAGAAACATTGTCTCTGCCGCCAAGAACTTGGCCAACACCACCTGTGAGCAATCCACCGGCACGGTGTAAAGCAGCAGATCCGTTTTCTGCTTTTTTTCCTCAGAAAAGCTCCGCATGGTCAGCATAGGCATCAGGAACATCTCCAGCGTTATGGTGGCCCGGAAATAATCCGTAATATCGCCGCTGCGGGTCAGAAGATTTTGCAGCAAAAAGTAAAATGCGTTGATAAAAGCGAAGATTGCCAGAAATACATAACCAATGACGGAGTGGAAATACTGGCGCATTTCCTTGCGGTATACAGCCTTCATGATTCCATCTCCTGTTCGTGCTCAGTGATGCGGAGGTACAAGCTCTCCAGGGATACTTCCTCCGGTTTCATCATCAGCAGCTCGTAGCCGGTAGGACGCAGAGTGCGATACAGGGCACCGCGGATATCCGTTCCCATCCTATGAGCCACCTGATAAACACCGTTTCCGACCGGCTTCACAGCCAGTACATCGGGAATACCCTGCAGCAGGGCGCTCACGCCCGCTTCCTCTCCGCTGATCTCCACTTCCAGGACTCGGTGACCCGCTAACTGCTCCTGTAAGCTCTGTGGCTCTCCATCCGCAATGAGCATTCCCTCGTAAAACACCAGAATCCGCTTGCACACGGAACTGATCTCCGAAAGGATGTGAGAAGAAAGAATGATAGTATGCTCGTGGCTCAGTTCGCTCAGGAGATCTCGGAATTCCCGGATCTGCCGGGGGTCCAGGCCCACCGTAGGCTCGTCCAAAATCAATATCTCCGGCTCGCCCACTAGCAACTGGGTAACAGACACCCGCTGCCGATAGCCTTTGGACAAATTCCGGATCAGCCGGTCTCTGGTATCCAAAACCTGAGTTCGGGCACATAGACTGTCGATATAGTCCCGCAGCTGCGGCTTTTTCAGCTTCAGTCCCCGGAGTTCACAGGCAAATTCCAATTGCTCCGCTACGGTCATATCCATGTACAGCGGCGGGATCTCCGGCAGATAACCGATATGACGCTTAGCCTCCAGTGGGTTTTCCACCATATCGATGCCTGCGATCTTTACCTGGCCCCAGGAGGGCGTCAAATAACCGCACAGCAGGTTCATGGTGGTGGACTTCCCTGCACCGTTAGGGCCTAAAAAGCCTACGACCTCTCCCTTATCTATGGAGAAATTTACATCAAACAGGGCATTGGCATTGCCATATTGCTTTGTCAAATGTGTTGCTTCAATCATGATAAGGCTCCGTCTCGCCTCTCTTAAAATTCAGATATAGAAATCAACTTACCACTCAGCCACGGAACCATCGGCATGACGCCAGACGGGGTTCTTCCACTGGTGGGGATTCTTATTCTCTTCCAGAACCAATTCCTTGTTTACCACGATACCAAGGCCCGGCTTGGTGGGCATCTTAGCAAAGCCGTTTTCAAACTGGAAGTCCTCCCGGTTCAGGGCGTAGTCCAGGACCTCCTTACCCACGTTGTAATGGATACCGATAGACTGCTCCTGAATAACAGCATTGTAGCTGGTGGCATCCACCTGCAGGCAGGCGTTCAGAGCGATGGGGCCCAGAGGGCAATGGGGAGCCAGCGCCACGTCATAGGCCTCTGCCATAGAAGCGATCTTCTTGACTTCCGTAATGCCGCCAGCGTGGCTCAGATCAGGCTGAATAATATCCACACCGCCAACCTGCAGCAGACGCTTGAAATCGTACTTGGTGAACAACCGCTCACCGGTAGCAATGGGGATGTTGCAGCAATTGGCGATCTCCTTGAAGCATTCCATGTTTTCGCAAAGAACAGGCTCCTCCAGGAACATGGGGTCAAATTCTTCCAGCTTCTTTGCCAAGACCTTAGCCATGGGCTTATGAACACGGCCATGGAAGTCGATCGCAATGCCAAAGTATTTGCCGCAGGCCTCCCGGATGGCAGCCACGCGCTCCAGAACTGCATCCACCTTTTCATAGCTGTCGATCATCTGCAGTTCCTCGGTGGCATTCATCTTGACAGCGGTGAAGCCCGCGTCCATGCGCTCCTTAGCCATGGCACCCGTATCAGAGGGACGGTCTCCGCC
>OGLG01001400.1_pt1 | contig 13965 bp, 15 predicted proteins | sample 1572621 | NCBI WGS metagenome assembly OGLG01 (sample SAMEA2581912, study PRJEB24529) | metagenome | biome: Human gut stool | place: China | collected 2011 | reverse complement strand
ACAAAGTTGCGAACAATGAAGTCTGGCAGGTGCAGCAGCGGGCATACAAGAAATACTACGCGCGCACGATGCGGAAGGATATGACCAAGGCCGAGTTTGAGGCATGGACACGCGACGCGGAGCAAAAGCGGGACGCCGCGCTGGAACGATATGCGCGGGCAAAAAACGAGGAAGATCGGCAGCGCATTGCGGCTGAACTGGAGGAAGAACTCAATAGGCCGTGACGCATCGCTTTTGCTTATCTCCTACTTGAGTATTTCTTCCAACACCGCATAAAATACAAGTACACTCTGTGCAGAATAAGTCCCGGCAGACCATTGGGCAATGGTTTGCCGGGACTTCGTGTTTCGGCTGATTACGATTTTGTTTCTTCCTGCTCCTGCAGTTTTTTCTCCAGAGCGGACTGCTTGGCAAGGATCGCGTTGACCTTGTCGTAGAGGTCTTCGATCATAATTTCGGTCTTGAGGTTGACCTTATAATCATTCTCCGCGCGGCGGCGATCCTTTTCTTCCTGCCGGTTCTGGCTCATCATAATGAGCGGCGCCTGGATCGCCGCGACGCAGGACAAAACCAGATTCAGCAGGATAAATGGGAACGGATCGAACGCATCTGCCGCCAGGATCGTATTGACGACCATCCACAAAAGCAGCACACCCGTAAACGAAAAGATGAACGCCCAGCTTCCAGCAAATTTTGCGATCGCATCCGCCGCACGCTGCCCGAGGGTGTATTTTTCCGCGGTGGGGCTTTCGGAGATCTTGCTGTCTGCCAGCAGGTTTAAAACCTCCTCATCCGTCATATCATGCTGGATATCCTTGAGGACTTCTTTCAGGAGCTTTCTGTTTTCTTTCATTCGCCTTCCCCTTCTTTCCGGGATTTTCTTCATTATACTCCGCTCCCCCCGACGCGGTCAAGCCGCTTGTCCGGCACGCGCGCCGGAGACGCCTGCCGCAAAGCAGGAAAATGCCCGGAGGCAGAAGGCTTAACAGTCGTAAGGAACTATAAGTCTTGCGGTTGGGGCAGAGAACGGTGTGACCGTAGCTGGAACTACGCCGAAATCCTATGGAACGGAATACAGGCAAAGGCGGTCACGGCAGCGCTTGAGCAGCTTTCCTACAAAGAGCAATGGTATCTGGAAAAGCGGAACGCCATCTGCTTGACCTGCGGGCGTGTCAGCCCCTTGTCCACGCAGTCCACCTTTGAAGATTTAGCGGTGGATTTTGAAGGAACGACAGCCAGCGGTGCGGAGCGGTTCTACCGGCGTACATTAGACAAACTGCGGCTGAAGCTGCTGGAAAGCGGTGTGATCCATACCGTGACGCTGAAACAGACCGAGTGCCGCAAAAGGAACAAAAAAATAGCCGCCGCTGTCTACCTGTATCAGGCAGACAACGACGGCGAATGGGGCGAAATTCGGTTCGATTTTGAAAACGGCACGGCGGAGATCGTAAAGATGGCAGATTGGGATACTGTAAAATCCTATGTCTTTGCAAAGGCGGCGATCCGGTTTGTTCAGAGCTTGCCGGAGACGAGACTGCTGAAATCTACCGTGGTTCCGTTTGAGATGGAAAGGCTGGATCTGATTTGATCATGATGGAAAGCAAAACGGCGCCGTTGACAACATCTTCGGATCGTGCTACAATTTGACCAAAATAATAAATGTGGTCATAAATCCAAGGGGCGTGCGCAGTGGCTTTTACAGACGAACAGAATGAACAGATCCGCAATGACCTGATCCGAGCGGCCAGACGCTGCGGCATTACCATTGGGATGCGAAAAACCTCTGTGGAGCAGCTGACGGAGGCCGTTGGAATCTCCAAAGGGTCATTTTACAAATTCTTTGATTCCAAAGAGTTGCTGTTTTTCGCCGTACTGGAGGACATCCATACCGAGTGCTTCGCGGCAGCGCAGAAGTCCTTGCAGGAGAATACACCCCTGCTTCCTGCCGACCGCGCGGCAGCGGCGATCCTGGCGGCCTGCCGTTGGCTCTCCAAGACAAAAGCCTTTGTGTTCATCGAAAATGACGCAGATTTTCTTCTGCACCGCCTGCCGGAAGAAGTGAAGACCGCCCACTACCACGACGACGAAACCCACATCCGCGCGCTGCTGAAAGCGGGCGGTTTGCAGCCCAAGGGCGGCATGGCGCTGGCCGCCGCCACGGTGCGGGGCTTGATCCTGACCGTCTCCCATCAGGAGCAGATCGGTGCTCTCTATCCGCAGGTGCTGGAAACGCTGGTGCGGGGCGCCTGCCTGGAGTTATTTGCATAAGCGGAAAAGCCGCAGCGATGCGGCTTTTTCAAAGGACTGAGGTTAGCTAACTCTAACCCGTGCATCATCAATACAGGTTAGAGTGATTTAACATCTCGCTATGAGGACGGGACGATGGAAAAACGAAAAAATTTCTGGGACAAAAACGCCGGGCGGTACGACCGCTTCATGCACAAGGATGCCGCAGCTTATGAGCAGTTATATGAGCTGCTGCGCCCTGTGGTGCGGCATAAGCAGGTGCTGGAGCTGGCCACCGGCACAGGGCTGATCGCCAAAAACATCGTAAACGCTGCTGCCCACATCGAGGCTACGGATGCATCGCCAGAGATGATCGCGCAGGCGAAGCAGGGCAACTGCTCCGCCAAACTGCATTTCTCCGTGCAGGACATGTTTCGCCTTCCTTATGCAGACAGAAGCTTTGATGTGATTATTGTTTCCAATGCGCTGCACATCGTGCCGGAGCCGGAGAAGGCTCTCTCCGAGATTCGCCGGGTGCTGAAGGATGACGGCGTGTTGGTCGCACCGACCTTTACCCATGCGGATAACGCTTTCTTCGGAAAGGTCAAAGCGTTTTTCATGAAGCTGGCGGGCTTTCCGCTGCACAGCAAATGGACAAGCAACGAATATCTGGCATTTCTGCAGGAGAATGGCTGGACGGTGCGGGAAAGCACCGTGCTGAAAGCGTCCTTCCCGCTGACTTACGCCGAGTGTGTGAAAAGGGAGGAAGCGTAACATGAAAGAAAAAATCAAACTCTCCGGCGTGCCGGAGACCATGCTGCAAACTATTTACGCCAGGGCGAAAGAGAGCGGCGGCAGAGGCACGATTCACGACACAAAAGCGGAGGAAATCGTCGGGAAGCTGGACTACGATTTCACCCTTGCGGAAAAGGACACGGCCATGCACAGCGGCGTCATTGCCCGCACCATCGTGCTGGACCGGCTGACAAAAGCGTGGCTTTCGGCGCATCCCGGCGCGGTGGTGGTCAACATCGCCTGCGGGCTGGACACCCGCTGTTACCGGATGAAAGGTTTTTGCCATTGGTATAACCTCGACCTGCCGGAAACGATGGCGGTGCGGGAAAAGCTTCTGCCGGAAAGCGGCACGATTTCGCAGATTGCCATGTCGGCCATGGATGATTGGGGCGGTGAGATCAAGGAGCAAAATGCGCCGGTGCTTGTCGTCATTGAGGGGCTGACCATGTATCTGTCAGAAGCGGATGTGCAACGCATATTTGCGGTCATTGCAAAACGCTTTTGCCAGGCAACTGTGTTCGTTGAAACTATGAATCCGATGGTTGTCAAGCGGTTCAAGGAAAAATCCATTGATGCGAACAACGCAAAATTTACATGGGGCGTGAAGAATGGTGAAGCCCTTGCAGAATTGCTGCCGGACTTCCGATTTGTCGAAGAACATAGTCTTTGCGAAGGAATGGCGGTGTTTGCACCGGTTTATAAGGTGTTGGATAAGCTGTCTATCGTTCGGAATATCTCGAATAAGCTCATTGTTTTGGAAAAAGTGTAAGGAGGCGGCAAGATGTCATTTTTTGAAAACACCCGCAAGCCTGTGGGCCTCGGTGGGAAGCTCATGGTCGCCATGATGAATCTTGGGCATACACCTGTGGCGACATGGGGCCTTGAATTCCTGCATCTTTCACCGGATGCCAAAGTGCTGGACTGCGGCTGCGGCGGCGGTGCGAACATGAAAAGGCTGCTGAAAAAATGCCCGCAGGGTATCGTGAAGGGCATCGACTATTCGCCAGTCAGCGTGGAGAAGACGAAAAAGGTCAACGAGATTGCCATCACGGAGGGGCGCTGTGCCGTCCTGCAAGGCAGCGTGGCGGATATGATCTTTGCAGATGACCGGTTTGATGCGGTCACAGCCTTTGAAACCGTCTATTTCTGGCCCGATCTGCCCCGGTGCTTCTGGGAGGTTTACCGGGTGCTGAAGCCCGGCGGGACATTACTCATTTGTAACGAGAGCAATGGCGACACGGACAAGGACAAGAAGTGGACGGAGATCATCGGCGGCATGACCATCTACAAGGACGCCGAGCTGAAGACGTATCTGGAGCAGGCGGGCTTTCACGATGTGCAGATACACAAAAAGAAAAGCTGGCTCTGTATCACGGCGCGGAAATGAGGGGACTAAATCATGAGTATCTTTGCATCTATCTTACGCAGCGTATACAAGCTCTCCGGCGCAAAAAAGGCGTTCGCCTTGCCGGAGGATGCACTGCGAAAGGAAATTGAAAAGCAGAACCGGCATCGTGGCGTTTTTACGCCCACCGACAGCAAGGCATATTATGAAACAATTACAGTGAACGGCTTTCCTTGTCTGATCGTGCGAGAGCATCCGAAGCCGTCCGAGCGCGCGATTCTCTATTTCTTTGGCGGCGGCATGGTGATCGGCCCCGATAAGGGTGACCTGCCTGTGATGCGCAAGCTCTGCCGCGAGACCGGCTGTGATGTGTGGTTTCCGTTTTACCCGCTCTGCATGGAGCATTGCATTACCGAAACCTATGCGATGGTGTACGAATGTTATCGAAAAATGATTGCACTGTATGGCGGCGGAAATGTCAGTACCTGCGGCTTTTCCTCCGGCGGTGCGCTGGCTTTGGGGATCGCGGCGCACAACAACGCGCAGCCAGAGCCGCTGCCGCAGCCGAGGCACATTGTCGCCGTATCCCCCGGCGAGGTGCCGTGGAACGATGCGGAAAAGGCGCGGATGCAGGCGCTCAATAAACGGGACGTTTCCATCGACTATGCCTTTATGGTGACGGTGGAAAAGTTCATGCGGCATGGCTGCGAGAATGTGCCGGACTATATGCTCTCCGGCTCCCGGGGAGATTTTACCGGCGTAGGCGATATTCACTTCTTCTATTCTGCCGACGAAGTGCTCTACGGTGCTTTGCCCGATTTTGAAACAGCCTGCAAACGGGCAAAGGTTCCCTATACAGTGTCCGCCCGCCCGAAGATGGTGCATTGCTACTGTATGCTGCCGATCTTCAAGGAGGCAAAGGAGGACTTTGCGAAAATCGTGGAGATTTTGGAGAAATGAGGCCGGAAACGGTCGTGTGATGACTGAAACACGGAGGAAAACCATGGAACGCAAGCCTGATTTCTGAAAGGGATAGGAAGATGAAAGTTTATTCCTCCGGCGCGGAAAACGCGCCGGTTATCCTGCTGCTTCCCGGCACCTGCTGCCACTGGAAGGGCAATTTTGGACGGGTCATTCCGCTGCTGTCGGACAGCTATCGCGTTCTCTGCGTCAGCTACGATGGCTTTGATGAGACGGAACACGCGGAATTTCCGACCATGCTTGAGGAAACTGCAAAAATTGAAGCATACATCAGTGAGCATTGCGGCAGACATATCCGGGCGGCCTACGGCTGCTCGCTGGGCGGCTCGTTTGTAGGGCTGCTGGCGGCGCGCAGAAATATCCATATGGACTACGGGATATTGGGAAGCTCCGATCTTGATCAGACATCCCCGCTTGCAGCAAAGCTGCAAACGAATTTGCTGCTGCCGCTGCTCTATCCGGTGATCCGGGACGGGAAGATTAAGAGCCGCCTCCTCCAAAAACGCCTTGAGAAGCGAAAGTCGGAAATGGGCGGCTATGTGCAAGCGTTCATGGAGATGCTCGGCGGCGCACGACCCTATGTGACCGTGCAGAGCTGCAAGAATCAGTTCTATTCCGACCTTGTCACCCCGCTGCCGGACAAGATCAACGTTCCGGGAACAGAGATTCATATTTTCTATGCGCTCAAAATGGGTGAGAAATACCGCGAGCGCTATGAACGGCACTTTGCAAACCCAGCCATTCACGAGCAGGACTTGCAGCACGAGGAGCTGCTGGCCTGTTATCCAGAGCGCTGGGCGCAGTTGGTGAAGGACATTATGGAGGGAAAGCAATGAAACACCTGCACTTTGATGTGGAGACCGCCGGCTTTTACGGCGCGTACTGGGCGTGCGCCGGCGGGTCGGACTGCGCGGTGATTGCGATGATCGGGGATGACCCGGAGGATCGGCTTGCCCGCTCGGCGGCGAAATGGCTTTGCGCTCGCGGCGTAAACGTGCTCACCATGTCGCCCGCGAAAAAAGATTACGGCCATCACAATTATCCGCTGGAGCGCATAGAGGCGGCAATTTCGTGGCTGAAAGCCAACGGCAATCAAAAAATCGGCATTGCCGGTGCATCCACCACCGGAACGCTGGCGCTGACGGCAGCGGCCATGTTCCCGGATATCACCCTGACCATTGCCATGACGCCCAGCGATTTTGTGTGGCAGGGCTTTATGCAGGGTAAAAGGGACGGCTGCAAGGAGTGGCCGGTCGAGGGCGAGTCGCTGTTCTCATACCGGGGCAAGCCGCTGCCCTATATGCCCTTTTGCTATCAGCACCCTGACTACTGGCACTGTATCGCCGCCGAGAGCAAACGCACCGGTGACATGGTCAACTCCCGCAAGTTGTTTGACGATTCCGAGGCGGCGCACCCCATCCGGCCGGAGGAGTTTATTCCCATCGAAAACATCCGGGGAAAGCTGCTGCTGATCGGTGCGGAGGACGATGTGCTGTGGGACACAGCTAAATACATCCGCCGGATGGAAAAGCGCTTTGCGGAAAAGCCCCATGCATGCGAAGTTGAGACGGCGGTCTACGCCCACGGCACCCACTTCGTCTTTCCGGAAGGGATGCTGAAAACCATGCTGCCGGTTGGCTCCGGTCTGTTTGTGAAGTTCGCGTTTCAGGCAGCAAAGAAATATCCCAAGGAATGTTGCCAGACCCGGAAAGACATCGAGAAACGGATGTGCCGGGTGTTGGCGGAACAGAAAGGAGCAAAGTGAGATGCGTTGGACGGGAATGCCCATGGCCATGTGGGCAGTGTTTGCAAAGTCATTTGAAAAGCAACTGACGGCGGTACTGGGCTATGACCCGGACACCGCGCGGAAGATCACGGAAAAGGCCAAGCCGAAGTACCGGGAGATCATCGCAAAGCTGCCCAAATTTGAAAAAGGTGATCGGTTCAGCATGAACATCATTGGCTGCGCCATGCTGGGGGCGTTTGTCCTCTCCATGCCGCACCGTCCCGATGTGGAAAGCCTGACCGACTACTATGAGAACGCTCAGATGACGCCGCTGATGAAGTGGTTCTGCCGCCAAAGCGGCAAGTCGAAGTTCACGCCCAAGGATATTGCCGGAATGAAAGCCACCGCCGCCCGGAAGGCGGCTGACCGTAACCCCTACTCGTGGAACATGGACTTTTACGAGTATCCCGACGGCAGCGGTTATGAGGGGCGCTTCATGAAATGCGGCATCTGCACGCTGATGCAGGAGCTGGGGCTTTATGACCTGACACCCGCCATGTGCCATTTGGACTACGCCATGAGCGAAGCGGGCGGCGTGACGAACTTTGTGCGGCAGTATACCCTTGCCTCCGGCGGCCCTTACTGCGACTGCGGGTACAAGAAGAAACGGCTGCAAGAGGACAGAGCATGAAATACTTTGAATTCGGACAGGAACACCCGGAACTGATGGTGATGCTCCACGGCGGCGGCGTATGCTATCGCGGCGCACTGCCGGTGGCGGAGGAAATGGCAAAGACCTATGGCAGTCGCTGGAGGCGGAATGCGGGGATTACTTGCAGGGAGGAGAGAAACCATGAACTATAAAATCGAGAAAAACACCGTACAGGAAACCCTGATCATCCCTCTCTACGCACGGAAAATGTGCTCGGAGCTATATCCGAACTTATACCGGGATGAAGCGGCGCTTCGGCTGGTGGGTGCAGTGGACTACGACTTTTCGGCACTGGAAAAGAAATCAAAGAGCCTTATGCAGCGCTTCGGCTTTCTGGAGGTTGCCATGCGGCAGAACGACTTAGCCATTGAGGTGCGGGAGTATCTGAAATGCCACCCCAATGCGGCGGTGGTGAATCTCGGCTGCGGGTTGGACAGCACAGGTCGGGCTTGCGATAATGGTAAGTGCAAGCTCTACAATCTGGACTTTCCGGACGTCATCGCTGTGCGCAACGAGCTGCTCCCAGCCAGGGAGCGGGAGGAAAATATCCCCTGCGACCTCAACGATACATCGTGGTTTGAGAGAATCGATGCCTCCGGCGGCGCGGTCTTCTTTGCGGCGGGAGTGTTCTACTATTTCCTAAAGGAGCAGGTAAAAACACTGGTACGGGCTATGGAAGACGCCTTTCCGGGCGCCGTGCTGGCGTTCGATGCCGCCAACGAGAAGGCAGTAAAGCTGATGCTGAAAACATGGCTGAAGGATGCGGAAATCAAGGATGTCGGCGCGTACTTCGCCGTTTCGGACGCCAAGCGCGAGATTGGTGCATGGGACAGTCGCCTGCATATTGCCAGCCGGGGCTATATGCTGGGCTACCACGATCTGATAGACCCGTCCGTCAGCGGATTTTTCCGCTTTCTTGCAAGGGTCGGTGACGGAATGATGAACATGCAGATTGTGAAGATTGGATTTGGAAAAGCAGTATGATCGCCATCATTTTTCATGACGAAACGGGTATGGGCTCCGCCTTTCCTGTACAAGCAGATGGCTTCGAAAAGGCGGACGGAAGCGGCGAAATTCACTATTATCGGCTGTTTGACGGCGTGGGTATCCTGCTGCTGCGGCTGGAAATGGAAACATATACAGAGATGCGCACACAGGTCGGCGTGCTGGAAGTCAACTTCTGCATCAACGGACGCTTCGAAACCAGCTTTTCCATGCGCAGTCATGTTCTGCTGAAACCGGGAGACATGGCGATCAGCTGCTACGATGGGCTGCACGGGACAAAGTCGGAGTCACACTTTCCGCTTGGCTATTACGAGGGCCTTTGTCTCGAAATCGACCCCGCAGCCGCAGGACACTGGATACGTCTGAATGCTCCGGCATTTCCCATAGACTTTACCGCGCTCAAGCAGAATCTTCTGGGCAGCAAGTGGTATATGGTCGGCCCCGCCGGTCCGCGCTGCGAGCATGTATTCCGTGAGCTTTATGAAAGCGCCTCCTACGCAGAGCGCGGCTTTTTGCAACTGAAGGTTCTGGAGCTGATGCTGCTGCTGGGCCGCATTCCGCAGGAACGTGCTGCGGATCCGTATTGCTCTGCCGAGCAGACGGCACTGGCACACCATCTCCGGGATCATCTGCTGACGAACCGGGAGGGATATGTGTCTCTTGCCCAAGTGGCAGCGGAGCATGAGATGTCGGTGTCCCACCTGCAAAAGCTGTTTAAGCAGGTCTATGGTGTGCCAGTTTACCGCTATATCAAAGAATATCATCTGGAGCAAGCAGCGGTGGAGCTGGTTCGCAGCAGGAAGCCTATTACAGAGATCGCCCAGCACGCAGGATATGACAACGCCAGCAAATTTTCGGAGAGCTTTAAAAAGCGGTACGGGAAGACACCGTCCCGCTATCGCGCTGATAAAACGAATGCAGTAAAACGGAGCATAGAAACCAAAACGGAGTAGTTTGAAAACGCGAATCATGTTAGAATACGCGGTGGTTAGAGGACTCTAACCAAGAAGTTTCAGGAGGTACTGTATGAAAAAGAAATTTGCTGCTTTTGTGCTTTGCGTGATCTGCCTGCTGTCGGCTGCCGGCTGCGGCCAGACGAAAACAGATGAACAGACGCCGCCGGCGGCTGACCAGAGCACGACGACCGACGATTATCTGACCACCATCAGCGGCACGTATGTGGAGCTGTTCCCGGAGCTGTCAAAATCCGAGTATCGGAATATCTGGATCGATGCCACCACGCCGCTGGCAGGCGCGGAGAACGCGGAGACTGCCACGGATATGCTGCTGGGAATGTGCATGGCGGAGCCTTACGGCCCGGAGGCGGCGGAAAAATACGCGGCAGACCCGGACAGCATGGCGTTTAACTGCTATTTTCTGGGCGGCGTGGACAAGTTTGTGATGGACGGTCACACGATCACCGGCCTGGACGCACAGGGACAGGAGGTTTTCTCCCACACCTATAAGCTGCTGGATGAGAAAAACGAAAACGGCTTCATCTTCTATCAGAGCGAGGATGAAAACTCCGGTGAGTTTACCTATTTTGCCTTCTCACCCGATACCATGGAAACCACCTATCATCTGGAGTTCCGCTATGCAGAGGATCTGAATGATCTTCAAAGCTGGTTCGAGGGCAATTATGCCTATTGGAATGCCGCCGCGATTGCGGAGGATTACGATCAGGCAACCATGGAAAATGTCATTGAGCTTTTTGCTACGGAAAATTTGTCTGAGGCAGAATAAAGCACATGCGCACCCGGTCATACCAAACGGGTGCGCATAGCAGCATTACGGTAAGGATGTGATTTAATTGAAAAAACAGTCCGATCTTTCCCGGCTGATGGATTACGCCGGGAACTATCGATATTTCACCTACGCTTCGTGGGTGCTGTCTGCGGTCAGCGCGCTGGTGGCACTGGTGCCCTTTGTGTACATCTGGAAGATCCTGCGGGATGTGTTGAACGCCGCGCCGGACTATGCGCAGGCGGTGAACATCCCGCATTACGGCTGGATGGCAGTGTTATTCGCGGTGCTGTCTTACCTTATCTATATTGCGGCGCTGATGTGCTCCCATCTGTCGGCGTTCCGGGTGGCGACGAATCTGCGGCTGGCGGTGTCGGAGCATCTGGCAGTGCTGCCGCTGGGCTTTGCCGAGACCTTCGGCAGCGGTAAGCTGCGCAAGATCATCCATGAGAGCACCGGAGCCGCCGAGACCTATCTTGCCCACCAGCTTCCCGACCAGTACAACGCCATCGCCACCCCGGTGGGGCTGCTGGGGCTGCTGTTGGCGTTCGACTGGAGGTTGGGGCTGCTGAGCCTTGCGCCGGTGGTGCTGGCTTTCCTCATTATGGCGACCATGACCGGCAAGCGGATGGCCGAAAAAATGCGGCAATACGGCAACGCACTGGAGGCCATGTCCAACGAGGCAGTGGAATACGTCCGGGGCATTCCGGTGGTCAAGACCTTCGGGCAGAGTGTGTTTTCCTTCAAAAAGTTCAAGACCACCATTGATGAGTACGAAAAGTGGGTCATCTCCTACACCAAAGACCTGCGCCTGCCCATGATGTTCTACACCGCCGCAGTCAACGGCGTGTTCGCCTTTTTGATCGCGGGCGGGCTGCTGTTCACGACACACGGCGTGACCCCGGAATTTCTGCTGAACCTGCTGTTCTATATCATCATCACGCCGGTGATCTCCCTGACTTTGACCCGCATGATGTACATGAGCGAGAGCAAGATGGTGGTAGCGGATGCGCTGGCACGCATCGACTCGGTGCTGGAGGCAGCACCCATGCAGGTTCAGGCTGTTCCGCAGCACCCGCAGGATGCTTCTATCGCGCTGCAGAACGTGCATTTCAGCTATGACGGAAAAAACGAGGTTATTAAGGGCGTTTCGCTGGAGATCCAGCCGGGACAGACTGTGGCTTTTGTAGGCCCCTCCGGCGGCGGAAAATCTACGCTGGCAAACCTTGTCTGCCGGTTCTTTGATGTGCAGAGTGGTAGCGTCCGGGTGGGCGGAGCGGATGTGCGGGATGTTTCCAAGGAAGAGCTGATGGATACCATCTCCTTTGTGTTCCAGAACAGCCGCCTGCTCAAGGGCAGCATTCTGGATAATGTCCGTCTGGGCAGACCGCAGGCCACCGAAACCGAGGTTCTGGCAGCGTTGAAAGCGGCGCAGTGCATGGACATTATAGAAAAGTTCCCGGCGGGTATCCATACCGTCATCGGCACCAAAGGCGTGTATCTGTCCGGCGGTGAGCAGCAGCGCATTGCCATTGCACGCGCCATGCTGAAAAATGCGCCTATCCTGATTCTGGACGAGGCCACCGCTTTTGCCGACCCGGACAATGAAGCTAAGGTGCAGGCAGCCTTTGCCCGGCTTGCCAAGGGCAAAACCGTGCTGATGATCGCACACCGCCTGTCTACCGTAGCCAACGCCGATTGCATCTATGTGGTGCAGGATGGGCAAATTGCGGAGTCCGGCGCAAAGGACGAACTGTGCGCGCGGAACGGCCTATTTGCCCGGATGTGGCAGGATTATCAGGCATCGGTGCAGTGGAAGGTCGCAAAGGAGGGGTAAAGGATGATCGAAAAAATTCAACACGCCACGGCAAGTTCCCCGGAGGGTGCAAAGGGGCTTGTAAAGGGCGTTCTGGCCTGTGCGTTCCAAAACATGGCATTCATGTTGCCCACCGGGCTGCTGTATCTCCTAGTAAAAGACCTGCTGGCAGGCTCCACGAGCGGGAGAACCGCCTTTTATCTGCTGGGTTGTGCGGCCTGCTTTGCGCTGATCCTGCTGACCACATGGTTCCAGTACAACGGCACCTATTTTACGACCTATAAAGAGAGCGGCACCCGCCGCCTGACCCTTGCGGAACGGCTGCGCAAGCTGCCCCTGTCCTTTTTCGGCAAGCGCGACCTTGCTGACCTGACCAGCACCATCATGGCAGACTGCGAGGTGTTGGAAAAGGACTGCTCCCACTTCATCCCCGGTCTATTCGGTTCCCTCATCTCCACGGTGCTCATTGCTCTGAGCCTGTTCGCCTTTGACGGGCGGATGACTCTGGCAGCCCTGTGGGTCATCCCGGTATCCGCCGCTATCGTGGTGGGCAGCTACCGGGTGCAGGACAAGGTGCAGGCCAAGACCATGGCGGCGAAAATGGCCTGTGCGGACGGCATTCAGGAGTACATCGAGACGCTCCGCGACCTGAAAGCCAGCAATGCGGAGCAGCGGTATCTGTCCGGTCTTTCCGGCAAAATTCGGGCTGTAGAAAAGCAGTCCATCGCAGCAGAACTGGAAACAGCGCTGTTTGTGTCCTCTGCGAGCATGGTGCTCAAGCTGGGCATTGCGTCGGTGGCACTCACCGGCTCGGTGCTGCTGGTGCAGGGCAGTATCGATGTGCTGACCCTGTTTCTGTTCCTGATGGCGGCTTCTCGGATGTACGACCCCATGCAGGGCGCGTTGCAGAATCTGGCGGCGGTCATTGCCATGCGCACCAATGTAGGGCGGATGAACGAGATTCTGGATGCTCCCCTGCAGACCGGCAGCGAGAAGCTGACCAATCAGGGCTGCGATATCGTGTTCGACCATGTGGGCTTTGCCTACAACTCCGGCGAAACGGTGCTGCGGGATGTTTCCTTCACTGTGCAGCCCGGCGAGAGCGTAGGCATCGTAGGCAAGACCGGCGCGGGCAAGACCGCACTGGTGGACCTGCTGCTGCGCACCTACAACGTGCCGGACGGCACCCTGTTTGTGGACGGCAAGGACGTGAACACCCTGTCCATCCATTCTGTGCGCGCTGCCTGCGCCTATGTTCCACAGGACAACTTCCTCTTCTCGGATACCATCGCCCACAACATCGGCTTTGGTGTGGACGATGCCTCCCCCGAAATGATCGACCACGCCGCCAGCCTGGCCGATGTGCGGGACAACATCGTGGACTTCAAGGACGGCTACGAGACCGTGCTGGGCGAGCGCGGCGTGACCGTCTCCGGCTGCCAGATGTAAGCTTTGAAAGTGTCAGTGAGGCTGTTACTTTTGGAGAGTCGGCCAACTGTTCGGCTTATAATATTTCGATTACGGGTAATCGCGGACACTCTGCTGTGCGTGCACAAGGTTCCAGCCGTGTGTTTATTGGCAAGGTGAGTGACGAAAGTGCTGATTCACGAGGTCAT
>OGLG01001393.1_pt1 | contig 13983 bp, 8 predicted proteins | sample 1572621 | NCBI WGS metagenome assembly OGLG01 (sample SAMEA2581912, study PRJEB24529) | metagenome | biome: Human gut stool | place: China | collected 2011 | reverse complement strand
TTATTATCGTGAAACCGGGGGAGACAGTTACTATCGCGGAGATTGATGGCCCGGGGGCTATCCAGCAGATATGGATGACTCCCACTGGCAACTGGCGATTCTCGATACTCCGTATGTATTGGGACGACGAGAAAGAGCCTTCGGTTGAATGTCCGGTCGGGGATTTCTTCGCCAGTGCTTTTAATGAGTATGCCCAACTTTCCTCGTTGGCGGTCTGTGTAAATCCCGGGAGCGCTTTCAATTGCTACTGGAAGATGCCGTTCCGTAAGAAAGCACGTATAACGTTGGAGAATATTAATAATGCGGAAGAGATGCGTTTGTATTACCAGATTAATTATACCTTGACGGAAGTGCCGGAGGATGAGGGATATTTCCATGCGCAGTTCCGTCGTTCCAACCCGACACAAGGCTCTATCCATACGTTGGTGGATGGAATCAAGGGAAAGGGACAATATGTAGGAACTTATTTAGCTTGGCGTGTCAATGATAACTGTTGGTGGGGTGAAGGAGAGATCAAGTTCTATATGGATGGCGACAAGGAATACCCGACAATCTGTGGAACAGGTACGGAGGATTATTTCTGCGGTTCGTATAACTTCGAGAATCAGAAAACACATCAATACCAAGAATTCACCACTCCTTATGCGGGAATGCACCAAGTGATCCGTCCGGATGGCCTATATCGGGCTGTTACGGCGTTCGGCTTGTATCGCTGGCATATCTTGGACCCGGTTCGTTTTGAAAAGGATCTGAAGGTTACGATTCAAGATTTGGGTTGGCGGCACGACGGTAGGTATAATAATCAAAAGTCGGATATCTCATCGACTACTTTCTGGTATCAGGTGGAACCACACGCTAAATTCCCGGCATTGCCCAGTAAGGATGATTTGGAGATTCCGAGATGGTAAATGGCCTGTGGTAAAATGTTAAATGTTATTTCCGATTAAACCTTTCCTTTTTATCGATGTCTATTCTTTCGAAGCGCTTCATAAACAGGTAATTTATAATAAAAGTAATAAGTAGTAGTTTATGAAAAAGGTAATAGGATTGTGTTTGGTTGTATTGTTGAGTTCTACTTCTGTGTTCGCTCGTGAGAACAGGCGTATGGACAAGCGTAAGATGGATCCGTCCGCACGTTGCGAGAAGATGATCGCCGACTTGAAGTTAGATGAGAAACAAGCGGTGGAGTTCCGTAAACTTCAAAAAGAGTATATGGAAAAGGCTCAGAAAGAACGTGAGGCGATGAAGGCTGAGCGTGAGAAGCAACGGGAAAAGATGTTGGCCATGCGTGAGGATAAGAACGCCCAGATGAAAAAGATATTGACAGAGGAACAATACAAACAATATCTGGAGAAACAGCAGCCTAAAGGGAATAAACATGGCAGAAAACATCTAGGTAACGGACGTAGATAAAGAAGTCTATAGATAGATAAAATGGCCGGGGTAGCGATTATCCCGGCCATTTTAGTTCTAATCGGCTGCTTCAACCACATACCAAGTATATCCGTTGGCAGGGATTTTAACCGTAAGCTCCACCGTATAGTCCCGGTTCAGTTTGTAGGTGACAGGCTTTTGCTCTTTTTCCCGGATGCGGGCTGTTTGTGTCAGGCCGGTATAATAGAGTGGGATATGGATCGTACGGGTGATCTCTTGATGGGTCGGATTGAAGAACATGGCTAGACCTTTCTCCTTCTTGTGGGGATTGACGTGTATGAACCCGTCCCAGTCTCGTGCGTCCGGTCGGCGTAAATGGATCATATCGCTGTTGAGTATATTGCGGTATTTCTTATACCATTGAATGACCTCGGTTACGGCCGCTTGGGTCTCTGGGGTATCATACAGACGTGGGCCTCGATAGCAAGCTTGGACACCAGCTCCGTAATTTTGCATCATATGTGTTTTGTATTCGAACAAGTGTTCGTGGAGGGGCTCCAAGGTAGCGGCCTCTCCTCCTCCTTGATACTCCACGAGAGGAACAAAGCTCCAGCATGCCGAAGCCATCCGATCCCATGTACCATCATAATTCAATTGGCGGGCATGGATGATCTGCCGATCCCGGGGAAGCGACCAGTTGGCTTCACGGTAACCAATGCCTGTCTTGGTAGACCCGTTCAAGAAATAGAAATCGGGAACATTGATATAAATGCCATTCTCGCACATCCAACGATAGAGATCGGTTATCTTATGGAACTGATTCCATTGGGAATCTTCCAGCCCTTTATGATAGGTATGGTGGGTAGATGCACATACGTCGCCGGGATAGGAGCCGTCGTGCTCGAAGCAACGCATGCCCGTACGCTCGAAGAAGGTTCGTATATGATGGAAATACTCATATCCCCAATCGCTGCAAAGGCAGGGAGCGCTACCGAAGCGCATCCCCCCTCGTTTACCTGTCTTGGGATTGATAACATCTACCTCGTCGCTGATCCAACGGCTTGATAAGAGGGAGTAACACCCTAACTCTACACCTTTGTTGCGGGCGTAATCCACCAAAGATTTATATTTGGCGATATTTTCTTCTGAGATATCCTCGGCGTTCAATCCGGATCCAAAGCTGATGATAACCATCTCGTATCCAACGGTAGCGCATTGATCGATAGCGGTACGAATAACATCCGGATCGGAAGAGGTAAGGTGCATGAAGATCGGATTCTCCGTAGCCCATGGAGCTACCGTATAATGTAAGCGTCGTTTGAACAAGCCCTTCCGTTCCCGGTCATCGCTGTCGAACGGCATCTCGTATACGCTGAAGGACTTGAACTCCTGGCCCGCCGCTAGGGTATAATCGGGACCTAGCTTAGGCGATACGTCTAATATGCAAGGCGTGAGCAAAGGATAATTGCGTTGGGAGGTATATTCCGGATCGGCTACCCATTTCTCCGTGATATCGGTTTCCCGCTCGGTAAACTCTCCGCCACAAGCATAATCGCTTTCTATATGTATGTTCGGGAGCCTGGAGGGATCTCCACCGCCGGGCTTTTCGTGTAGGCTCAGAGATTTGTACATCACTTACAAGGCATCGATATTTATGGACTGCGGGGTATTGTTGGTAACCTCCATACTTTTCCGGATAACCGGGATATGATCGTATAAGTCGTAATGGAGTTCTACGGTGACACCTTCTGTTTCTTTCTCTCCTTTTAATACGAAAGTCAGTCTTTTCCCTGTGGGCACCTCCTTATTCAGTGCCCAGCGGCTTCTGGCCCATTTGATATCTTCCTGCAGCTCCTCTATGCGGAAATCCTCAATGAGAAAAGAACCGGGGCGGGTAGTCATCTGCTCGACCCATTCCATCTGGAAGTATCCGCGCTCGGGCTGGCCGGTCAGCCCGCCAAGTTCCCAACGTTTCCCGTCAATCGTCAAACTACCTTCGCTACTTACGGCACGAAGCATACTTTCTCCGGTCATCCGGTTAAAGATATCGAGAGTGGAAAGATTGGGCAAGACACGGAACATACGTGCTACCATTCCGTTTGACAATAAGATGCTTTTGCCATCTGGAGTCGCATATATGCCGGCTTTTGATCGTGAGGGTTGTAAAAGCCAGTCGAAAGAGGTGTTTTCCAAAGGAAGCCCTTGTTGGGGTAATTGCTTGATTTTATCAAGTAATTTCTTCTCCGTACCGGATGATACTTCCGGTCCTTTCCCTTGATAGCTCGTGGAGACGATCGAGGGGATGATCTCCATATACTCTATTTGGGGCGTGATCCATAAGGCATGATCTCCGCTAGGTCCATCGTCGGTAGGCTCTACAATAAGATCCAATATCTTTATGCCATTTAGGGGGATATCGATTGTTTTCGGGGCATCGCCAAGTTTGACGATACCGCTGTTATAAAGCTCCTTGTCATCTCCTTTCAAGATAAATAAGGCCGAGCCCGGATGTACTTTTCCGTCTTTACCTTCTAGACCAACAAATGTCTTGGCGTTTTTTCGGGTATCGAAATACATTTTCGTTCCGTCAACAAAAGGGATAACCGTGAGGCTTTTATCCGTATAATCGATATGTGAGTCGGCGATCCCGACCTGCGCTTGAAAGCGTGACGCATTCTTGTGTAAATCGATCTTGATATGACTTTTGGCTTGTACCCCGATCACGTCATCATACGTTTTTCCTTGTATAGAGGCGGGCTCGTTGGTAACTGATTTCCCTTTGACGGCGCCACCGTAAGTTTGGTAGGATTTATTTAGGTCCATGTCCATAAGCCGGATCTCGTTCTGGCCCATGGCGTAGAGGCCGGCAAATCCCGAAAGGATAGCTGTAAAGATAAGTTTATTCATAAAATCCAGTGATAAAAGAGGGTGTTATCAATGATAAAAATAAGGTGCTTCAAAAAGACTTCTTTTGAAACACCTTATTTGGTTTATAATCTAGCTTCGTTCTATTATAATGTCGTAAGTTTTAAATTTCGCCAAAGAACCTTGATGCCTCCACCGTCGTGAATCTGAAGGGCGATGCGGCCTTTACCCGCTCCGATCTTCTCATCATTCAAGTTTACCATTTCCTGTCCGTTCAGCCAAGTCTGTACGTTATCGCCTTGTACTTTGATACGCATCGTGTTCCAATCGCTTTCTTTCAAGATATTCTCTTTCTCATCCGGAATCTGAACCAACCAGCCACGTCCGTACGACTCATAGATACCACCTGTATCGTGACCCTTCGGAGCTACTTCTACCTGCCAGCCGTTTACTTTCACGCCTTCCTCAACGAAAGAGCGGATGAATACGCCGGAGTTTCCGTCAGCCTCTTGCTTAAACTCTACGGTCAGATCAAAATCATCATAATAATCACGGGTAGCGAGATAACCGTATTGCTTATCGGGACCACTTTCGCAAACCAATAAACCGTCTTTTACGTACCATTTCTCCGTACCGTATGGTTCCCATCCCGTCAAATCCACGCCGTTGAACAAGTTCACTTCCTTACCGGCCTTACGAGGAAGTTCCTTGATCTTCAAGTTACGGAAAGATGCGGGATAACCATGATCTTGCAAGCAAAGCACACCTTTTTTCGCCAATCCGTATTCCGGTGCGTTGGCCCATTTGCCGCTATTTTTCTTAGCGTGCCAATCGTCTGTCCATGCCTCGAACTCTAGGATCTTTTGTCCGTTCAACCAATGTTCCACATGTCCATTATCGAATACGATCTTGGAGTTGTTCCATTCGCCTTGCGGATTCACCTTCATCTTGGATTTATCCGGCAAATGCATCGCGTAATCCACACCTAATTTCTGCCACTCTTCCAATGGGTCCGGGAAGTTCGGCTCGTCGATCAATTGATACTCCGGCCCCGTTACGTAAGGAACAGCGAATTGGGGACGCTCTACCACATGGTACAACATACCGCTATTGCCACCCTTGGACAATTTCCAGTCCCAAGAAAGCTCGAAGTTCTCATACTCTTTATCGGTTACGATGTAGCCACTAGCGTCGCTGCCATCTCCTTTGGCTTGTATACAACCATCCACTACATGCCAAGGCTGTGTCAATGTAGTCCCGTTGTAATCTTTCCAACCATCCAATGTCTTTCCATCAAAAAGCAGAACCCATCCGTCGGCGATTTCCTCGGGAGTAAGTGTGTTTTGTTCTTGACTGGCACAAGAGGAAAACAAGGCCAGCGATACCGCACAAGAGGCTAACAAGCTTGTGGCGGCTGTTTTTTTCATTACAGATTCCATGTAAATAAAGAATTTAGGTTGATAAATTGTAACTGAATGGCAAATTTACGTAAATATCTTTGATATCTCTCTCTGTTGGAGGAAAAACGCTTCTCTCCCTAGGAAATACTTCTCCAAGAGCCTATATATTCTTTGTCGAATAAGCTCTATTTCTTAATTTGGCGGCGCTGAATTTATATTCACAGCCGCTGAATATACAAATGCCGCCGCTGATTGTAAAATCAGTGGCGATAATTTAAGAATAGAATAGGTACCGATCAGGCTTACCTATAGGTACGCATAAGTTTTATTCTGGCACAATCAACTTTTATATGTTTTTGTGGAAAAGAATCTGGATAATACTTGTTTAATCGAAGAATAATATAGATATTGCATGCATCTAATAAAGACTGAAATACCCTGCAAACCATATGATAACAATAGGCACCTTAAAACTAGATTTAGTTGCGGATCGGGAACCTTTCGTTCATGATTTATATGGTCGTTGGGATACCTTTAACCGAACCTCTTTAGAAGGGATCGTGGATGAGATTTTAAGCCGTTATGATACGGAAGATGAGTTGATCCGGATCGAGAGTTTAGACTTGGATCTAGGTGAGCTAGAAGAAGATGAATTCTATGAGCAATTCCCCCGTAGACTGGCGGAGAGACTGGACGAGACTTTCGCTTCTTATTTGCGAAGTAAGGAAGAGCATCCCGACCGAATCGCTGTTGTTCCCATCAGGCAATCTTGGCTGGAAGTATTTACCTATTATATGTCGCACGGATATTGGCCTTGGCTGGAAGAGGAGCGGCTCACCTTACCGGAACTTTTAGATAAATTAGTACGAATATCCCCGATAGAATTAAGTCATTTCCTGCGTGAGAAGGGAAAGGCGCTTACCATTCGTAAACGTCTGGTCTTTCAATTGGATGATATCTATCAAGAACGTTTGGTACATGTGGTGGCACCCTCGGAAAGCTCGTTTATAAACGCTTATGCCCGTTTCTTGCAAGACTCTTATCCCGAGATAAAGCGTCCGGAGATAGGGAAGAATGATTACAGAAACGCCATCTGGATAATCCTATGGGGATATTTATTATCTCAGGATCAAGGCTATTTCAACCGGAAACAAATGGTGACGTACACGCTGCGGGAATTATCCGGCTATTATTCCATTTCTTTTGTGGATTTACTGGGGATGCTGACGTATGATTTAGATAAGTTCGCCTCTACCCGCTTGTTCATGCCCGAGTTATTGTCGCTCTTGAAGGATATCCGGCTAGAGACATTATCGGAAAAGGAATTCACTAAAAATCTCTCTCTTTATTCTCTGGAAGAATTGAAGGCTTTGCTCGTGCGGCGGGAGAAGAGCTTGACTTTTTTATCCGGGTATAATGAGGAACAGATTTACCAGATCGTGGAACAGGTGATCCCTGCGGAGAGTCCGTTTGTCATCGACTATGCGAGAGCGTTGGATAAGGAGAAGGAATTGGGTATGCTCGAAGGGAAAGCCGGGAATGATTTCAGGATACTGAAATGGGTGTTTATCTTCGAGGTTATTCTCGGTAGGGGGGGAAGCGTATTTTCCCGCCATCAGTTCGCCTTCTCCGTGTTAAAGGAATTGGCGGCGCATTACAATCTGACGGTAATGGAGTTATTGGGATATTTTTACCGTACCTTGGCAAGTGGGCTGCTAACGGCTTATCCAGCCGTTCGGGAATTGATCATTGCTTTGTACTTGAATGCTCTCGATGATTCTCCCGCCGATATATCCGTTTATTACCCGGAAGATTTGAAAGATCGGTTGTCTAATTCCGGTTTGTGCCGTCGCTTTATCCGTTCCTTGCGCGAGGAGCAAATCTATTCGGTGGTTAGGCAAATCGTTCCGGTGGAAAGCCATTTCATTATCCGGTATGCGCAGACGCTGGATAAGGGGAAAGAGCAAGGGCGTTTGGAAGGAAGGGTGGGCGGCGAGTTCCGGCTGTTGAAATGGGAGTTTATTTTTCTGGTACTGTTTAGCGGGCCATTAACCGCTTTTAGCCGGAAACAATTCGTACGTTCGGTGTTGGGACAGTTCTCTGCTCATTATAATATCACGGTGCGGGAGTTGATCTCCTATTTTCATGAGGGAACACATGGGGAATATCCGTGGGTTCCGGAAGAGTTACGTGAGATAATAGACCTGCTGTACGAGGATATGGATAAGGAATCTCCCGAGCTTTTATTCTCTGTTTGGTTGAATGAGGAGAGGAAAGCGTATCGGTTGGGACAATTTATAATCACGGGCCGTTCCGATGAACCGCTGGGCGATCTATTCGAGTACGTGAGTGGTTTGGAGAAGACGAACCCGAAAATATTACTGGACCAATTACGGCAATTGAAGGATATTCCTTCATCTGGAATAAGGGTGGAAGAGCCGATAGAGGCCGCTCGTATCTTCGCTTCCTTATTACTGTTTGTCATCCGTGAATACGGTCTGGCTTTTCCGAATCAAGTATCCTTGATCCAATATCTTACGAATGTAAAAGAGAACCGTACTTTTGGGGATGCCGCTCGGTTGCGCTTATTATTACATGAGTGTATGTTGGAGGATATGGATGCGTTCGCACGTACTATGGAAGCTTTACTGGGTATGAAACAGGGGAAAGTGCCCGAGCTTCCCATCCGTACGATTTCTCCCGCTATCTATCCGTTCAATTCTCAAAAGATGGAATTATTGGAGGAATTATATACAGGGGCGACTCCCGCTTTGCGTTTGCTTGTCGAGGAGGTAATCCGCTTGTTTCGTCTCAATAACTTCGGGTTGGAAGAGAACGTTTGGTTGGGGTGGTTACAGGCTCTTTCCGGCAACGTTTACCGGAATTACTCCAAAGATGGATTGTTGTTCCTCTTTTGGCAGCATTTGAGGGAGTCTGTGTCAGAGGAGGAATTACATAAGATAGAGACTTTTATATGTCGACATACAACTAATTTATCTGAATTGTCAGTTTTTATATATCAACTTAAAAATAATATGGATATGGATGTTTTGAATGGCCAGTTAGAAGATCATGGCGTGTCTATTAACAATGCGGGCTTGACGATCATAGCCGTCTATCTGCCAATACTTTTTCATAGGTTAGGCTACTTGAGTGATGACAGACGTGGCTTTAAATCGAGAGAATGCCAAGTGAAGGCCATTTTTGCGTCTCAACGTTTTGTAACGGATGAGAAGGAAATCCCGGAGCCAGAATTATTCTTAAACAAAGTCTTGACGGGCTATGATAGTCCGGAACCGCTTCCTCGCTCGTGTGATTTAACTGAGAATGAATTAGAGATGATAGAGCAATTGAAGAAAGCGGTACTTATGAATTGGGATAAGATGAGGAATACGAGCTGGGAAGGTCTTCAAAGTACTTTTATCCGGAGAAAGGGAGTGTTAAAGATGGAGAAGAATAATTGGACGCTAACGGTCGAGGAGAGAGCTTTTGACGTCTTATTAGATTCGATTGCTTGGAACTTCAGGTTCATTAAAACTCCATGGATGGAAAAAATACTTAGAGTAAAGTGGCGGTAAATAACATTAAAAGATAACATTATGAATGCGGATCGGATACAGATTCAAGAAGGACCTTCGCGGGTCTTTCAAAACCGTAAAGGTGAATCAACACAATTGATGGAAGATAACCGGGTACAATCTGCCTTGCAGGCTAAAATGGTGGAAACTATGCAACGTGACGCAATGGATGAGGATGATTTGCTGCAAGGTAAGTTCGCCGTTCAGCGGGATGTGGAAGATGAGGATGAGCTTCTTCAAGGAAAATTTGTGGCCCAACGGCAAACTAAGAACCAGACAGGGATTCCGGATCATGTAATCCAAGGCATGGAGTCTTCCTTCGGGACGGATTTCTCCTCGGTACGTGTACACCCGGATTCATCGAAAGCGCCGGAGGTTGGGGCTTTGGCATATACGCAAGGTACGGATATCCATTTCGCCCCGGGACAATTCAAACCGGATACGTCTGCCGGACAGCAGCTATTGGGACATGAGTTGACACACGTCATCCAGCAAGCCGAGGGACGTGTACAGCCTACTACCGAGGTAGGTGGAATGGCCGTTAACGATGATTTATCCTTGGAACACGAGGCGGATGTGATGGGCGCTAAAGCTGCTTCTGTCTTATGAACGAGTGGATCGATTGGTTCCAGCGGGTATTGGATGTCTCCATTCGTTTGTATTTCCGGCAGGAGTGCGATTTATCTTCCGTCTATGATATCCCACTCCCGAAGGCAGGACCGCTTTGGAAGGCGTTGTTGCCGGAACAGGTCGATCCTACTTTCGACGAGTGGATGGTGTTGATGTTGGCCTTAATGCCTCATCTTTCTCCGCAGATGTTGGATATTTTCTTTGTGCATAATAAGAATTTTGACCGTCCTTATACGGAATTTGGCGGTTGGAAAGGACTATCGCACGGAGGATTCTTGCCAACGGGCGAGACGGCCGTTTTCCTGTTGGCGGGCGATCGTGTGGAACGCCGTCTGGAAGTGGTTCGTCTATTTCGTGAGGAGCATTGGTTCCATATGTATCACGTCGTTGGCTTGGAAGGAGCCGGGAATGGTGAACCGTTCTTGAGCGGACAACTGCGTATATCGGAGGATTTCTTGTACCGTTTATCTTTTGAGGGAGAATATAAGCCGGACTATAATATGGGTTTTCCGGCCAAACGGATTAGTACGGCTTTGAATTGGGAAGATGCCGTATTGCCTTATTATGTGCGTGAGGAGTTGGAGGAGATAAATAATTGGATTACGGGGCATCGGGTCATCCTTTCGGACTGGGGATTGAGTCGTTTTTTGAAGGCCGGCTACCGCACTTGTTTTATGGCCCGCCGGGAACGGGTAAGACGCTTTGCGCAACCTTGATCGGCAAGAAGAACGGGATGGATGTATATCGTATCGATCTTTCCATGATTGTCTCCAAATATATCGGCGAGACTGAAAAGAACCTTGCGAATGTATTCGACCAAGCGGAAAACCGAAATTGGATTCTCTTTTTCGATGAGGCGGATGCCTTATTCGGTAAACGAACCTCGACGAACACTTCTAATGATCGCCATTCGAATCAAGAGATCGCTTATTTGCTGCAACGGATCGAGGATTTCCCGGGAACCGTTGTTTTAGCCACAAACTTAAAGAGTAATATTGATGAAGCTTTCTCCCGTCGTTTCCAGTCTATTATCTATTTCCCGATGCCGGATCAAGACTTACGTGAGGAATTATGGCGTAGAATGCTTCCCTCTTCTTGGCTACCTGCGGATGCGGACAAGATGATCCGTATGGCAGCTACTTATGAGTTATCGGGTGGCTCCATCTCGAATGTGATCAGGCGTTGTGCCCTTCGGTTGCTAAAGCAAGACACTCCCCGGCTAGATTCCGATATCTTATCTATGGCGATCCGCCGGGAATTGAATAAAGAGGGCCGGTGGTGATTTAAGGCAACGGCTCTCTTTCCCGGTGCCCGATCGGTACGATGATTAAGAGAAAAAAGAAGAGTGGGAGCGCCAACAGTATCATTTGAGTCCATATGTCGAAAGTTTCCCGTGAGGATACGATATTGGTGATTAGGTATAATACCAATACGATCTCGGATATGAATACCAGTAATAGAGGCAAGACATATCGCTTATAATGTTGTGCCAACATGTAGAACTTACTGGATGTCATATACAGGGTGATTAGGATTAATAGTATGAGAAATAGGAATATATCACCCAATACGAAATAAATAAGCATCGGGTTGGAGAATTCCGTATTTGCCAGTTGCGCCAGATCATCGGAGCAACTGGTGAGTTGCTCGCCTTGCGGAAAAGGATTTAGCAAATAGAATAAAGAGTTGAAAAGATTATCTAGTAAGGATACCTCGCATTCTTCCTCATACATGACCATCTTGAGTACTGGTTCTTGCTTATTCTCTCGATTTTCGCAAGTAGTTACGGGAACGCCCATTTCATCGTAATCGACGAAACAAAGGCGGTCTACCAATTGGTATTTCAATAGAATGGATAGATAACCGATATGCTTTTTCTCCTTGATAGGGAATATGACATTTAGATCGTAGTTTTTATATATTTTATTACCATCCACGCAAAAAGAATCGATTACGAAACTAGTGGACTTCACGAATTGTACAAGTTCTCTCCGGTTCTCCAGTTTAAAATCGAAATCAGGGAAGTAAAGAGTCAATCCGTTGAGTTTCCGGAGAGACGGGTTTCGGTTGATCGTACCGGTACCCTTTGTGAATAAGTTATTTAAAAGAGCCATCTGGGATTCTTTCGATCTTAAGAAATCATTCGTCGCTTTTGAGTTTCGGAATAGGACTAGTAAATCGACGGGTGTATCCGAATAAACGGGCATATCTATCAAGCACTCCTGTTGTTGCCAGTCGCTTACTTGGCTAGGTTGCCCGCTTTCTGTATCCACTACATACCCTAGATATTCCATTCGGCTGAATTTCCGGATAAGGTCTGCCGGTAATTGCTCGTATACGGATTGCAACCAATACGGCACGATGGGAAAAGCTCGTTGGTTGTATTGGCTTAGACGTTCGGATAGGCGTTCGGTTTCCGATGATGCGCCATCTACCTTGAATACGGGAATACTGCAATTTCCCTTTTTCTTTTGTGCGGCGATCTCTTCTTTGCTACGTTTATCGAAATAACAGAAGAACGTACGAACCGTGTAGGGGCGCAGTTCACGCACGGATAGCAACCAGTTCTTTACGGCCTGCGTGTAAGTGGTGTCGTAGACGAATGGGATGAAGCCGGTTTCCCTGTATCCGATGGTGTCTTCTTCCCAGGGCGTAATGTTGAGAGCGATGGAAAGAGGGGCTTCCTTGATGAAAAACTCAATCGTTCCGCTTCCTCTGATAGAAGGATTCTCGTCCGGGTTGTCCAGAACACCTGTAACATCTTCTGTCCATACGGGACAAATGATATAGCCTTGTTTATCGGAGTTGAGCAACGATTGCATATTATCCAGATCTCCGGTTTTACCTTTGAAGAAATACATATTCTCGACGGTAGGGGGAGGCAAGATCTTTTCCGGTTCTCTTTTATTGAAATAATACCACAAAGCTTGCGTTACTTTGACTGGGCCAAGCTTTTCATCGAAGAAGCGGCAGAGAGGATCCGCATTGGCTTTATTCTTGGATGCGGTTAATAACTCGTTTCCGAACAGCCAAGGTGTATATGCGCATTGCTCTACATGATCGGGTAATAAGGAACTTGGGGACTGTAAATAACCCAAACGTGAGATCGCTTGGGTTGCGTCCGGGTTTGTTACGAAAGTGAAAGCATTCCCCAATTCAGCGGGATAAACGATATAACCGCATTGTTCCGTTAAGATACGCTGGGTGATCGAGTCCATAAGAGTCTGGTAAGAGACGATCGGGGTACGAATCTCTTCCAGTTCTAACTCGTTCCGCTCTCCTAAACTCCGGAAATAATCCAATCGCTCCGAGAGACTTCTTTGGGCGTTAACGGCTTGTGCCATGATTACATGAAGCAATAAGCCCAATAAAATGCCGTGGTAGGTAGTTCGATATCTGGTTGACATAAGGGTAAATTTAAAGTTCGATATTTATTCGTATCAGATTATTCTTTAAGACTTCTCCAGTGCGGCCAATCTCTTTGTCGTCATTATCGGCCCAAGCTTTTCTCCATGCCTTATAGTCCTTGACAAATAGGGCTAGCTCTTTCGGAGGAAGCCAATGAACCGTGAATCGTAGATGTGCCGGTATCTTCTCTCTCAAGAATTCTTCAAGACGAAGCTGAAAATCCGGCCGTTGCCGCGTACGTTCTGTTTGCGAGAGGATTGCCGTTAAGGTAAATTCCCGGGAGGGGACTGGATGATCAGTCGCCTCCGGTGAATGCAGGAGTATGTTTTCCAGAATGAAAATTTGCTCTTCCGCATCTTCCCATCCGAGTATGGAATAGAGATATCTTTCCAATCCGGAAAGGGAGTCTGCGTCGAATAGATTACAGCCCAGATACCGGTCCCGGATAAGTTCCGGTAGTTGTCGCAGGAACCGGACTCTTCGTTGACGGTTTATCTCTTTATGGGAGTAGCGGAGAAAAGGCAGGTTGCTATTTTCTCCGTAGATTTTATCCAACGTATCCAATAGCAGATCTTTGTTTTGTTCCATAGAAGCGGAACCGGGTGTTTCCATATTTAAGGCCATCCAATCTTTTAGATGATTCATTTCTTCATGTCCCTCCGAAAAGAGATGGTCGAATATAGAAAGATATGCCTTGAATGAATCGGTAAACGAGTCCTTGTAGCAAA
>OGLG01001389.1_pt1 | contig 14022 bp, 12 predicted proteins | sample 1572621 | NCBI WGS metagenome assembly OGLG01 (sample SAMEA2581912, study PRJEB24529) | metagenome | biome: Human gut stool | place: China | collected 2011 | reverse complement strand
TTATGCGCGTCGCTGTCCCGAGGCGTCGCGGCCCCGCTGGGCTGCGTGATCTTTTTTCACTTCTGTCGAAATTGTGACTTGTATGCCATACGTGCGTGTGCGAGGTAGGGGTGGTATCACTACCCTCGGTGCGCTTTGCGTGCTGCTGAAACGCTGGACGGCCGCTTGTCAAAAGGGCTCATTTGCCGCTTTCTGAGGTTGCCGAGCAGCACTCCCTGCGCGGTCACTTTTTCTGCTAATACGCAGATATCCCTGTCGGTAATTTCAGTAGCAAACGTTTTTGCGTTATGGTATGATAAGTCCCACAAATCCGGACTTTCGGAGATGAGGGTGAGCCAGAATGACAGAAAAGGAAAAAATGCTGAAGCAAATGCTTCATGACGCGAATGATCTAAAGAGCTATCAGATGATCTGGCTCGGACAAAGGATCTTTGTTATGACTACAGCCAGCTTCGCCCATCTAAAGAGCTTTTTGCATTGTGATGAGATTTGTCAAGGGTAAATTACACCAGTAATTTTTTGAAATCATTTGTTTTAGAAATTCAAGGGATATATTTTATTCCCCACTGCATAATGGCATAAAATACCGGCAACAAATCTTGCCCTTTCAGTGTTAGGGAGTATTCTACTCGCAACGGCATCTCATTGTACTGGATTCGTTGTATCAAATCATCGGCTTCCAACTCTTTGAGGGCATTTGTCAGCGCCGTATTTGTAATTGGCTTTAGCATCTTTTTCAGTTCCCCAAACCGCATGGGACACTTGATGCATAGTTCATAGAGAATTTGGAGTTTCCATTTGCCCTGCAGCATTTGAACCACCGGCGTGACCGGGCAGTTTCCATCATCGGTTAGAATGACACTGCCAACCTTTTCTTTGAATTCTTCATAAGTCATGATTGGATCTTTCCTCGTCTTTTGCAGTATACTTTTTGATACCAGGTACAAATAATTTGCGTACTTGAACAAAAATTGCTGTCAAGTATAATAAATATATCACTGGTTGGCCATGCAGTCAACGACTGAAATTTCTCAGAAAGGTCTGAATGACATGAAAGAACTGAACATTATGGAGGCTACTGTTCTGACCTCCCCCAATCCGCTGACATTGATCTGCTCTAAAAAGGAGGATGGTTCTACGAACCTGGCTCCCATTTGCTTTGTGTCTTACCTCTCCTTCAATCCGCCTATGGTGGGTTTCGCCACTGGCAAACAGTCCCACACCGGCAAGCGTGTGCGTGAGACCGGCAAAGTCATTGTCACTGTTCCCTGTGAGAGTCTGGCAGGCGCAGTAATGGCCTGCGGAGCATCTACCGGTGCCGAGACCGACAAGGTGGCCGCCAACAACATCGAGATGATGGCTGTAGAGGGCAGCGACATCCAGATTCCGGCGGACACCCGGCTGGCGATGGTGGCTACCTTGCAGCAGTCGGTGGAGGTGGGCGACCATATCCTGCACATCTGTCAGGTGGACAAGTTCCTGGGCAATGAGGACAAGAAGGGCCTGTATGCCTGGAACGGCTTCGGGAAAGTTGCACCTGCGGCAGAAGGCTAAATCTTAAAACGGTAAGGAGACGTCAGCGGTGGCTGTTTGTATTAAAGACTGTATTCAGAACATGAATCTGGTGATCGGCTGTACGATCGGCTGCAGCTACTGCTACGCCAGAAACAATGTCCGCCGGTTCCACATGATTGATGATTTTGAAAAGCCGGAGTTTTTTCCCAATAAGCTGCGGCTGATGGAGAAAAAGCGCCCACAGAATTTTCTGCTCACCGGCATGAGCGATTTTTCCCACTGGAAGTCAGAGTGGCGGGAACAGATATTTGACAAGATGACTGAAAACCCACAGCATCAGTATCTGTTCTTGACGAAGAGGCCGGAGGACATCGTCTTTTCCACCCCATTAGACAACGCTTGGTTTGGTGTAACTGTTACCTCCAGTAAAGAGAAAAACCGTATCCGGACTTTGCGGGAGCATATCCATGGCGGACACTATCATGTGACCTTTGAACCTATGTTTGATGATGTTGGCATGGTGGACCTTACCGGAATTGAGTGGATCGTCATTGGGACTGAGACCGGACATAGGAAGGGCAAAGCCGTATCGAAACCGGAATGGGTGTGGAACCTGACACATCAGGCCCATGCGCTTGGCATCCCTGTATTCATGAAGGAAGATCTACTTCCTATCATGGGAGAAACACATATGGTACAAGAATTTCCCCCGGCTTTTTACCGGGTATTGGAGGAACAGAAGACATGGCGGAAGTGAAAGATAGCAGCATTCTGATTCAGGATGTAGAAACCAAAAATATTATGACAAAATCCACCCTGCCGGTGGGCGGCTATTCCGTCAATCCTTATGTGGGCTGTACCCATGGCTGCAAGTATTGCTACGCTTCGTTCATGAAGCGGTTCACCGGCCATACTGAGCCTTGGGGTACTTTTCTGGATGTGAAATATTGGCCGGCAATCAAAAACCCCCGGAAGTACGCCGGACAGCGCGTAGTCATCGGTTCTGTGACCGATGGCTATCTGCCCCAGGAGGCTCAGTTTCAGAACACCCGAAAACTTCTTGAGCAGCTCCGGGGCAGCGAGGCAGAAATTCTCATCTGTACCAAGTCGGACTTGGTGATCCGTGACATCGACCTTCTGAAAGAACTGGGAAAGGTCACGGTTTCCTGGTCGATCAATACGCTGGACGAGGATTTCAAAAACGATATGGACAATGCCGTCAGCATCAAGCGGCGGCTGGATGCCATGAAGCAGGTTTATGACGCAGGTATCCGCACCGTGTGCTTTATCGCTCCGGTTTTTCCCGGTATCACGGATTTTGAGGCTATCTTCCATCAGGTCAGAAATCAATGCGACCTGATATGGTTAGAAAATCTAAACCTGCGAGGCGGATTCAAAAAAGACATCCTTGACTATATACGTAAAAAACATCCTGACTTGGTTCCGCTGTACGACGCTATCTACAACAAGAGGGACAGAAGCTACTTCCGTGGTTTGGAGGATCAAGCGGAACGGCTGGCGAAAGAAAACAGCTGTCCCTTCGTGGACAACGAGCTGCCCTACGGACGAGCAGAGCCGGGGCATCCGGTCATTGTGAATTATTTTTACCACGAGGAAGTACGCGGCTCTGAGAACACCGGGAAGCGAACTCAAAAAGTATGATCTTAAAATGGCTCATTTGCTGTTTTCTTGCGGTCAGGTGATTATCTTTGCTTCCAGCGATAGAACAGCCTATAAGCAAAATATCATGTCCGCCAACAGGCAGAAGCACAAGGCGCTTATTTCAGATATTCCTCAAAGAACGCTTTCAGCTTCTCAAATGGGATCACGTCCATCTGATCGTAAAGGTCGGTGTGGTTTGCACCGGGGATCATGAGCAATTCCTTGTTATCGCCAGTCAGCTTGCTGTACGCCGTCTCACTGAAATAGCGGGAGTGCGCTTTCTCTCCGTGTACCAGCAGCACGACGGAGCGAATCTCGCTGCTATATTGCAAGATCGGCATATTCAGAAACGACAGCGAGGAGGTCACATTCCAGCCGTTATTGGAGTTCAGGCTGCGGGGATGGTAGCCTCGGGGCGTCTTATAGTAGGCGTAATAGTCCTTTACAAACTGCGGTGCGTCCTCCGGCAGCGGATCAACTACGCCACCCGCCAGCGCATAGCTGCCGTTTTTATAGTCCTCGGTGCGCTGTGCATTCATTGCTTTTCGCTTCTCAAAGCGTGCCTGTTCAGAATCCTCGCTGTCAAAGTAGCCGTTGGCAGTCACACGAGTCATATCGTACATGGTCATAGCCGCGGTCGCTTTAATGCGGGTGTCAATGGCGGCGGCATTGATCGCCATACCGCCCCAGCCGCAGATACCGATGATACCGATGCGCTCCGGGTCAACATTCTCATGCACGGAGAGGAAGTCCACTGCCGCACAGAAGTCCTCGGTGTTGATGTCCGGCGAAGCGACATAGCGGGGTGTACCGCCGCTCTCGCCGGTGTAGGACGGGTCGAAAGCAATCGTCAGAAAACCAAGCTCCGCCATTTTCTGCGCATACAGACCGGAGGACTGCTCCTTTACCGCACCGAACGGACCGCTGACGGCAATGGCGGGCAGCTTGCCCTCTGCGCCCTTCGGCGTGTACAGATCCGCCGCCAGTGTGATGCCGTAGCGGTTGTGAAAGGTCACCTTTTTGTGGTCTACCTTGTCACTTTTCGGGAACACCTTATCCCATTCCTGTGTTAAATTCAGTTTTTCCATATTCATACCTCCCTGCCTGTTGCCTTAAAATATACTGTGTTGTCCACGGCTTCCAACCATTCATTGGAGGTTTCGTCCCCCGGAACCTCTACCGCCAGATGAGAGAACCAGCTATCCGGTGCAGCGCCGTGCCAGTGCTTTACACCAGCAGGAATATTTACCACATCGCCGGGGCGCAGCTCCTGTGCCGGTTTGCCCCATTCCTGATAGTAACCTCGACCAGCCACACAGACGAGGATCTGTCCGCCACCGCTTTTGGCGTGATGAATGTGCCAGTTGTTACGGCAACCGGGTTCAAAAGTAACGTTGGACATGGGTACATTCAAGTCTTTGTTACTGGTCAGCGGTGCTAGCCAGGATTCTCCTGTAAAATATTGCTTGAATCCCATATTTTCCTTTCCTAACGGAAATGCGCTGATGTTCTGAGGTACTTCTTCTTTCTTCATACTCTGTGCATTTATAGATTGCATCGGAATTTGCAGAAATCCGATGACTGTTACAAAAATAAAAAATAATTTTCTCATACTGTGACGTCCATGGTTTATTATTTAAGAACTCTCTGATAATGCAAAGTTAGCTGTTCTGATCCAACTCTTTATAATACAAATTACGGATATAAAAACCAAAATTACAGATTTATAGTACTGCCTATCATTTACTTCATCTTCAGTCCGGGAATGAGTGGCGTAGCATCAATCAGTTCGAGCATCTGCACCATATCAAGTGTACCTTCTTTGTACTTCTTAAAATGAGGTGTGGCAATATGACTCTTATAGGCCGCTTCATCGGCATAGATTTCAAGAATAGTCACGTGGTTGGGGCGTTCTTTCTCCGCTACGGCATACAGTACCAATACGCCCGGTTCCAACCGCATCGAGACTTCGATCTCCTCTTTCAGATAAGCATTGTACTCTTCCAGCCGTTCCGGATCGATTATGATGCGTGACAACCGCACCATATTGTTCTCGGCGGCGGATGGTTCGACCGGTCTGATTACGTTTGCCGAAGCGGTTGCTGCAAACAATAGAAAAATAATCAGTAACTTCTTCATTTTGCTAATTTATTGTCGTTCGAATTTCACTGCCACATTGCCCGGAACGTTCAATGCATCTATTCCGTTACCGTCAATGCGCCCAATCTTTATCAAGTCATTGCTTTGCGACCCGCTTTTACAGAAGATCGCCACATTATTCCACGGCACATAGATTGTAATATCACCGGGCACAGGTGCACAGCCACGGGGCACTCCTGCCGTAGTCAGTGCAGGCGACGGATAGAAAATTTTCTCTGTGATATTATTATAATCATTCAGCGTCACTTCAAGCGGCAGACGTGAAAGAAAGTCCTGCGCCGCGGCATTGTCTTCCATCGTAGCAGTAATGGTACGGTTACCGACTGTAATCTTCACATTCGTAGAAGTAGACGGATAATTGTTTTCCCGACTCGCACCGAGTGTTTCGAGCCATGTCCGTATCCGGTTTCCCATCTGCGAAAGTGTCGAAGAAGTCAGAAGCAATGTTTCGGTGAAAGTGGCACCGGAGCAAAGTGTCCGCGCCTCGTCAACTGATGCAGAGATGCCGCTGCTGCCACTGCTGGCAAAAAGAGCGATACGCTTACCTGCAAGTTTCGAAGCATGATTATGCAGGAATGTCTGCATCGGTGTGGCCATGCTACCGTACCAAATCGGATAGCCGACAAACACGATATCATAGTTGCCGAAATCTTCAACCGAAGTTTTAATCGCCGGATAATTCCCCTGACGGATAGCAGCCAGTTCTTCCTGTGCACGGTTGAGCATCCCATTATAATCGCTTTCATAAGGTGTTTGCGGTTCCACTTCCAGGATATCGCAATCGAGTGTTTGCTGAATCTGTTGCGCCATACGCTCCGTGCTGCCGGTGCGCGAACAGTAAAGTACCAGATATCGCCCGTTACCGCCCGGAATGGGGTTTGTCGGGTTTGTAGAATCGTCCTCGTCTCCACCGTCGGAATTTCCCGGTTGTCCCGGCTGTTCCGGAAGAATCGGATCAGCGTTTGAGCCGTCGCAAGCCGCCATCGGCATCATCGTCAGCATCATCAATGGAATTAATAGAATCTTTTTCATATTACTATCTCTTTTCAATGTTAAATTACCGGTTACAAAGTTACGGGGAATGGTCCAGCCCGGATGTAGACGATTTACGGATATTTATACCCCAATCATGGATTTTGATGGGAGAGTAAAAATTTTAAAGAGAAAAGAATTATATTTGTAACGCATTAAAAAAACAGATTGTGATATGGAAGAGAATACTAAAGAAATGATTGTAATAGACAGCGTTGACCGTTACAACGAAATCTTCGGGCTTGAAACCAGACATCCGTTAGTCAGCATCATCGATCTGGCCAAATCCACTACGTGGCCCACACGTGCGTGGTTTCGTTACGAAGTATATGCACTATACTTGAAAAATGTAAAATGTGGTGATATTAAATATGGGCGCCAATATTACGACTATCAAGACGGAACCATTGTCTGTTTCGCTCCCGGACAAATCACCGACCTGGAAATGCTGCCAAATATTCAACCCAACGCGCATGGTATTCTTTTTCATCCCGATTTACTGCGTGGAACGTCACTCGGAAAGAATATAAAGAAATATACGTTCTTTTCTTACGAGGTAAACGAGGCGTTGCATCTCTCGGAAGAAGAAAGATCTATCGTGATGGATTGCCTGAAGATTATCCGTATGGAACTGGAGCATGGCGTGGATAAACATAGTAAAACCTTACTTGTAAACCATATAGAACTGCTACTTAATTATTGTATGCGTTTTTATGAAAGGCAGTTCATCACCCGAGGCAAGACAAACCGGGATGTGCTGACACGTTTCGAAAACCTGTTGGATGAGTATTTCGAAAGTACACTCGCCGAACAGGACGGATTGCCTACGGTGAAATACTTTGCCGACAAGCTTTGCCTCTCATCGAACTATTTCGGTGACATGTTCAAGAAGGAAACCGGCAAATCACCGCAGGAATACATCCAAGAGAAAGTAATCGAGCTAGCCAAAGAACGTATCTCCGGCACGGCGGACACAGTCAGCCAAATCGCATATTCCCTCGGTTTCCAATATCCGCAGCACTTCTGTCGGCTATTCAAGAAACGGGTAGGATACACGCCAAGTGAATACCGTGCGCAGATCGGTCTATCAACGAATCTATAGAAGGCGTTCAAGAAGATGTTAGATATTAAGACCGTATATGAATGTAACCGGTGCTTGGGATGCAAGACGCTGCACCCACAAGTAAGCCTCATCAATCTAGAGAGCCCGAACCTAGAGCAAGAGGCCGTAAAGTTCGAGTTCTATGCGATTCTCTTGATAGAAGACTGCCCGGACGGTTGTTATTGTTGCGGACGTAAGTATTACGATTATTCCAACGCTACGATGGTATTCCTTACCCCCGGTGAGATTTTCCGTATGAGCGAGAATAATACGTTACCCGACAAAGGGTACCTTTTAGCGTTCCATCCCGACCTATTGTTCCGCACGTCATTGGACAACCATATTAAGAACTATACCTTCTTCGCTTATAATAAGGAAGAGGCGCTACATCTCTCCCAACGTGAGACAGCCAAAGTTACGTGTTGTCTGGAAAACATCGAGGATGAGCTTCACCATGCCATCGATACACATAGTGGTACCATTCTATCCCGCCACATTGAATTATTATTGGATTATTGTACACGCTATTATGAGCGACAGTTCATTACCCGGGAGAATAAGAACAAGGCTATCTTGGAGAAATTGGAAAGGCTCCTCGACGAGTATATCATTTCCGGCAAATTAGAGAACGGCCAGCTACCCTCCATCGAATATTGTACGGCAGAACTGAATCTTTCTGTCGCTTACTTCAACGACCTGTTAAGATTCGAGACCGGCAAAACGCTGGAGGAATATTTTCAGTTCAAACGGTTGAGTGTGGCTAAGACAATGCTACTGAAAAAAGGTAATACTCCCGCTCTGGTAGCACGGCAACTAGGTTATCCGAACGTACAGTATTTCAGCCTTATATTTAAGAAGATCACAGGCATCGCCCCCAGTGAATATCCATATGCGCAAAACTAAGAAACGGAAGGAGGCCATCCCCCTTCCGTTTCTTAGAATAACATTATTTTCCTAGCTTCTTTTCCAGCATCTTCATAAAATATCCCCCGACAACCGAACGGGCTTGAAAACCTCGTTGCGTACCATCGGAAGTAAAATGCCAATCGCTTAGAGGAACACGTGAAGTCGTCTCGTTGGCATAGTTCCAGACCGGAATCATCAACGTATTAAAATCCTCCATCGATCCGGTCAAACAAGCGGACCATAAAATCCAGTCGGACTTCGTATAATCCTTCCGGTTATCCAACGGCAAACCGTATTTATTTTGCTTCGTCTTGTAATAAGCCATTTCCGTAGCGGCAACCTCTTTCGGGAAGATATTCAAGCCCAGCAAGCGATCCCACACCAAGTTGTATTTCTGGCTCCAAGTACCCGGCTTATCGAAAGTCAAGCGGTAATGATCGCCATCATCTGCCATTTTTACCCACTTAGCGGCCATCTCACGGGCGGCTTCCGTATATTGCCTAGCGATATCCGTCTTGCCTAACATCTCCGCCAATTTCCCGTAGCCGGCAACTCCCATAATTGCCTTGATGGACAAATTCGTGTTATGGGCGAAATGCCCGGCGAAATCATCCGTACAAAGTTGGTTCTCCGGATCAAGACCATACTCTACCAGATAATCCGTCCAGGTTGTCAGAGTTTCCCAATGCTTTTGTGCGTAGTCGGCATTTCCTTCTACAGCAGCAATCGCTGCAGCAAGGACTACCATATTGCCAGATTCTTCGATTGGCATATCGCCTCCGTAAGTCTGGCCGTTAGCCAGCGGATATGTACCTACGTCGTGAGCAGCAAACGGTTTGGTCCATTTTCCGCTTTCACTATAATAGAAGATATGGTTCATGGTAGCTTTCACCAGTTCCGGATTGTAAAGCAGAAGCAACGGAGCTCCCGGATAAGTCAGATCGACTGTTCCGATGGAACCATTACTGAAATTCTCTTTGGAAAGGAATACCAGGTCACCATTCGGAGCTTGTACCAGTTTATGGGCAGCTAATGCCTGACGATAAGCCAGAGCGCAAAGTTCGGCATACTTGCGTCCGCCGGCCGCTTCAGCCTCCGCCATCAGTTTCTTATCGAAAGCTGCACAATTTTTCATTTGAGTCTTATATTCCTGTTCTGCTTTCTGGAATTGTGATACGATTGTTTCACTGCCTGTACGATTCCAGTAAGGACGGAGGTTTTCACCAAAGTACTGGATAGAGTAGATATCATCGTAACCGATCAGCAGGTGTCCGTTCGCTTTCTTTGTTTCACCCAGTGAGCGTACTAAAGCTAGTTTGTCATAACCATTGGTGGTAGGAGCTTCCAGTTTGTTCTCTGTAAAGCTTTGGCGAAGTTTCTTTCCGTCACCGATAGCATAGGTGCTGTTCTCTTTTTCAGCAGCCAGGTAGAAGTGTCCCCAGTCAATACGTACATCGTCACCTTTCTTTTTCAGGATGTCCTGATTACGGCTTCCGGTGCGCAGGAACAACAGATCACCGTCAGTAAAGCTGTCGGCTACGGATTCCTGATGAGGCAGATCGAGTGCCCATTGAGGAGCAGCTTCAAAATAGAGTTCAACTTGGTGCGCCTGTCCGTCGTTAGAAATGACTTCATAAGAAATATAGTTGACAGGGCGTGCCATCAAGTCCAGATTGTCCATAAACAGGGGCGCGGTAAATGTCAAATTCAAGTCTACCGGACCACAAGTGAAGTTATAATAAGTCTGCATAGGTTGAACATCGGCAGAAGTCTGCTGTGCAGTCTGATTGAAGTAACGGTTATTATCCAATTCTACCAGCAAACCAAAATCCAGCAAGCCATTCGCTCCACGGTTGTGACAATAAGCGGCAATCAGGTTTTCTCCCTTTTTCAGGGACGCTACCACTTCTTCCGATAACTTCACCTGTACGTGCTTCTTACAAGCGTTTCCTGTGTCTACAACCTTTATTCCGTTGATATAGATAATCACATCATCATCATGAGAATATTCCAGATATACATTCTTACCTGTCAGGTCTTCCTGAATATCAGCAACACGGCGTACCCAGATAAATTCTTCACCCCACTGGGTCTTGGCTACATGTTCGTTCTCCATGGTTCCGAAGGCACCTTCACCTTCTTTCCAGGCAGCATCATTGAAGCCGACATTTTGCCATCCGTCGGCAGGTTGCTGAATTGTATATTTTCCTGTCCAGTTACCTTGTTCCGAAGTTTTCACCAGAGGTGTCAACTCCAGTTCCTCCGTTCCCATAAAGCGGTAAGTCTGTCCGTCGACTTTAGCTACACCGATTAAAGGGAAATCTTTACCGCTCCAATGTTTGACCGAACCGTCGTATAAGTTGTCCGTGAAAGACCATGCACTGGTATACGGGTCTATGCTCACCAGCGGATAAGCCGGAGCACGCAACTCGCTCTTCACATGCTGTTCCAGCTGGGTCTCACAGCTACAAAATACAGAGGCTGCTCCCAGCAACAGCGTCATCAGTTGTTGTTTCATAATTTAATTACCTGTTTTATTTAATCTATTTACCATTCTATTGACACATTCACACCGGCAGGATCGTTCTCGAAACTCAACAGAAGAGTTTTTGATGATTCATCCCATTCCGGTTGTTCCTCTTTTCCATTCACACGTATTTTCTCTGGTTTACGAGGCAAGAGGACTCTTGATACATTAGTTGTATTTATCGGGCTTTTGGCTACAAAAGAGTAACTTTGTTTGCTGACTTTCTCATCATAGATACGAGAAGCTCCGCAGAGCACTTTGGCTTTTATTTTACCGGATACTTTATTCAGATCATAAAGATACCCCTGTTCACCCGGTTGGATTTGTTTGGAAGTCAGTACCGGCAGGTCTTTGTCAAACAGGTCGATATATAATCCGGATAACGTCAGTGGCTCTTTGGAAACGCTTTCGTCCATGACAGCAGCAATGGTATATGGACCACGTTCTACAATGAAGCTGTTCTTGGTTTCTATCTCTTTGCCAATCTTTTTCTGATAAGCGGATGCGATCGTTTCAAAATATTTCTGATCGTTTCCGGCTTTCAAAACAAAATGTTTGGGGTCTTCACGCATCACAATCACCGTTCCTTTACCATAGCGGTAAGTTCATTCACCCGGATTACGGGATAGATTCATCTTCTCGAACAGGTGTTCCGAAGGCGCTTTATATTCATTTCCATCTGTATTCCACCATTCCAGTACCGTTTGATAAGGGTCGATATCTTCTCCACAATAGATAAGTATTCCGCCCTTCTTCACCCAATCAGCCAAATAGTTGTGATATTCCAGTTTCATCGGTTTCATGTTTGAATAAGACATGACAAGTATGTGGAGTCCTTTGAATGTTTCTTTGAAAGGGGTATTTTCCATGTGTACCAGCTCTACCGGAATACCACGCTTCAACAGAGGCAAAGTTTGTCCGTAGAAACTGGAAAATTGCGGATCATCGTAACCGTTATGATTCGGAAAACGTTGAAACATCAGTGAGTTTGCCATCAGTACACCGATGCCCTGTGTACCTGTAATCTTTTTATCGGAAGTACGGATATCATTCAGTGTATTAACCATTGTCTGCATCTGGGTGGAGTAAGAACGGGGAATGCGTTCTTTCTGATCCGTTCCCGCTATCCGGTACAGTCCCTGATAGATACGGTCCGGCCAGGGCATTACTTCGTAGGTATCTACCATAGGATACATCAACTGTGCTGCAAAAGTGGCCTGATAGTTGATTTTATAGTCCAGCCAGTCTTTCGCACGGTCTTCGATCGGGTCTGTCAGGAAATACATTTTCCGGTTCAGCGGTGCAGTCATCGACTTCATACACCCGTATTCCAGAAACGCATTCTCGAATACACGTTCTTTCTGCACGCCGTTATAGAAATTCGGTTCGCGGGCAGTCCCTGTCCATACCTGGGCAATGTAGCCGTCTACACAATCCAATGAAGCCAGGCTGGCTTCCGGACTTACAATCTGCCAGGAAGTATAATTAATCAAAGAATGCGTCGGCACATAACATTTGATATCCAGTCCTTTCGATTTACCATATTCTTTCGCATAAGTGAATATCTTATCCAGCGCATTATAGTACAGATGATATTTCAGTTTGTTGGAAAGGTATGTGTTTTCGGGAGATTCGTGCTGAGCTCTCCAGGGGAAATTATAATATTTCTGCCATTCGGATTTAAAAGCTTCGCTATATCCGCCACGCATCCAAAACTCCGGTTCTTCCAGATATATGGATGTTATCCCGGCGTCAATCACCCGTTTGATCTGTGTTTCCTGCATATAGCGGATAAAACTTTCGGTAGGTACGATATAAGGGATCAGATGACCATGAGCTATTTCATTTCCATTACGGTCGCGCTGTCCTTCTTTCAGATGCCCGTCTACTCCATCCCATTTCCCCAGAAAGTAGTCCTTGTAGTCTCCCCAGGCAACTCCGGTCATAAATTCCGTCAGATAACCTTTGTCTCTCCATGACTGAATGCGTTGTTCAAAAGTTACTCCGGGCTTATCCAGTGTACCATATACCATCGTGGCATCAGCACGTACGTCTGTTTCGGGTTTCCAGGGTTCAGAAGTCTGAAACGTGGTCTTTGCTTCTTTGCTTTTTCCTTTTTGCGCATAAGTAGCATGATTGCAGGCAAGAAGCAAGCCGAGAGCAATCAGTAAATGTTTATTGTTCATGATATTCAGGTGTATTTTCATTTTTATATCTGGTCGTTGCCCCGTTTCTCTTCGGATTATTTTTCTGCCGGAAACAGAAGCATCAATGCCGGTATACCGGAAGCCGAGTAGCTGTCTATCTCAGCACCGGCCGGTAATGCTTTCTCATATTCTCCGCCACATACATTACGTGTCTTATCCCTGTTTGCCCAACCGGATTCGATATTACGTTTCAGGAACGGGATATATTGTGTTTGTCCGCAATCGTATACCAGCATAGCTATGTATTCTGCAAAAATAGCCGTATAGATACCTTGCTCGATTCCTCTTTCAAAGGGCAGCAGGTTATGCTTCGCAGACATTTCATTGACTGTATAGTCTGCTGCAAGGATTGCATTATCCAGGTAGCGTTTTTCTTTAGTCGCTTTGTAAAGCAATACGGAAGCACCGATAAAGGTAGCTTGATTATATACATGCGCTTTCCAGGCAGGATTACCGTTGCCATGACGACTATCAGCTATCCGGCCCGTCTTCTTGTCCAACAGGTTTTCTACTCCCCATTCATAAATCTCTTTGCCTTTAGCCAAATACTGTTCTCTTGTCTGATACTTGGGTGATTCTTCGGTTGATTCTTTTCTCTTCTTCGGAACATTATTGTACAGTGTAAGTGCTGCTACCACGGTAGGGAAATTGATACAAGCCATCTTTCCGTCACCCGGTCTGTTCGGCTTGGGATTATGGATCGGCTGCCATTGCCAGAACATCCCTCCGTTCTCTTTGTCATATGATCCTGTATCGCCTACTTTTTTAGAACCGTACCATACACGGCTGAAGCTCTCTTCAGACAGTTTCAGATATTCATCCACACCAAACAGTTCGTATGCACGTGCCAAAGAGATCGTCCACCACATGATATCATCATAGATAAACCATCCGGTATTTTCATTATTATT
>OGLG01001382.1_pt1 | contig 14126 bp, 15 predicted proteins | sample 1572621 | NCBI WGS metagenome assembly OGLG01 (sample SAMEA2581912, study PRJEB24529) | metagenome | biome: Human gut stool | place: China | collected 2011 | reverse complement strand
TGCGGCGACGGCAGCACCTTGATAAATTCCATCTGCATGCTCATAAACAATTACTCCCATTAATCAATTTGCTGACACCGGCAGATTTTTTGCAACATTCTACCGGCATTAGCAGTGTTAAATCTTCTATATTGTAACACAAACTCCGTTTTTATACAATCATTTATCACTTTAAATTACACTTACAGGGTCAACATTAAAGTATAAATTTGCTTTTTCCTTAAATTCACTGTTCAGCAGCGCTTCCTTTGTTTCCTTCAAATCCTGCGCCTTCAGCAGCACGTTGAAGCGGTACAGATCATAGGCTTTCGCCACCAGCGAGGGAAATGGTCCTGCAATCAGCAGCTTACCTTGCAGCTTCAGGCTCTGCAGATAAAAAACAACCTGCTGCGCCAACACCAGACCAGCGCCCTCATCCTTATCCACCACCTGCAGCTTGAGCATCTGGGCGAACGGCGGATAAAAATAGTTCTTGCGCTCCTGCAGCTCACGCTTGGCAAAGGTGTCGTAATCCTGCGTCACCGCCAGCTGCAGAATCGGGTTATCCGGATCATAGGTCTGGAAGATTACATGTCCCGGCCTGTCACCGCGTCCCGCACGCCCCGCTGCCTGCGTCAGCAACGAAAAGGCGCGCTCCGACGCTCGGTAATCCGGCAGATGCAGCGTACTGTCCGCCGCCAGTACTCCCACCAGCGTTACATTGGGAATATCATGTCCCTTCGCCACCATCTGCGTCCCCAGCAGAATGGGAACACGCTCCCGCTCAAAGGTCTGCAGGATCTCCTCATGGCCCCCGGCGGTGGTATCGGCATCCATCCGCAGGATGCCTGCCTCCGGGAACAGCTCCCGCAGTTCTTCCTCCACCTTCGGGGTGCCGACGCCAACATGCTTCATCCAGCCGCCGCATTCCGGGCAGGTGTCCGCCGCCGGCTCGGAGTGTCCGCAGTAGTGGCACATCAGCCGCCCGTTGGCGGAATGATAGGTCATGGCAGTGCTGCACCGGGGACACTGGGGCACATAGCCGCACTCGCCGCACAGCAGCATCCGGCTGCTGCCCCGGCGATTCAGAAACAGGATACTCTGCTCCCCCGCCGCCAGATTTTTTTCCAGCTCCTGCCGCAGCGGGGTGCTGATCAGGCCCGGATTGCCGTTCAATATCTCCTGACGCAGATCCGCAATGAGGACCTCCGGCAAGGCGTTTTCGTTGTAGCGCCGCCGCAGCAGCGCCTTTTGATAGCTTCCCTGTTCCGCCGCCCAAGTGGTCTCCACCGTAGGCGTAGCGGAACCGAACACCAGCGCCGCCTTTTCCCGGACGCAGAGGTATTTGGCGACCTCCCGGGCATCGTACCGGGGTACGTTTTCCGACTGATAGCTTCCCTCCTGCTCCTCGTCCATGATGATGAGGCCCAGATTTTTCAGGGGCGCGAACAGAGCGGAGCGGGTCCCCAGCACCACGTCCACCTCTCCCCGGCGGATGCGCTTCCACTGGTCATAGCGCTCCGTCATTTTCAGGGAGCTATGGAGCATGGCCACCCGGCTGCCGAAGTAGGAACTGAATTTCCGCATCATCTGCGGCGTCAGCACGATCTCCGGCACCAGCACCATAGCGGTTTTTCTCAACGCCAGCGTTTCCTGCACCAAGCGCAGATAAACCTGCGTCTTGCCGCTGCCGGTAACACCGTGCAGCAGCGTGACCGACGGCTTTGCTGCCTGTACCCGGCCTAAAATCTCTTCAAAAGCCCGCTGTTGTTCTTCGTTCAAAACGATCTCCGGCCCCGGCTCCACATCGTCCAAGGACGGCACCCGCAACTCTTCCTCCTCGGAAAAGGCGATCAGTCCCGCCTTCTCCATGGCCTTCAGCGTCCGGGCGGAGGCCCCGGTATAATAGCTGACCTCCGCTGCCGGGGTCCGTCCCGCCGTGGCTAAGAAGTTCACCACCTCGTACCGTGCCGGGGCAGAACGGCGCTTTGGCTCCGTCAGAGCGTAGGCGTCCTCCGTGTTGACGGCCAGCTCCACCATCCGGTGAGACTTGTCGGCGATCTTGCGCTTGGCATCCGTCTCGCAAGTGAGGATCTCCGCCTTTTTCATGGCCTTGAGGGGCTTTTCCGCCCCGTCGCCCAAGACGTCCCGCAGGACGCGGATATCCGCCTTGCCGCCCTGCTTTTCCAGCAGGTCCAACACCTGCCACGCGCCGGGGATGCCCACGGCGGCGGAGCGGGCGGTCTCCGGCTCCATAGCCAGCGACCAGATTTCCCGCAGACCGTACCACAGTCCGGCGGGGAGAATGGTTTTCACCGCCTCGAACACCGTGCAGAAATACCGGCCCCGCATCCACAGCGCCAGATCGATACCGGCCTTATCCAGCACCGGCTCCGGATCCAATATCTGCCGGATGGCCTTGCTCCCCGGCAGCTTCGGCTCCTGAACACGGGCCAGAATCAGGCCCTCGCTCTCCTTATTGCCCCGACCAAAGGGCACCATGACCCGAACGCCGGGGACGGCCGCCGCTGCCAGCGCGTCCGGCACCAGATAGCTATACGGCTTATCAATGGAATAGGGCGCGGCGCTGACCGCAACCTTTACCATGTCCGCGGTCTCCATGCCTCGCCCTCCTCCGATGATGTGTTCGATCAGTTATCGACAGAAATGGTCAGATCCATACCGCTGGCGTCGATCTTACCGTCCGCAACCTCATGGATGGCCAGAGTCACGGGCTTCTCGTCCAGCTGGACGCCGGCTTCCTCGGCATCGTCGGCGATCTGGCGGGCGCGAAGGGCCACCACGTTCACCAGCATATAACGGTTGGGGATATGACTTTTCAGCTTGTTCATAGCGGGATACAGCATCATAATATTCTACTTCCAATCTGCCGCTGTGCGGCTTTAATTTTTTATTGTATCAGGGAATAAACGGCGGTCACTCCGCCAGAACAGACATACGCTCCTTGGGTTTGCAGTGCTCGGCGGTGATGATGGCGTCCAGCTCCCGGACGGCATCCTCCACCGTATCGTTGATGACAAAATAATCGTAGGTATGGGCAGTCTGGAACTCCACCTTGGCCCGGAGCAGACGCTTCTGCACTTTCTCCGGATCGTCGGTGCCGCGGTCCTTCAGACGGCGTTCCAGTTCCTTCCAGCTGGGCGGGGCGATGAAGATCTTCACCGTGTCGGGCCGCTTGCTGGTGACCTGTAAGGCGCCCTGCACCTCAATGTCCAGGATCACATCCTGCCCCTTATCCATGGCCTCATCCACGAACCGCTTGGGGGTGCCGTAGAAGTTGCCCACATATTCGGCGTATTCCAGAAACTGGTCCATGGCGATCCACTTGCGGAAGGACTCCGCATCCATAAAATGATAATGGATGCCGTCCAGTTCACCGGGCCGGGGGTCTCTGGTGGTGGCGGATACTGAAAAATACAGGTTCTTCCGCTTCTCCAGCAGAGCGCTGAGCACCGTGCTCTTGCCTACGCCGGATGGGCCGGAAATAATAAACGTTTTTCCTCTCATGATCCCTCTCCCTCTTGCTCCTTCGGGCTGAACCGCTCCGGCGGCAGCGCCGATAAAATCACGTGATCGCTGTCCATGATGAAAATGGACGCGGTCTTGCGGCCGTAGGTGGCGTCAATGAGCATACCGCGCTCCCGGGTCTCCTGCACCATTCGCTTGATAGGCGCGGAATCCGGGCTGACGATGGCCACCAGCCGCTCCTGGGATACCAGATTTCCAAAACCGATGTTGATCAGCTTCATGGCTTACTCCACGTTCTGGACCTGTTCCCGCATCTTCTCCACCTCTGCCTTGAGACCAACCACCACCTGGGCGATGGCCACGTCGCAGCACTTGGAGCCGATGGTGTTGGACTCCCGGTTGACCTCTTGGATCAGGAAGTCCATCTTCCGGCCCATAGGCTCATCGGATTCCAGCATGGTCCGCAGCTGGGCCACATGGCTCCGCAGGCGGACGGTCTCCTCGTCCACGGCCACCTTATCGGCGTAGATGGCAGCCTCCTGCAGGATCCGCTGAGGATCGATGGTGGTGCACTGAAGCACTTCCTCCATCCGGGCCGTCAGCTTGGCGCGGTACTCCGTCACAGTCTCCGGGGAACGCTGTTCCACCTGAGACGTATAGTTCTCAATATAGGTCAGGCGGTTGCCGATGTCCTCCGCCAGCTTCCGGCCCTCCACGGCCCGCATGGCGTTGTAAGCTTCCAGTGCCTGCTCTGCCACGGCGCACAGGTCCGCGGACACCGTTTCCAGATCCTCGTCCTCCTTCGTCACCGTCAGGACGTCCGGAAACCGGGAAAGCTGCTCCGGCGTTACCTTCACCTCGGTTCCGCAGACCTCGGACAGCTCCGTCAGCGCGGCGGCATACTGGGCCGCCAGCTCCCGGTTCACCGCAACCTTGACCACATCCGCGGCAGTGGCGTCCACGGTGATGAACACGTCCACCTTTCCCCGGGACACCGCCTGCTGGACGTGCTTTTTCACCGCGTCCTCCGCAAAGGCATACATCCGGGGCATCTTCACGGTGCAGTCCAGATACCGGTTGTTGACGGAGCGGACCTCCACCGTGATGTCCCGCTTGTGCAGCTCCTGTCTTGCCCGGCCGTAGCCGGTCATGCTTTTGACCAATGTAAACTCCTCCTATCTATCGTCCCTCAGCAGCAGAAATAGTATCCGCCGCCGCCAAACAGGCAGTTCATGCAGGCGCAGGCGGCGCAGAGGCTGGTGCAGTTGTCTCCGGCACAGCTGCCGGTGGACACATGCCCGTATCCGTTGGGGCGGTACGCCGCGCCGTTTCCGTTTATCATATCCAGGGCCCGCTGATATTCCGCGTTGCCCGGGTCCATCTGCACCGCCGTCTCGTAATAGCGCCGGGCCTCGTCCATCCAGCCCCGGCGGGCACATACAACGCCCTTCAGGAAATTCCACTCGGCATTGTGGTTGCTGTAATTGGTGAGCAGCGCCTCCGCCCGGCCAAGATCTCCCAGCTGGATGGCGTAGCGCACCTGTTGAAACACGCTGTCCCCGCCGGAGTAGCTCTGGCCGCCGTATCCGCCATAGGCGTTCTGGCGATAGCCGCCGGCGGGGCTGTCTCCCCGTCCGCTGCGCTCCTTGGTGATCTGCTCGTAAGCGGCGTTGATATCCTTCATCTTCTCCTGCGCCAGATCAGCCAGAGGGCTGTCATGATAATTGTCCGGATGATATTTCCGGGCCAGATTCCGGTAAGCCTTTTTGATTTCCTCATCGGTGGCGGTCCGGGGAACTCCCAGGACCTCGTATGGATCGTTCATTCGGTTTCCTCAATCTCTCTGATATTCTTTCTGCTGGGGCGATGGAAGCTGCCGTCCAGCACGGCTTTCCCCACCTGAAACAGCCCTCCGTAAAAGGTGGACTGCAGGACCGGCGTCCACACGCCGAAATCCCACAGCTCAAAGGCTGCGGCCATCTGGTGGATGGAATGGTCCAGGGTCGTGGCAAAGTCCCTGCGGCTCTCCGGCGTCCATGTGCCGTCCGTCAATCCGTACCGCAGAGCTACCGGATTATAATTGCCGCTCTCCGCATCTTTTTTCAAATCGTCCGCCCCGTCGATCAGGTAGATCCAGCGGCCCAGATGATACAGAATCTGCTCCATGATCCGCTTCCGGACGGGGTCCGTCAGCTCCTCCGCAGCGCTGGAAAGCAGTACGGCAAAGCTGTCGGCGGCTCTGTCCATAGACGGGTCCTTTGCCTGCTCCAATGCGCTCAGGAGCTGAAGCTGGCGGCGCACCGCCTGATCGAATTCCGGCCGAAGGGCCGCCGCCCGTTTGTAAGCGGATTCCAGCAGACGGGCACCTGCCCGGTATTTCAGGCCGGAGGCCCAAGCGTGATCCTCCACGCCGTCCCGCAGCTGCCAGTAGGCTAAGATCACGCTCTCGTCCGCCGCCAGCTCCATAGCAGCGGTAGGCTCTAAAAATGGCCGCTTTTTTATTGGACTGGTATAGCACCGCCCGGCTCCCTGCGCCCCTGCCGTCCCATCGGACAGCAGGATGGCAAGATAGGTAAAATCGTAGTTCAGGATGAAGCGGGCAGCTTGTCCGTACCGCCGGGACAGGGTGTGGCACAGTCCGCAGTACATGGCGCGGAACCGGTCCAGTTCCTCCTCCGGCAGATCCCGGACGGAGGGCCGCACATATCCGAACATCAGAACACCCGCACGATGGTAAAGGACAGCCCGCCCCGGGCCTTCACCCGGCGGTCATACCAGATGGCCAGCAAAATTCCCAGCACGGCTCCGGCCACTGCCGCGGTATACTGCACCGCCACGCTGGTGTTGCAGGCCAGCATGATCAGGTATCCCGCCAGAAACAGGATCACCGGGATCAGGTAAACAAAGCTGACGATCTTGAGCATTTTCTTCGTGTCGCTCTCCACCACCACCTTCTGGCCCGGCCGGGCACCGACGGTGTTCAGCGCCTTGACGTAAACGGAAACGCCGCTGACGCCGCAGCCCGCGCACTCCTCGCAGTCATGGCCGCAGGCGGACTTCCGGGGGACGGAGATCTCCGCGTGGGTATCGTCCAAAATTCTTTCAACTGTTGCAATCTGTGTCATGGTATCGCTCCTAATTTTCTGTCAAATGCTGTGGGCCGCGCCGGTTCAGGATTCGGGAATACGGACCTGAATCTGATAGGTCCCGGAAACGCCGATGGTCTTTCCGTCTCCCACCCGGACCTGAGCCGGGATCATATAGGTGCCGGAGGCCACCGCGTAATCGCTGAGATCCGCCACCACCGCCACATCTTCACCGGTGATGCCCTCCATCTCCGCCGCTGTGCCGAAGATCCGCACGGAGAGTTCCTGTGTCAGAAGTTCCACGTTCCGGCTGGCCGAGGCGTTTTCCACCCGGATGTTGCGAGTGGTCACATCCGCCACCGTCTTATCCGGATAGCCGATCTCCAGTGTGGCCCGGGTCACGCCGCTGAGATTCTCGCAGCCGTCCGGCACCAGAATGGCGTAGCTGTGGCTGGTGCTTTCCGTGGTCACGCTGAGCAGATCAAAGCTGTCCAGCACAATGGAATCCATATCGTTCAGAACAGAGGCGTCACCGGAAACCACAACGCTCTCCGGCTTGATGGCCCAGATCATGTCCGCCAGCTGTGCGCCGGGAGCTTCCTTGAAGTCCACCGTCAGCTTCAGCTCCTTGGTGACGTACACCGGCAGAGTCGCCTGGATCTGACCCGCCTCGGCATGGATGCCGGAGAGGTTCAGCACCTGACCGTCCTCATCATAGAACTGATAATCCAGATCCGCCGTGACGGTCTCCTTGGTATTCTTGCCGATGTCAAAAATCACCTTGGCATAGCTGACCTTGGCAATTTCCTCTTCCTGGCCCCGGACGGCGATGCTGGTCTGAGAAAGCTGGACCTTACCGGCGGAATAGCCCTCCGCCACATTGCCGGTGAGCTCGCAGCGCAGCTCCACTTCCTTATGGCTCAGTTCGCAGATATTGACCGTGGCCATATAGAGGCTCTGCTCCTCCACCGAGGTATTGCCGGAGTTGAATTTCCGGTCCGTATAGGTCAGATCCGGCTTCACGCTCTGGACACCGGCCTCCGTGATACTGGCCAGATTGGCCGTTACCCGGATCTTGGAACGATCCAGCTGCACAATGTGCCGCCGGTTTCCCTTAAAGGTGATGTCGATGGTGGTGCTGGTACCGCTGTCCTCGCCTTCCGCCAGCATCAGCCCATTGTCTGCCAGTGCGTCCTGATTGATATACTCAATGGGGATCCCCGTAACGGTCTGGGTCACCACCCGGCCATTGAATTCGTCCACATAGTACCAGATACCGGCGGCGATCACGATGGATAGGACCAGATACAGGATATTCCGCGGATTCTGTGTCTTACGCATCTTCCTCGCCTCCATTCTTTTTGCTCCGCAGGAGGTTCAGCAGGTTGAACTTCAGACGGTCCTCGCTGTCTTCCTCCCGGGGAAGCAATTCATTCCGCAGGAGATTTTCCAGCGTCTCCGGCTTGAGATGCCGCTTGAGCATTCCGCCGATGGCCACGGAAATAGACCCGGTCTCCTCGGAGACGATGACCACCACGGCGTCGGAGTTTTCACTCATACCGATACCGGCCCGATGGCGCATACCCAAGTCGCGGGAGAGGTTCACGTTCTTGCTCAGGGGCAGCATACAGCCAGCGCCCAGCACCCGCCCATGGCGCACGATCACCGCGCCGTCATGCATGGGGGCCTTGACGAAGAAAATGTTTTTCAGCAGCTCGGCGGACACTGCCGCGTCCAGCACCGTGCCGCTGCGGACCATATCGTCCAGCAGAATCTCCCGCTCAAAGACGATGAGGGCGCCGGTGCGGCTCTGGGACATTTCTGTGCATGCCAGCACCGTCTGTCCGATGGCCTGTTCCATCGTGCTGGCGGATTCCTCATGGATGAAGAAGGCCACCAGACGGCGGCTGCCCACCTGCTCCAGTACCCGGCGGATCTCCGGCTGAAACAGAATGATGAGGGCCAGCAGGCCCAGATTGACCATGCGGGTCATGATGTAATTGATCCCGTTCAGATGCAGGGCAGAGGACAGCACCAGCGCCGCCAAAAAGATCAGCAGTCCCTTTACCAGACTGGCCGCCTTGGTGCTCTGTACCAGTGTGAAAATTTTATAGAGGACAAATGCCATGATGGCAATATCCAATATATCTGAAATCCGAATGGTCAGCAGATACCGGACGACCCAGCCGCTGACCTGCGCGAACGTTACATTCATCGCTCCAACTCACCTCTCTGCGGGTTATAGGCATTCATTTTTATATTATAGAGAAGCGGACTGTAAAATTCAAGGAAAACCGTTAAAAATTCATGGTCCGTTCAGAATTATTTTCCGGTTTTCATGGATATCCACCTTGTTACCGTTTCGGAACAGGAAAAACCCGGAGCACTGCTCCGGGTTTAGGTTCGGTCTTAGCTTCGGTCTCAGGTCTTATCTCCGGAGAATATCCCCCACGGCCTCCGCCAGCCGGTCCGCCTCCTGAGGCGTGTTGAAGGCGGAAAAGCTGACCCGGACCGTGCCAGTGTCCAGCGTCCCGGCGGTGCGGTGGGCCAGCGGCGCGCAATGCAGCCCCGCCCGCACCGCGATCCCCCGCCGCGCCAGCGCTTCGCCCACGGTCTCCGCGTCCCGCCCCGGCACCCGGAAGGACACCACTCCCGCTTGGGCCAGACAGCCGGGATGGGCGAACGCCTCTACCCCGGGCAGCCGGCGCAGACTCTCCGCCGTCCGGCAGGTCAGGGCATGTTCATGGCGCAAAATGGTCTGTGTCCCCTGTCGGCGGACAAAGCGAACGCCCGCCAGCAGGCCTGCGATCCCTGGCATATTGTGGGTCCCGGCCTCTATGCGGTCCGGCAGGAAGTCCGGCATCTCCTGACTGAGAGAGATGCTCCCCGTGCCGCCCTCCAGCAGCGTCCTCGGTACCTGACCGTTCCCGCACAGGAGCACGCCGGTGCCCTGGGGGCCGTACAGTCCCTTGTGTCCCGGCATGGCGATATACGCCGCGCCAAGGCTTTTCATACTGATCGGCAGGATACCGGAAGACTGGGAGGCGTCCACGATCAGCGGCACGCCACGGCTGCGGCAAAGCGCCGCCACCTTTTCAACGGGCTGGACAAAGCCGAACACATTGGACACATGATTGCAGATCACAACGTCCACGCCGGGCACGATCAGCTCGTCAAAGGCCCGGATTGCTGCCTCCTGATTGAACAGTGGTCCGCCTGCCACGGACACCTTGGTCTTTAAGGCCGTCAGGGGCCGGGTGACGGCGTTGTGCTCGTATCCGGAGATCACCACCCGCCCGCCGGGGGGCACCAGACTTTTGATGGCGATGTTCAGGGCATGGGTGGCATTCAGGGTAAAGGCCACGCCCTCCGGGCCGTCAAGGTCAAACAGCTCTGCCAGCTCCGTGCGGCACTGAAAGGCGGTGTCCGCGGCCCGCATAGCCAGCGGATGCCCGCCACGGCCCGGCGAACTCATAGAGGCCAGCGCCTCCGTCATGGCCCGCCCCACCGCAGGCGGCTTTTGGAAGGTGGTGGCCGCGCTGTCCAGATAGATCATAGGCCCACCTCCTGAATATCCCCGCCCCGCTGCACATAGATCCGCAGGGGGCCAAGTCCCTCCCGCCGCAGGAGCGGCAGAGCCGCTCCCAGATCGTAGGGCGAGATCCGCACCACATAGGCGCAGCCCAGATCCGTCAGGTCACGGGGCGCCCGAAAGAGCTGGCTGCGGATCCCTGCACGGTTCAACGCTCTTTGCATCCGCTGCGCATACGTCACGGAGCGGGCAAGGATCAGATCATATTCCACGCTTGTTCCTCCTTCTCTTCGCTCTTTCTGCGACGCGAGCATACCGGCCTTACGTCCGGTATGGCAGCGTAGAAAAAAGGAGACGTACCGAATGTACGTCTCCTTGTAATATATGCACTGTAACGGTCATTTGACCGTCTCGATCAAAGCCACGGCATGGGCCGCCATCCCGGAGCCGTCCCCGGTGAAGCCGAGGCCCTCCTCCGTGGTGGCCTTCACATTCACCCGCTCCGGGTCGATGTGCAGCGCCATTGCTATGTTTTCCGCCATCTGCTGTCGGTAGGGGCCTACCTTCGGAGCCTGCGCCAGCAGCGTGGCGTCGATGTTCACCACGGCGCGGCCCGTCTCTGCCAGCAGCCGTCCTACCTCCGCCAGCAGCTTCAGACTGGAAATACCGGCGTAGGCCGGGTCCGTATCCGGGAACAGCTTGCCGATATCCCCCAGCCAGGCAGCCCCCGCCAGAGCGTCCATCACGGCGTGGACCAGTACATCCGCGTCAGAATGGCCTAAAAGTCCCTTTTCGTAGGGGATCTCCACCCCGCCTAAGATAAGTTTGCGGCCCTCCGTCAGCCGGTGGACATCATATCCGTGTCCAATTCGCAGGTCTGTCATCAGCGTCCCTCCCGTTCCGCTAAAATAGCCTCCGCGATCACCAGATCCACTGGGGTGGTGATCTTCAGATTTTCCTCGTCGCCGTCGATGAGATAGACCACCTTCCCAAGCCGCTCCACAGCAGAGCAGTCATCGGTGACGGGCACCTCGTTTTCCAGCGCCGACTGCAAGGACGCCTTCAGCAGATCCGCCTCAAACACCTGAGGCGTCTGCACCGCCCGGAGGGTACTGCGGTCTGGGGTGCCGGTCACGGCGCCGTCCTCGGCCACGGTCTTGATGGTGTCCTTCACCGGCACCGCCGGGGCCGCCGCGCCGCACTTGGCCGCCGCCTCCACCGTGCGGTCGATGAGCGCCGGCGTTACCAGCGGGCGGGCGCCGTCCTGCACTGCCAGCAGCTTCGCCTCCGGGGAGGCTTCCAATGCCGCCAGCAGCACGGAATGACACCGGCTCTCACCGCCCCGCACCACCTTGCTGCATTTCGTAATGCCGTAGGTCTTGCACAGGGTCGAGATGTCCACCAGTGCGTCCTCCCGGGCGGCAATGACGATCTCATCGATAGCGGCTGCCCGCTGCAACGCTGTCAGGGTCCGCATCAGGACAGGAACATTGTCCAGAAATTCCATCAGCTTGTCTGTGCCGCCCATACGGCTGGAGCTGCCTGCCGCCGCCACCAGCGCCGTGCAGAATGGCCGGTTGGCCTCCCTTATTTTCCGAAACAGGGAACGCATGATCCCCTCACCCCTTTTTGTCTATGTTTTTCCTGACCTGTCTTATTTCAGCAGCTCCGCGAACTCGTCCTCCGTCAGTACGGGGACGCCCAACTGCTGGGCCTTTGTCAGCTTGCTGCCCGCAGCCTCGCCCGCCACCACATAGGTGGTCTTTTTCGACACGGAGCCGCTGGCCTTGCCCCCCCGGAGGACGATCTCGTTCTCCGCCGTTTTCCGGTCAAATCGGGTCAGGGTGCCTGTAAGCACAAAGGTCATGCCGGCAAAGCGGTCATCCACCTTCTGAACGGTGCTGTCCATATTGACCCCGGCGGCCTTCAGCCGGGCAATCAGGTCCTTGGCCTGGGGCTGGTTCAAATAGTCCACAATACACTTGGCCGTGATCTCGCCCACATCCGGGATCTCCGTCAGCTCCTCTGTCGGAGCGGCGGTCAGGGCATCCAGAGTCCCAAAGTGCCGGGCCAGCACGGCGGCGGCCTTCTCCCCCACCTGACGGATGCCCAAGCCGTAGATCAGCTTGCTGAGGTCATTGGCTTTGGATTTTTCAATGGCCCGGATCAGATTCTCCGCCGACTTCGCCCCCATGCGGTCCAGCTGGGCCACATCCTGCGCACGGAGGTCATAGAGATCCGCCACGTTGGCGATGAGTCCGTTTTCCACCAGCTGGGCCACCACCGCCGGGCCAAGGCCCTCAATGTCCATGGCGTCCCGGCTGGCAAAGTGGGTGATGTTCCGCTGAAGCTGGGCGGGACACTCCGCGCCGGTGCAGCGGAGGGCCGCGCCGTCCTCGTCCCGGACCACCGGCGCGCCGCAGACCGGGCACACCTCCGGCAGGGTGTAGGGCTTCGTCCCCTCCGGGCGCTTCGTCAGATCCACGGACAAAATCTCTGGGATGATCTCTCCCGCCTTCTGCACCAGCACCGTATCTCCGATGCGGATGTCCTTTTCCGTGATGAAATCCTGATTGTGGAGGGTAGCACTGGTCACGGTGGTGCCCGCCAGACGCACCGGGGTCAGCACCGCCTTAGGTGTCAGCACACCGGTGCGCCCCACCTGCACCACGATGTCCGTCACCGTGGCGTATTTCTTCTCCGGGGGATACTTATAGGCCACGGCCCACTTGGGGAATTTGGCCGTGGAGCCGAGGATCGTGCGGTCCGACAGGCTGTTCACCTTCACCACCGCGCCGTCAATATCAAAGGGATAGTCCATCCGCTCGTCATTGATCCGGAAGATCTCCGTCTGGATCTCCGATGTGCCGCGGAGGGTCTTGTGGGGAATGACCTTGAACCGCTGGGAGGCCAGATAGTCAAGGGTCTCCGCGTGGGAGGTGAATTCCCGGCCCTCCGCCAACTGCAAATTGAACACGGCGATGTCCAGCTGCCGCTGGGCGCAGATCTTGGAATCCAGCTGCCGCAAAGACCCGGCGGCGGCGTTCCGGGGATTGGCCATGAGGGGCTTGCCCTCCAGCTCCCGCTTGGCGTTGATGCTCTCAAACACGGACCGGGCCATGTAGACCTCGCCCCGGACGATGAGCCGGGGCAGCTTTTCCGGCAATGTCATGGGAATGGAACGGACGGTGCGGAGGTTCTCCGTCACGTCCTCCCCCACCCGTCCGTCGCCACGGGTAGCGCCCCGGACGAACACGCCGTCCCGATACTCCAGGGCCACGGACAGGCCGTCCACCTTGGGCTCCACGCTCCACACCGGTGCGTCCAGCGGGATCTTTTCCAGAAACTGGCACATTTCATCGTCGTTGAACACGTCCTGTAGGCTCTCCAGCGGGACGGGATGGGTCACCTGTTCAAATTCGGACAGCGTGCGTCCGCCGACGCGCTGGGTGGGCGAATCCGGCGTGATCTCCTCTGGATGCGCGGCCTCCAGCTCCTCCAGCCGCCGCAGCAGGTGGTCGTATTCGTAGTCCGACATGGTGGGCGCATCCAGCACGTAGTAGAGGTATCCGTTCTCCGTCAGCGTGCGGCGCAGCTCCTGTATCTCCTTGCGATAGTCCATATCCAAGCCCTCATCCATTGTTCATAATGTACTCGTCGGCGTAATCCTCGATCTTATCCTCCGTGGTGCTGAAATAGGTGTACGTCTGGGGCACGCCGCCCACGATCACCGTCTCCGCCACGGATATCTCGTTGCTCACTTTTGTGTAGGTGGTGATCCCCGGCAGCAGGATACTCACGCGTACGTCTACATCCAGCAGGATCTGGTGCTTTGTCTGGTTGATGCCCGCCGCCGTGAATTTATCCCGGAATTTGGCGGTAGCCGTGCCGATGGTCTCCATTTTTACCGTCAGCTTCGGCCCTCGGCCCGCCAGCAACGGCGAACCGGTCAGTGTGCCCAGCGGCACCGCCAGTTCACTGGCGGATACCTGACTCAGCCGCGCCAGTACGTCATCCGCCACCGCGGTCTGCAGGCGGTT
>OGLG01001377.1_pt1 | contig 14154 bp, 13 predicted proteins | sample 1572621 | NCBI WGS metagenome assembly OGLG01 (sample SAMEA2581912, study PRJEB24529) | metagenome | biome: Human gut stool | place: China | collected 2011 | reverse complement strand
GACCGCGCCGGGCAGGCAGTTATATTCGATGTTCTCGTCGATGCCGTGCATGCCCTTCATCTGCTCCGGGCCATAGATCACGGGGGCAAAGCGCAGACAGTTACTGCAGATCTCCTGATAGAACTGCGCATCGGTCGCGCCGGTCATGACATAGGGGCTCACGGGCAGACCCGGGAACGTCTCGCCGATGACCCGCTCCACCTGACGGAAGGCTTCGCCGTGGATGTCCACGGTCTCGGAGTAGTCATTGGCGTGGATGACCTCCATCTCCAGACCGTGCTTTTCGGCAAGGCGGCGGATGATGGCAAGGCTCTCCTGCTCTCCCTGATGCGGGATAAAGCGCATGTTCGCACCCAGCGTTGCCTCCTGCGGCAGGACGTTATACGCATCGGCACCGGACTGCATCGTAAAGGCGATCGTCGTGTGCAGCATCGCGCCTGCCTGCGCCGACACGCGCGGCAGCACGATCTTCATCAGCGGCTGGAACAGCCAGAGATTGCCCATCACGAGCCGCAGGCCGAACGGCGCATAGGGCGCAAGGCGCGCGAACATGGCCGAGACCTCCGGCAGGAACTTTCTGCGGAACGGATCGTGCTTTTCCACGTCCGTCACGAACGCGGACAGGCGCGCAATGGGGCTGTTCGCCATCGGAGCGCTGGCGTGACCGCCGTTGCTGCGGGCGGTGAACTTCACGTCCGCCTTGCCCTTTTCAAACACGCCCACCATGGCAAAGTTGCCGGGGATGCCGGCGATCGGCTCGGTGATGATGCCGCCGCCCTCATCACAGACGAGAAACGGCCGCACACCGCGGCGCTTGAGCTCGGCGACGAGCTTCGGTGCGCCGTCGCCCGCCCACTCCTCCGTGCAGGACGAGGAGAGATAGACGTCGTTGGCGGGCTCATAGCCGGCGGCAAGCAGCTCCTCGACCGCCTGGAAAAACGCCATGAGCGATGCCTTGGTGTCCGACGCCCCGCGTCCCCAGACCTTGCCGTCGGCAATGTCGCCGGAAAACGGCGCGTGCGACCACGTGCCCTCGGCGGGCACGACGTCCTGATGGCTCATGAGCACGATCGGGCGGTCATGCGCCTTGCCCTTCCAGCAGAAGAGCAGGTTGCCGTCGATGACCGTGCGCTCGAGCTTTTCGTGCACGAGCGGGAACAGCTGCGCAAGCTGCGCGTGGAAGCGCTCGAAGCGCTCCGGGGCATAGACGTTGGCATACGACGTGGTGTCACAGCGGATCATGGCGGCGAGCTTTTCAGCGTAAGCCATGGCGCGGTCTGCATCCGGCTGCGGCTGATAGGCGGATTTTTTCTTCGGCATGAGCACGGCGTGCGCCACCGCCGCTCCCAGCGGGGCCAGCGGTGCGAGCGCGAGATAACCGGGACGGAATTTCATTTTGTTTCACCCTCCTGATTCTGTTTGCGGTAGAGCGCGTAGGCGATGCCGATGGCCAGCGCGCCGCTCGGAACGATCATGAAGCTGGTCGAGCCCGTCAGCGACGGGACGAGCATGAACAGCACGCTCATCATGACCAGCGGCGCAATGGCAACGCGGATGTTCTTGCGGAAATACTGATACGCCATCGCGCCGAAGAGCGCGGGGACGACGTTTGCAAACGCCGGCTGGAGCACGGGGCTCTGCAGCACGGGCTGCAGCGGTACGAGCAGCGCCACACCGAGCGCGAGCACGACGATGGTCACGAGCGAGCTTGTCGCGATCGAGAGCGTCGAGATGATCTCGTTTTCCGCAGTGCCGGTCTTGGTGCCGGCAATGTCGCGCGCATTGACCGCGCACGGGATCTTCATGTTGATGAGGTTGCCGGTGATGAAGGCGAGGTAGCCGCCGCCCGCGCCGAGCATGGGCGTGTAGATGAGAAACTCCGCCACGCTTGCGACCGCCCACACAACGCCGACGGACAAAAAGCCCTTGCCGACGGCGCCCATGTCGGGCATCGCGCCGAGAAACGTGCCGATGAGAAACGGTGCGCCGACAAGCAGCACCAGCGTGATCACGCACACGGCGCGGCCGAGCACATGCGTGCGGCGGTTAAACTGTTCCAGATATACTTTGCGTTCGGTTTCGTTCATGATGTCCCCTCCTTACAGGCGCACGAGCACGGCCGCCGCCATGCCGATGAGCATACTGCCGGCGATGGAAAAGCTCTCCAGCCAGGCCATGTTCTTTTTCTCCGCCAGATACACGAACAGCGCCATCACCGCCGCCGACACGGCCACGACCACCAGCGGCGTCCAGTCGCCGGCGCAGGTGAACAGCCCCTCGCCGGACACGAACGCACCGATGTAGCTGCCGATGTACGCGCAGACGAGGCCGATGAACATGGCCGTCATGGCGCTGTCGCCGAAGCCGACGCCGGAGGCGGATTTCGCCCCGTCGTTGCCGAGGCGCTTGAGGTAGCGCTTATTGAAGAAGATGGACAGGAGCATGCCCCAGATGATGCAGAAGCTCATCAGCAGGGCGATCGTCGTGAAGGCCTGCGGCGTCATCTCGGCGGCAGACAGCGCGTGCATGCCGACCTGCTCGGCGGCAGCCTGCGCGACCTGCGTCTCATAATGCAGCGCGCCGATGACGGACAGGCGCAGCCACGGCCACGGCGTGCCGAGGCTGCCGGACAGGGCGATGACGCCGAGCAGGATGCCGACACTCGGCAGAATCGAGAATGTGGCGCTCGACGTGATAGCGCGCTTCATGCGTGCGGGGTCCATGCCGATGGCCAGACCCGCGCGGTACGAGCGCACAAGGAACACGACGCACACCGCCGCGACGAACGCGATGATGCCGCCGCAGATCGCGTACATAGGTGCGCTGTTGAGCTGGGCTAAGATGTTGTTCATAAATGTTCTCCTCCCCGATAACGGCCGGTATCCGTATATGAAAAGGCCCGCATGGCATACACCGTGCAGGCTTTTTTCACAGCTTATTGCGCGCCGCCGGCCGGCCCGGATACAGCCGGGCGGATGTTGGACGCGGTCAGGTAAGACTGAAACAGCAGCATGCCCGCAACGGCGACCAGCATGAGCTGCTGCGCGCCGGCGCGGTCATCCGGCAGGGCGGTGATGCACAGGAACGCCGCAAACTGGCTCCAGAAAATACTCTTGACGGCTTTCGGGCGGCCATAGGCAAAACCCGCAAGCTCATAAAACGCGATCAGCGCGGCGCACAGCGCCAGGATCTCGACCGCATAGGCAGAGATGGTGGGGTTGATGATGTTGACCTTGTAGCTCACGATCAGCCAAAACACGAGCAGCACCATCGGCATGGACGCACACACGAGCGCGCCGGCGTCATTCTCCCGCTCACCGGGGGCGAGCATCTGGCGCGCGAACACCACACCTGTCACGACCGCGAGCACGGCAAGCACACGCTGCAGGCCGGGCTCGGAGAGCGTGCCGCTGCTCAGCAGCAGCCAAAGGCCGCCGAGCGCGAGCATCGCGCCGAGCAGGACACCGCCGACCGCGCGCGCACGCTTTGACGCCGCGAACGCCGCGGGAAGCGAGTCCGGAAAGCTGGTGTGCGGCTGATTCTTTACCCGGAAGCACACGACGGCCAGCACCGCCGCGGCAACGGCGATCATCAGCGCGACGACGTACGACCAGATGCTTCCGTGTACGGCAAGGCCGGTCTCGGCCTCAAAGCAGGCCTGATTCTGCAGCCAGCGAAAAAAGATCCCGAATGCTGACAGCACGGCTGTGCAGCAGCAGATCATCCAAGCATTTTTGCGCATAACAAACTACCTGTCCCAATACATATTTAACAGAGTTATTTTATACTGATTTTCCCGCTGCGTCAAGGCGCAAAACGCCCCGCGCGGCAGAAAGGAGGCGGTGCGGATGCGCAGGGTTTTTCTGCTGTCGCTGCTGCTCGTGGCGCTGTCGCTGCTGATCCCGTGGCTTGCGGTCACGCTCGCCCCGGCCGGAGAGGAGGCTTCACCGCCCGCCCCGTCCGTACCGGTGTCGGACAACGTCGCGCCCGACGGCGCAACGCCCATCACGGCACTGTGCGGTGATGCGCGCATCGAAACGACCATGGCCGACTGGCTGCCCGGCGTGGTAGCCGCCGAGATGCCCGCCTCCTTCGCGCCCGAGGCGCTGCGGGCACAGGCCGTCGCCGCGCGCACCTACATTCTCCGGCGCGTGCGCGGCGGCGGCGCAAACCACCCGGAGGCCGGCATCTGCGATCGGTACACCTGCTGCTGCGCGCACAAGGACGATGCGGCGCTGCGCGCGCAGTGGGGCAAGGATTATGCGCGCAATATGGCGCGCATCCGGCAGGCCGTTGCCGACACGGACGGGCAGTATCTCGTCTACGACGGTCAGCTCATCCGCGCGGTGTTTCACGCCGCGTCCGCCGGGTCGACCGAGTGCAGCGCCGCACTCTGGGGCGGTGATGCGCCGTATCTTGTGAGCGTGTCCTCCCCGGAGACGGCGCAGGACGTGCCGAACTACGTCTCCACAGCCGAAATCGCAGCCGACGCCGTGCGGGATGCCGTGCTGGACCGTTATCCGGACTGTGTGCTCGGCGACGATCCGAGCGCGTGGTTCGGCACGCCGGTACTCGATGACAGCGGCCGCGTGGCGAGCATCCCCGTCGGCTCGGAGACGCTCACGGGCGCGCAGGTGCGTGCGCTCTTTTCCCTGCGCTCGGCGGCATTTTCCGTCGCATACGGCGGTGGGATATTCACCTTCACCGTCACCGGCAGCGGCCACGGCGTCGGCATGAGCCAGTACGGTGCGAACGTCATGGCGGCGCAGGGCAGCGGCTACGCCGACATCCTCGCGCACTACTACCCCGGCACGGCGCTCATCCGCGCCGAAGGCTGAACAAAAAAAGAGACGTCTCCAGACGTCTCTTTTTCTTATTCCGTGCTTACTTTTGTGCCGCGGGGTCCGTGTATGTGTTCTCGTCCACATAGTAAACTGTCATGTCCGCGGTCGCGATGAGCTTGTCCGTATCGTCGAACACCTCCGCCGTGACAAGGCCGGTCGTGCGGCCTGCCTTGACCACGCGGCCGCGCGCCACGAGCTTTTCCGTGTCCTTTGCGCGGCGCAGGAAATGGATGTTGCTGTCGAGCGTCACGGTGATACGCCCGCCGGTGCGCGCGGCGACGCCGGTCGCCACGTCGCAGAGCGTGAAGATCAGCCCGCCGTGCGCCATGCCGAGCGGGTTGAGACTCTCCGGCGCGAGCTTGACCTCGACAACGCTGGTGCCGTCGCCGACCTCGGTGACGACGATGTGGTTGTGGGAATTGAAGCCCTTGAATTCATTATAACGAAACGGGTCGAGATAGACCGCCTTGTTTTCCGTCTGCATATTCTGTGCCATATTGGGGTACGCCTCCGTCCAGATTACATTCAGGGCGTTATCATACCACGTTCGCACGTTTTCGTCAAAACAATTTTTCCTTCCCGCACCTGCGCCGTGACCACATCGCCGCGCCGGAGCGAGCCGTCGAGCAGCATCCCCGCCGCCTGATCGGCGATCGTGCTCTGGATCGCCCGGCGCAGCGGCCGCGCCCCGTACACGGGGTCGTAGCCCGTCGCCGAGAGCGCATCGAGCGCCGCATCCGGCACGCGCAGCTCCACGCCCGCGCGCTCCATGCGCCGGTTGACCGTGCCGAGGAGCTTTTGCGCGATCCGGCGGGTATCGGCGCGCGTGAGCTTGTGAAAGACGATGATCTCGTCGACGCGGTTGAGAAACTCCGGCCGGAACGTCTTTTTCAGATCGGACATGACCATGCTGCGGATCTCGGCATCCGTGCGCCCCGCGTCCGCGCCCGTCTGCTGTGCAAAGCCGAGACTGCGGCGGCTGTCGGTGATGGCCTTCGCCCCGACGTTCGAAGTCATGACCACGACCGCATTGCGGAAATTCACCTTGCGCCCGAGTGAGTCCGTGAGCTGCCCGTCCTCCATCACCTGCAGCAGGAGATTGAAGACGTCCTCGTGCGCCTTTTCGATCTCGTCGAAGAGCACGACGGCATAGGGCTTACGCCGCACCTTCTCCGTGAGCTGACCGCCCTCCTCGTGCCCGACATACCCCGGCGGCGAGCCGATGAGCCGCGAGACGCTGTGCCGCTCCATATACTCCGACATATCCACGCGGATGAGCGCCTGCTCGTCGCCGAAGAGCGCCTCGGCAAGCGCGCGGCAGAGCTCCGTCTTGCCGACGCCGGTCGGTCCGAGGAAGAGAAAACTGCCGATCGGCCGGTTCGGATCGCCGAGCCCGACGCGGCTGCGGCGGATGGCGTTCGAGACCGCGCACACCGCCTCCTCCTGCCCGACGACGCGGCGGCGCAGCGACGCCTCCATCTGCAGCAGCTGCTGACTCTCGCTCGATGTGATGCCCGCGACCGGGATGCCCGTCCAGAGCGAGACGATCTCGGCCACGTCCTCGCCCGTCACGGCGCGCACAGAGCCGGAATTGGCCTGCTCCCAGCGGCTGCGCTGCATGCGCAGCTCCGTTCCCGCAGACCGGCCGCACGCGCAAAGTCCTGCGCACGCACGGCGCGTTCCATCTCCGCCGCTGCGGCGGCGAGCTGCGTCTCGAGCGTGTGCACCCGCTCGGGGTGCACCAGTGCCTGCATCCGCACACGTGAGGCCGCCTCGTCGACGAGGTCAATGGCTTTGTCCGGCAGCCAGCGGTCGCCGATATAGCGCACCGAGAGTGCGACCGCTTTGTCGAGCGCCTCGTCCGTGATCTTCAGGCGGTGGTGCGCCTCGAGCCGCGCGCGCAGACCGCGCAGGATCTGCAGGCTCTGCTCGGGCGTTGGCTCTGCGATGCGCACGGGCTGAAAGCGCCGCTCGAGCGCCGCGTCCTTTTCAATATACTTGCGGTACTCCTCAAGCGTCGTCGCGCCGATGATCTGCAGCTCACCGCGCCCGAGCGCGGGCTTGAGGATGTTCGCCGCGTCGATCGCGCCCTCGGCAGAGCCCGCGCCGACGATCGTGTGCAGCTCGTCGATGAAGAGGATGACGCTGCCTGAGCGCTGCACCTCCTGCAGGACGCATTTGACGCGCTCCTCAAAATCGCCGCGGTACTTTGTGCCTGCAAGCATGGCCGTCAGATCCACGCTCACGATGCGCTTGCACTTCAGGTCCTCGGGCACACTGCCGTCGGCGATGCGCTGCGCGAGCCCCTCGGCCACCGCCGTCTTGCCGACGCCGGGCTCGCCGATGAGCACAGGATTATTCTTGCTGCGGCGCGAGAGGATCTGGATGGCGCGCTCGATCTCGCGGTCGCGGCCGATGACCGGATCCATACGTCCGGCTGCGGCAAGCTCCGTGAGGTCGCGGCCGTACTGGTCGAGCGTTTTCGTCTCGGCAGCGCGGCGCGGCTGTGCGCGCGGCGCGCCCTGCTGCGGCCGGGGCTTATACTCCGGGCGGCCGAAGACGTCCATGATGTCCGTATAGATCTTGTTGAGGTCGCCGCCCGCCGCCACGAGGATACGCGCCCCGGCGCTGTCCGCCTCGCGGAGGATGCCCATGAGCAGGTGCTCCGTGCCGACATAGCAGTGACCGAGGCGGTTGGAATCCTCGGCGGCCAGCTCGATGACGTGCCGCGCGCGGGGGCTGAGCCCCTGCTCGGGCGTGCCGGGCACGCCGCGCCCGACCGTCTCCGTGACCATGCGCGTGAGCACGGAATCGGTAAGCGCGTTGTCCGCCAGAATGCGCGCGCCGAGCCCCTCTCCCTCCCGGATGATTCCGAGCAGGATATGCTCCGTGCCCACATAACTGTGCCCCATTCCCGCCGCCGCATCGTGCGCCTTGCGGATCGCCGTGGATGCCCGCTGTGTAAACCTTTCGCTGCCGCGCATAGATCGTTTGCCTCCTTCGCCGGTCATACGCCTCTATTATCCTCCGGCCGGCGCAAGGAATGTGCCGAATCCGGGAAACTGATTTGTATTATTTCCACGTCTTCCCGGGTTTTAATCAGCACACATTTTCGAATTTCGAAAAACGCGGTTGATTTTTCAGATTTTTGTGCTACAATGACTCTCATACCAGTGGTAGCGATACCCGGTGAAAAACATAGGAGGTAACGACAATGGCTTTTGTTATCAGCGATGATTGCGTCATGTGCGGCACCTGCGCCGCCAACTGCCCGGCTGAGGCAATTTCCGAGGGCAACGGCAAGTACGTCATCAACGCGGACAGCTGCATGGAGTGCGGCACCTGCGCTGCGAACTGCCCGGTGGGTGCGATCTCCGTCGACTAAGTTCCGCTCGGAGAACAACGCAAACGAATGAGGCGATATGCAAGCTGCATATCGCCTCTGTCTATATGACGGCAACGGAAGGAGCGTGCGCCATGACCCAACCGGTATTTGACGACCTGTGGCCCGGCGGACCGCGCTTTGTGCGCTCCGGCGCGGGGTTTGCCCTCGGCACGGACAGCGTGCTGCTGGCCGATTTTGCGGCGCAGCGCCGCGCACGGCGCATTGCCGACCTCGGCTGCGGCGCGGGCGTGCTGACGGTGCTGCTGCTGCGTGCGCTGGAGCAGGCGACCGCCGTCGGCATCGAGCTGCAGCCGGACGCGGCGCAGCTCGCGCGCGACAATATCAAAGCAAACGGCCTGAGCGACCGAGCGCAGATCCTCTGCGCCGACCTGCGCGCGCACCGCACGCTGCTCCCCGCCGGGAGCTTCGACCTCGTCGTTGCAAATCCGCCGTATTTCGCCGCCGGCAGCGGCTACACCTCGCCCGACCCGATGCGGGCGCACGCGCGCGACGAGCGCACCTGCACCATGCAGGACATCTGCGCCGCCATGGCCTATCTCACGCGCTGGGGCGGCTCGGCCGCGCTCGTACACCGGCCGGAGCGGCTGAGCGAGCTGCTGTGCGCGCTCACGGCCGCAGGGCTCGAGCCCAAGCGTCTGCGCACCGTGGCATACAAGGCCGACGCCGCGCCCAACCTCGTACTGGTCGAGGCGCGCCGCGGCGGAAAGCCGGGTCTCACCGTTTCGCCGCCGCTGGCGCTGTGCACGCCCGACGGCACGGACTCGGACGAGATCCGCAGAATTTATCACAGGAGGACGCAACCATGAGCGGAACACTGTATCTGGTCGGCACGCCGATCGGCAATCTCGGCGACCTGTCCGTGCGCGCGCTGGAGACGCTGCGCCGCGCCGACTTCATCGCCGCCGAGGACACGCGCGTGACCGCAAAGCTGCTCAACCACTTTGAGATCAGAAAGCCGTGCGTGAGCTACTACGAGCACAACAAGTACGCCAGCGGTGAGAAGATCGTCGCGCGGCTGCTCGCGGGCGAGACGTGCGCGCTCGTGACCGACGCCGGCATGCCCGCCATCTCCGACCCCGGCGAGGACATCGTACGCCAGTGCGCCGAGCAGGGCATCGACGTGCAGGTCATCCCCGGCCCCTGCGCCGCCATCGCCGCGCTGGCCGTGTCCGGCCTGCCGACGCAGCAGTTTTGCTTCGAGGGCTTTCTCGCCGTGAGCGGCAAGACCCGCCGCGAGCACCTGCAGCGGCTTCAGGGCGAGACGCGCACCATGATCTTCTACGAAGCGCCGCATAAGCTGCTGCGCACGCTCGGCGACCTGCGCGACACGTTCGGCAGCGAGCGGGAGATCACGCTCGCGCGCGAGCTGACAAAGCTGCACGAGCAGACGCTGCGCACGACGCTCGACGGCGCCGTGGCATACTTCACCGAAAACGCGCCGAAGGGCGAATTCGTGCTCGTGCTGCGCGGCGCGCCCGAGCGCTCCGAGCCCGAGGTCACGGCCGAGCAGGCGCTGGAGATCGTGGCGCGCTACCGCAGCGAGGGCCGCGCGCTCAAGGAGGCGTGCAAGCTCGCCGCCGCCGACACCGGCTTCGGCAAAACCGAATTTTATCAGATGGCGCTCAACATCTGAGCATGATGGAATCGGTTTCTATCTCAAAATTATTTTGATTTTGGCGAAAAAAAAGTCCCCTGACCTGAGGTCAGGGGACTTTTTTCAGCTCCGCTCAGAGCTTTTCGTTCATAGCGCGGATGCAGTCGGGGCAGATGTTCTTGCCCTTGTAGTTGATGATGTCCTTCGCGTTGTCGCAGAAGATGCAGGCCGGCTGATACTTGCGCAGGATGATGGACTCACCATCCACGAAGATCTCGATGCGGTCCTTCTCCTCGATGCCGAGCGTTCTTCTCAGCTCGATGGGAAGCACGATACGGCCGAGCTCGTCTACTTTTCTAACAATACCGGTAGATTTCATAAATGTGTCCTCCAATACGTATGGGATAAGGGAAAGGATGACTCAAAAATCATTCATTTCAACAACTGCATTATACCAAAGGTTGTCAAAATGTCAACGGATTCGACAAACGTTCACAGCTAATTTACGCTTTTCTACCATTTGCATATTTTGGTTCCCTTGCGCATAATATGTTTTTGTGAATAATCACCGAAAACTTAAAATTTTTTATAGAAAGGAGCGACCACGATGGCATTGTCCCGGATATGGGTCAGCATGATATGCGTCGCGCTGGCCTTCGGCGCGGCGTCCGGACGCGGTGCGCAGCTCGGCGCAGCGGCGGCGCAGGGCGTGCAGCAGGCAGTGGATTTCTGCCTGACGGTTGGCGGTATGATCTGCCTGTGGTCGGGCGTGATGGAGCTCATGCGGCGCTGCGGCATCGCAGGCGGACTGTCGCGGCTGCTGCGGCCTGTGCTGCAGCGGCTGTTCCCGCACGCCGCGCGCGATGCGCAGGCGCTCGATGCGCTGAGCATGAACGTGAGCGCGAATCTGCTCGGGCTCGGCAACGCAGCGACACCGGCCGGTGTGCGCGCGGCCCAGGCAATGGCGCGCGAGCTGCGCGGTGACACCGCCAGCGACGAGCTGTGCCTGCTTGTGGTGCTCAACACGGCCTCGATCCAGCTGCTGCCGGTCACGATCGCCGCCGTGCGCGAGGCAGCGGGCGCTGCCGTGCCGTTCGACATTCTGCCCGCCGTATGGGTGAGCTCACTCTGCTCGGTCACGGCGGGGCTGCTGGCCGGAAAGGGGCTCGCACGCATATGGCCGTGAGCGGACTGCTGACATTGACCGTGCCGCTGCTGCTGGCCGGAGTCGGCCTCTGCGGCGTGCTGACCGGGACGGACGTGTTCTCTGCGCTGACTGACGGCGCGCGCGACGGGCTGAAAACCGTCATGCGCATCTTCCCTGCGCTTGTGGCGCTGCTGACGGCGGTGAGCATGCTGCGCGCATCCGGCGTGCTCGAGGCACTTACGCGGCTGTGCGCACCTGTGCTGGCGCTGCTCGGCATCCCGCCCGAGACGGCGATGCTGCTGCTCGTGCGGCCGATCAGCGGCAGCGGTGCGCTGGCCGCCGCAAGCGACATCATCCAGACCTACGGCGCAGATTCCCGCATCGGGCGCACCGCCGCCGTCATGCTCGGCTCGACCGAGACGACGTTCTACGTGCTGGCGGTCTATTTCGGCGCATGCGGCATCCGGCACAGCCGCTGGGCGATCCCCGCCTCCATCGTCGCCGACGTGACCGGCTTTGTCACGGCCGCGGCGCTGGTGCGCTGTCTCTGGAGTACATAGGCAGACGACAAAGTGCACAAAAGCAGACGGCGAGGTTGATATTTTCTTGACAAAACGCCTATTTTGCAAAAATACGCACTTTTTGCTTTACAAAGCCGACGGAATGTGTTATAAAATAATCACGTTAGTTAATAAATTAACTCAACGTTCTTCCGATTTCTTTTCTTTTCTCTTCTTATTTTTGCTCTCTCGACAGCAACGTGTCGCCACTCTCCGGCGGCACGTTGTTGCCGTTTTCGGACCCATACGAACAAGCTGCCCTCCCCCGCATGCGCGGGAGAGGGCAGCTTGTGTTTGTACGAATCACATTTTTTCCGGTGCGGTCACGCCGATGATGCCCAGACCGATCTCGAGCACGCAGCGCGTCGCGTCGGCCAGCTTCAGGCGGGCGTCGCGCACGAGGGGCTCTGCGTCCTTGATGCGGCAGACATTGTAGAAACGGTGGAAGCGCGCGGCCAGCTCCGTCACATAGCGGTTGATGCGGCTGGGATCGTAATCGCGCGCGGCGAGGTGGATCTCCTCCGGGAGCATGGCGAGCTGCTTGATGAGCTCGCGCTCCTGCGGCGTCGAGAGCAGCGCTGCGTCGACATCCGCCGCGGCGGGCACGGTGCAGCCGGTCTCCGCCATGGCAGCCAGCAGCGTGCAGATGCGCGCGTGCGCATACTGGACGTAGTAGACGGGGTTTTCGCTGTCCTGCCGCACGGCGAGGTCGAGGTCAAACTCGAGGTGCGTGTCCGGCTTGGCGTTGAAGAAGAAGCGGCAGGCGTCCACGCCGATCTCGTCCATGAGGTCGGCGAGCGAGAGCGCCTTGCCCGTGCGCTTGGAGACCTTGACGATCTCGTCGCCGCGCATGAGGCGCACCATCTGCATGATGAGGAAATCGAGCTTGCGTCCCTCAAGGCCAAGCGCGGGCGCGCGCATGGTCGCGGCAAAGCGGATGGCGTGGCCGTGATGGTCGGCGCCCCAGACATCGATGACGCGGTCAAAGCCGCGCTCGATGAACTTATTGCGGTGGTAGGCGATGTCGACCGCGTAGTACGTGTAGAATCCGTTCGAGCGGCGCAGGACCTCGTCCTTGTCGGCGCCGAGGTCGGTGTTGCGCAGCCAGAGCGCGCCGTCCTTTTCATACGTCAGGCCGGCATCCGTGAGCAGCTGCACAGTCTCGGCCACGTAGCCGGAGCTATGCAGGCTGCTCTCGAGGAACCACTGGTCAAAGTGGATACGGTAGCGCTCAAGGTCGCGCTGCATGCGCGCGATGTTGTACGGCAGACCGAAGGCCACGAACGCCGCGCAGCGCTCATCGCTCGGCACGGTGAGGTACTTGTCGCCGTCGCGCTCATAGATGAGCTTGGCAAGCGCCTTGATGTCGTCACCGTGGTAGCCGTTGTCCGGAAATTCGACCGCGTCCTCGCCCTCGATAAGCTGGAGGTAGCGCGCCTCGATGGACTTGCCGAACAGGTCGACCTGATTGCCGGCGTCATTGACGTAGAACTCGCGCCAGACATTGTAGCCCGCGCGATCGAGCACGGACGCGAGCGCGTCGCCGAGCACGCCGCCGCGCGCGTTGCCGATCGTCATGGGCCCGGTGGGGTTGGCGGACACGAACTCCACCATGACCTTCTCCCCGTGACCGTCGTCCACGCGGCCGTAGTCCGCGCCGGAGCTCTCGACGGCGGACAGCACGTCCTGATACCACTTCTCGGACAGGCGGAAGTTCAAAAAGCCCGGGCCTGCCGCCTCAACGCCGGAAAACCACGAGCCGCCGAGCTCCATGTGCGCAATGAGCGCCTCAGCGATCTTGCGCGGCGCCATGTGCATGGTCTTGGCCGACGCCATGGCATGGTTTGCGGCAAAGTCGCCGTTGGCGGCGTCCTTCGGCTGCTCAACGCTGCCGCGGATCTCCGCGCCCTCGGGCAGCTCGCCCGCGGCGACGGCACGCAGATATGCTTCCCGGATGCACGCATCCACAGCGGCGCGTGCCTGTTCGATTCGATTGGCCATAATCAGTTACCCTCTATTCTATAATCTTTATTGTTCTCTGACAGTGATCCTGAGCCGGTTGCGGTTGGCGCAGGCGTGGTCAAAATCCACAACGTACAGCAGCTCCAGCACGCCGCCGCGCTCACCGAGCGTGGAGCGGTAGCGCTGCGTCTCCAGTCCGACCGTGCTCGTACCGTACGGCGTCTGGTACAAAAACGTGTTGCGCGTGCCGGGGGCAAAGACCATCCGGCTCGTGACGGTGCCTGTGCGCTTGAGCACGGCGTTTGACGGCGTAAAGGTGATGGTGGTGAGCGTGCCGGCCATGCCGGTCAGCTCGCTCTCGGGATAGGTGAGCATGCCGCAGCCGTCGACGCAGGTATATTCCCCGTCGGTCGAAAACTGCACCTGTTCATCCGGCTCCTGCTCCAGAACATCCGCCTGAGCGCCCTCGATCGTGATAACGACCCGCATACGCCGCCTCCTTTGCATAATTGTGCGATTCTATTACTATATACTGTTTTGTCCAACTTCGCAACAGAAAAATGGTGTAGAATTTCCCGTCACCGTTTGCTATAATGGTAGCACAAGCGCATCCGCCGCCGACCGCTGCGGATGCCAGCCAT
>OGLG01001374.1_pt1 | contig 14219 bp, 9 predicted proteins | sample 1572621 | NCBI WGS metagenome assembly OGLG01 (sample SAMEA2581912, study PRJEB24529) | metagenome | biome: Human gut stool | place: China | collected 2011 | reverse complement strand
TGACGCTCGTGCCGCAGATCATCGCCGAGTTGAAGAAGCTGGGCCGCGAGGACATCATCGTCATCGTCGGCGGCGTGATCCCCGCGCAGGACTACGATGAACTCTACCGCGACGGCGCCGCCGCCATCTTCGGCCCCGGTACGCCGATCGCCACGGCAGCCATCAAGATCCTCGAAATCCTGCTCGCCGAGTAAATTCCCGGCTCCGACAAGAGAAACGCCGCGGTCGCAAGACCGGGGCGTTTTTTGTTCCGAAGCACTTCGGGAGGGACTTTTTTCACCCGCCAAAGACCGGAACGGGAGTTTTTGCATTATCTTTACGACTGAAATACACAAATTCATTCATTCCAACGTTCCATTCGCATGAAGAAAACCCTCATTCTGTTGCTTGCCTGCTGTGCCTGCATCCGGTCGCAGGCGCAGACTCCGGAGGCAGCCGCCGCACCGGAACCCTCCGTAACCCGGACCGACAGCACCCTGACATTCCCCGAACCTGAATTCATCGGCCAGGCATTGGCTATCCGGCCCGACAACAGAACCGAGCAGCTCGTTCAGGAGAGCCTGGCTCCCCGCCACCGTTCGTCCACCGGGCAGAAACTGTTCGGCATCGGAAAGAACCACATCGACGAAATGACGCTGAAAGGCGCGCAGTCCCCCGTCCGGCTCCGGAAGAGCGACGGCATCGCCTTTATCATCCGCGTTCCGGACAACCTGATCGACCCGATGTCGGTGATCAGCGTCTTCCGGTTCAAGGTCAAGAAGAAGATGCGGATCGCCGAATACGCGTCGGTCGGAACCTTCGGCGACCAGCAGCGCAACACGCTGGAACGGCAGCCCTTCACCTCGCGCCGGTTCGGAAGCAGCTCCTACCTCATCATCTTGAAAGGCGTCGAGACCGGAGAATACGGCATCACGGTCGATGCGCTGGGCAGTCTCAACGTTTCGACATTCGGGGTGGACGAATAAACCCGCGTTCCATGACAAACAATCCCCGCAACCGAGGTTGCGGGGATTGTTCTTTCGGCAGCCGGCAATGGGATCACAGGCAGGCCTCCAGAATCCGGCGGGCCATGGCGCCGTCGACGTTCTGCGCCTCGCCGAACCGATCGCCCGCAGCCGTGAAGCGGCGTTCGATCTCGGCGATGGTCTCTTCGCCGATACCCTCCTCCGAAAGGCGTGTCGAGAGGCCCAGCGAACGGAAGAACGCCTCGTTGGCCGCAATCGTACGGTCGATGCGCTCCTCCTCCGAACCGCCGGCAATGCCCCAGATACGCTCGCCGTATTGCAGCAGTTTGCCGCGTTTCTGCCCGCGCAGCACGCGCAGCGTACCGTTGATGACAATGGCCAGCGTCGCGCCGTGCGTCAAGCCGTGCAGCGCCGTCAGCTCGTGGCCGATCATGTGCGTCGCCCAGTCCTGCGTCACGCCCATACGGATCATGTCGTTCAGGGCCAGCGTCGCCGAAAGCATGTATTCCGACATCGTGTCGTAATCGCGCTCGTCCGCCAGCGCTTTGGGAGCGATTTCGACCACCGTATGCAGGATGCCTTCGGCCCAGCGGTCCATCAGCCGCGACTGATGGGGCGTAGTCATATACTGCTCCAGCACATGCACGAAAGTATCCGCAAGTCCGCAGGCTACCTGACGCTTCGGCAGCGAATAGAGCGTCTCGGGATCGAGGATCGAGAAGACCGGATAATCGCCGTAGAAAGCATATTTTTCCTTGGTCTCGTAGCGCGAAATGACCGCCCCGGAGTTCATCTCGGAACCCGTGGCCGACATGGTGAGGACCGTAGCCAGCGGCACGGTCTTGCCGGCCTGCCCCTTGAGCACGATGTCCCATGCATCGCCGTCGTAGAGAAGGCCCGCAGCGATGAGTTTCGTACCGTCGATGACCGACCCGCCGCCGACAGCCAGCAAGAAGTCCACCTTCCGCTCTTTGCCCAGCGCAATGGCTTCGCGCAGGGTCTCGACCGACGGATTCGCCTCGATGCCCCAGAACTCGACCAGATCGCGGCCTTCGAGTGCGGCGACGACCTGATCGTAGACACCGTTACGCTTGACGCTTCCGCCGCCGAAGGTCAGCATGATGCGTTTTCCGGCGGGAATGAGCTTCGGCAGACGGGCGATCTGGCCCTTGCCGAAAACCAGTTTGGTAGGATTGTGATAGATGAAGTTGTTCATGGCGAATATTTATTTATCCTATTACGAAGACAATAAATGACCGGACGGCTCCGAAACCGGATTGCACCTGGTTTGACAGGGCCTCCGGCTGCTAAAAGAGCCGTTACGCCTCTAAAGATACGAAAAAAGCCGGACTGCGCAGAGAATTCTCCGCTAATTTTCAATCTTTGCGGTAAGAGCTGCCGGTTTTTTAAACGAAGCAGAGCGCGGATGGGTGTACCGGAGTACGTCCCATTCGCGCCCTGCGGGAGCAAGTGCAAAGATGCACCGTAAAATCAATCGTTTAGAAGTACTTGCCGCGCAGGTCCTGAATCTTGGCCATCTGCTGGATAGCCGGGATGGCGAACTGCTGGGCCATGCCCTCGGCCATGGCCTGGGCACGAACTTTCTCGCCTTCGGCGGTCTGCTTGTCGTCGATCTTGACATCCCCGACCTCGAAGACATAGACGCCCGAAAGTCCCTTCACGGGAGCCGACAGGGCGCCCTTCTCGGCCGATGCGATGGCGCCCACCAGACGAGGCTCCATGCCCACGCCGTTCACGTAGAACGAACCGAAAGTCACATCGGAGAAGTCCTCCACCTCCGAGCCGAGACTTGCAGCCTGCTCGGCGAGGGTCGAACCCGAAAGGCTCTTGACGATATAATCGTATTTTTTGTCGCGAAGAAGCTGCGAACGGATCTGGGCCGAAACCTTATTCAGCGGTGCGTACTCATTGTCGTCGATCTCGGTCAACGTGGCAATCACGTAGTCCTTGCCTACGTTAAAGATCGCCGAAAGGTCGCCCTCCTTCGCTCCGTAGGCCCAGCGGGCCACCTCGCGCGAATCCTCAAGGCCGCGGATCGTACGGTCGCCCTGGGCGATCGCAGCCACGCGGGGCGTCACGGCAGCCGTCGAAGCGGCATCTGCGAATGCGGCGGCCGAACCCTTGGCGTTGACCATGAACGAACCGGCCTGGTTGTGCACGTCGCGGCGCGTGGCGGCCGAAGCCTCCACGGGATAGGTGATCGTAGCCACCTGCACGTGTTTCGAAGGTTTGTCGGCACGGTATACCTGCATCAGCTGGATGGCGTCGCCCGAAGCGATCTTCACGATGTCGCCCTGTCTGGCATTGGCCAAAGCGGCGGCGAACTCGCCCGTGAAGGCCGAGAAAGGCAGCACTCCCACTTCACCGCCGTTGGCGGCCGTAGCGTCGTAAACCGAATAACGGGCAGCGGTCTGCGCGAAATCGCCCCCCTTCTTCAGCACCGTCAGCAGGCTGTCGGCAAGCGCCTCCTGCGCATAGGGCAGCACGATATGACGTACGCCCACCGAGTCGGGAACCATCTTCGAATCGAGCGCGCGGGACATCGTCCACTCGTTGTTCTTCAGCACGGGACCGTACATCTCGCCCGCCATCAGCGCCTTGGCCTCCTCGTCGGAGAGCTGTGCGGCGGAAACGTAGCTGTCGGCGATCTTGCCGTTGCGATTGGCGCGGACGAAGGTCTTCACCTCCTCGGCGGCGGCGAACTCCCGGCCCACCTCCGTCACGCTCTTCTCAAGCGCCAGCAGATCGTCGTCCGTGGGGGAGACCTCAAATACGACATACGAAATCGTACGCGACGGGGTCTGCTTGAACTGGTTCTTATGGCTGTTGTAGTAAGCCTTCACATCACCCGACGACACCTTGACGAGCGAATCGGGAACGGCCGAGAACTTCTTGCCGGCCCACTTGCCCGAGAAAGACTTGTTGGCGGCCTCGACACCGCGAGCGACCTCCAGCGAATTGACGTAAACGCCGCCCTTCACCAGTCCGAAGTACTTCTGCACCTCACGCTCCAGACGGGCCTGCTCGTTGAGCTGCGCCCAGGCATTGGCCGCCTCGGGGTTGGTCTCGGCCTGCGCGAGGAACTGGCTGATGGCAGCCACGCTGTACTCGCCCGTGCGGGGATCGGCGAAAGCATTGTAGAAAGCCTGCGAAGGATGCTGTCCGCTGACCATCGCCAGACGCTCCGGCTCGGTGACGCGAAGTCCCATCCGGTCGAAACCGGGCGTCAGCACGTGCTTGGCGATCAGCGCCTGCCAGGCGGCATTGGCCAGCATGGCCGACTGCTGCTCGTCGCTCTCCTGCATGTTGTTCTGCGACTTGATCTTCTCGTACTGGTCGTAGTACTCCGAATAGTTGATCTTCTCGCCGTCGATCACACCGACACGCGGGTCGTTGCCCGAGAAGCCCATTTCAGTCTTCAGAGAGAGGATGAATGCCAAGAGGGCCAGTGCGATGATGATCGAAAGCACGATGCCGAACTTGGTTCGTAAAGTGTTTAAACTTGCCATATAAATTGTTAATTATTCGTATTGTTTCGAATTATCAGCCAAAGGTAGTAAAATTAATTGTAAAAAGAACAGAATAAAAGTAAAAATATACGCACGCTTCGCCCCCGTAATCCCCGCCGGGGCGGGAATTTACCGGAAAGGCGGCGGAATCCGGCCCACGCTACAATTTCTTCACCCGCGCCAGTTCGATGCGCGAACGCGTCGTACGGAGAATCCGCAATTGCAGGCCGCCGATGAAAACCGTCTCCCCGGCGGTGGGAATACCCTCGTAATTGAAGATGATGAAACCGGCCAGCGTGTCGTATTCCTTGCTCTCCTCGATGCCGAGGTTGTATTTTTCATTCAGGTATTTCACCTCCAGGCGGCACGAGAGAACATACTCGTCGGGGCCGACCTGCTTTTCGGTGAGGTCCGGAATGTCGTGCTCGTCCTCGATCTCGCCGAAAATCTGCTCCAGCACGTCTTCGAGCGAAATGACGCCCGCCGTGCCGCCGAATTCGTCGATCACGACGGCGATGTTCGAACGGTGCTTGATGAAATTCTCCAGCATCAGCTGCAAAGGCATGGTCTCGGGCACGAAATTGACCTCCATCATCACGTCGGCGATCTGCCGGGGCCGCGTGAAAAGGCTTTTCGAATTGACGTAGCCCACGATGTTGTCGATCGACTTGCGCCAGACGAAGATACGCGAATATTTCGAGTCGACGAAACGCGCCGTGAGCTGTTCGATCGAGGTGTCGTCGATGTCCACGGCCTCGACGTCCACACGCGGAACCATGCAGTCCCTGACGCGCAGGTCGGCGAAATCCAGCGCGTTCTGGAAGAGTTTCAGCTCGTTGTCCGGTTCCGAATGCTGCTCCGGGCTGTTCGTGTCGAGCAGCGCCGCAAGGTCCTCGCGGTCGAAACTCGGAGTGATGTTCCGCTCCTCGACGCGGCGGCCCAGAAGGTGCAGAATGCCGTGGGAAAGCAGCGTCGTGAAACGCGCCACCGGATAGAGTACGATGTAGAAAAAATAGATCACCGGCGCCAGCGCGCGGTAATAGAAATTGGGATTGTTCCTGAAAATCGACTTGGGGAGAAACTCGGCGAAGAAGATGATGATGACCGTCGAAACGGCGGTGTCCACGGCGACCGAGCCGCTCCGGGCGAGCTGCTCCCACCCCAGCGAGGCATAGATGCTGCGCAGAAGCAGCGACATCGCCAGCGAATAGACGACCAGTGCGATGTTGTTGCCCACGAGGATCGTGGTGATATACTGCCCCGGATGGCGGGCGAAAACCTCGGCAATCTGGTCGAACATGCGGTTCTGCTTGCGGTCGATCTCCAGCTTGAGACGGTTCTTGCTCGTAAAGGCAATCTCCATCCCCGAGAAAAAAGCCGACAGCAACAGCATTACGACAATCAGGACGACGGTGGTGAGCATCGCTTTCAGTTTTTGAGTTTGGGTTCGACGGAAACCTGCTCCTCCCGGGAGCCGTCCAGCATTTTCAGCGGCCGGCGCTCAACTTCCGCCTCGGGTCTTCCGACCTGCCTTTCAGCCGGTCCGGCGGGAATCTCCCGGGCCGGAGCGGCCACAGGCCCATCAGCGGGCCTCCCGGATTCGGACGTCCGGACGGCGGACCGGCTGTCGGAGGGCCGGCTGTCGGAGGGTTTCGGAACCGGGCGCACGGACGTGGAATCCGTGGCCGCAGAGTCGGCGCTCTGCTTCATCTCGACCTCCATACGGCCCTTCATGCGGCGAAAACGCCAGTCCTTGAACTCCTCGTCCGATTCGAAACCTTCGCCGATGAAGACATCGCGGCCGTTGTTCTGCACGATCTTCGAATCGACGTTCGAATAGATTTTCTTGGTCCGCGCATTCCAGAACAACTGCTGGGTGTAGAGGGTTTTGCCGTCGGATTTCTCGACGACGACGTTGCCCTTGGCCTCCCACAGTTCGCGGTTCTCGTAATAGATGGCGTAGTTGGCCGTCAGCACGGCGTCCACCGTGGTCAGCGAATCGTTCTGGTAGGTAGTGATCTTCACGCCCTTGCGGAATTCGCGGTAAGGTTCGCGGGCCAGCGAATAACCTTCGAGCAGCGGCGTGACGAAATGGTACGACCGGCGACCGTTCTGCGACATCACGACCGAAAGGTCCTCGCTGTATTCGGTCATCATCGTCTCCTCGGAAGCCGACGCGCGGCCCGCATCCTTGTCCGCACACGAGAATAGCAAGATAGCACTCCCCGTCACGGAGAGTGCTACCCTGATCGTTCTTGTCATGCGTTTTCCCATCGAAGCCTGTCGGGAGCGTGTTTTTTAGCGGGCACGGACGGTGGTGGTGATACCGGCGGCCGTTCCGCAGGTCACCGTATAGCGCGCACCCTCCTGCAACTCGTTGAAGAAGCACTCCTCCGAGCTGGGGAAAACCGAACGGAACTTGCCGAGGGAACTCTTGGCGTGCTCCATGTACTCCGAATCGGCCGGGAGCAGCTCGACCGCCTTGGCCATCGTATCGTAAGCGGCCCAATAGGTCGCCAGACCGGCGAAACCGCCGCACGAACCTGCCGACGAAGCATAGCACTGCGCCAGGATGAAGTACGGAACGCCGTCCTCGGGATCCAGGTCGCGGGCCTGGCGCGCAGCGGCGGCAGCGCCCGGAATGTCGTTGGACACGAGGCCCACCAGCGCGATGCGCACGAGCAGTTTCTGACGCTCGGCGGGGTCTTTCTCGACATCCAGTGCCTCGTTCAGGTAGGTCTTCGCCTTTGCATAGTCCTTCTTGTTCTGGAAAGCCTGGGCCAGGAACATGGCCGTCTCCGACGAAGGCTTCACCTGATAGTATTTCTCGGCGATCGAGAAGTAGAAATCACCGTCGCACTTGGCGCGCGACATCAGAGCCACGGCCTGCGAAAGCAGCGCCTCGTCGTCGGGAGCGGCGGCCAGCTTGCCCTTGAAGAGTCTTTCGAGATTCTCGCAGCTTGCGGCGCCGCTCAATCCGAACGCAGCGTCGAACTGGCTCTTGTACTCGGCGGCAGCGGGGTTCTTCTCGAAGAACGGCGTCAGACGGTCGTACTCGGCGATGATCTCGTCGGGCATCACCTCGTCGGTATTCCTGTAATCGTCGCAGAGGTTCGAGAAATAGGCCACGACGGTCTCGGGATCGGTGTTGTCGCCGCCGGCCTCGATGGCTGCGCGGAACGCTTCGCGGATACCCTTGCGGTCGGCGGGTTTGTACATCAGATACTCACGGGCCTTGCGGTCGAGGATATAGGGCGTGCCGTACTTGGGATGGTCGCCGAAATACTCGTTGCGCAGGTCGTAAACGATCATCAGCGAGTCGGTGTAGGTGTTTTTCTCGGCGATGCTCTTGGCGCGCGCGATCTTGTTCTTATAAAGCGTGATGCCGCGCACGAAGGTATTCTGCGAAGCCTTCGGACATTTGTCGAGCAGCTCCTTGAGGTAATGCGCGGCAGCGTTGTAGTCCTTGTTGTCGAGCGATTCCTTGAGGAAGTTGCTGTTCAGAATGTTCTGCTCCCGCTCCTGAGGAGTGTCACCCCAGACCGCGTACTTCGGATCACTGAAATCTTGCTGTGCCATCGCTGCGACTGCAAAAAGCGCACACGCAGCAGAAAGCAGGAATTTAACGTTTTTCATCGGTCAGATTAATTTTTGTGTTTCTATCTTTTATTTTTGCTTGCCTGTCACATCAATCGAACTTGGAGCGCATGAACCAATATTCGCCGTTCTCCATCTGTCCCGCGAAGAGCGTGAAGCCGATCGCAAACTTGAAATACTGCTGCCGGACCAGCCCCAGGCGGTCGGCGATGTTGTAACCGCGGCGACCGTACTCGACGCCGATGTCGATGGCCGAGAAGGCACCGCGCCTCACCGGAATGCCGATGCCCGCCGTCACGGCGTACTGCGCGAGCTTGTCCCCGTTGAACGTCTGGTTGTAGGCTCCGTAGCGGAAACCCGCACGGTAGGACCAGCGTTTGAGGAAGTGACGCGCATCGTAACGGTTCGGGGTGTATTCCACACCCATCTTGATCGTGCTCGTATTAGTGTAGGCCACCTTGTATTCCGTCTTGTTCTCCCCGCTGCCGCTGGTTCCCGTCATCTCGTAGCCCGAGTTGCGGCCGCCCCAGTTCTGGAACACATAATCCACGCCGACGGCCCACCTGCCGGTCTGGTAATAGGCCCCCACGGCCAGCTGCCGGGGCAGCACCAGCTTCAGGTGCGTCGTATCGCCCTTGACGACCGTGTTGTACAGGTCGCCGATATAGAGTTTTTTCGTCACCTCCGGGTTCAGGTCGCCGCCGAAGTCGTACGTCGCGCCGAAGGTCAGGATGCGCTTCGCGTTCAGAATCGCGTTCCACTGCACGCCGACCTGCCCCTTGATGCTCGAAATGCTGTAATTGTCCTGCCCCACCGTCGAGGTGAAGGTTCCCTCGCCCGTAATGGCGGTCGGGGTCATCACGAACGTACGGTCGATGTCGCCCCAGTAATACTGTGCGGCGATACCCACCGAAAAATTCTTGAACGGCTCCCAGCCCAGGCCGACCTTGACCTCCGTCACGTCGCCCTCGCCCTGGTAGTTGTACTGAATATTGCCGACGTTGGCGTAAATGGGGTCTTCGGGATCGTATTCGTGATAATACTTGGTCCTGTAACCCACCGAACTGTAAGGCGTGAGGCTGAAACCGAGTCCCAGCCGCTTCGCCACCGGCATCTGGAAAGCGATGTCGTGAAAGTTGAACGTGTTGTAGGCCGTCCGTTTCCCGACGCCTCCGACCGTCTGGGCGTTGTAGTAGTTCTGCCCCTCCAACCCGAAGTTGAAAAGGAAAGTCTTCTGCGGAGCCGCGCTGTAAGCCGCGGGGTTGAGCAGGTTGACCGTACTCACCGAACGCATGGCCACACCCGCACCGCCCATCGAGCGCATCTGCAGCGTACCGGGGGTATTCTGTTCGCCGATGCCGTACATCGTATAGGGCGAGAATGCGTTAATACTGCTTGTCTGGGCCGAAACGGCAAAAGGAAACATCGCTGCAGCCGCGACAACCAGCTTAATCAAGGTGTTCTTCACTTGCATTGTACTCTAAAATTCGATCCAATCCGCAAAAGACCAGATTACAATTTGCAAATATCGTGTTTTTAATTCTTTTCGCAAAGTATTTCGCGTCCCCGCCGGTAAAAATTACGCATAAATCGTCGATTTTTTTCTCCATCCGGGCCATATAGCCCTCAATTTCGAAGGTCAGCGAGTTCATCACCCCCAGGCGGATGGCCTCTTCGGTGGTTAGCCCCTGCAACTCCCCGCTTTCGGTCGGACCGCACAGCGGCAGGCAGGCCGTGTAGTCGTGGAGCGCCCGAAAACGGGTTTTCATCCCCGGCGAAATGCACCCGCCGCGGAACGTGTTGTCGGCCGTCACCAGGTCGATCGTGACGGCCGTGCCGAAATCGACGATCAGCACGTTGCGCCCCGGGTAAAGCACCGTGGCGCCCACGGCGGCGGCCAGCCGGTCGCGGCCCAGCGTCTCGGGCGTATGGTAGGCGTTGGCAACCGGCACGGGGGTCTGCGAGGTGAATTCCAGCAGGTAATCCGCATAGGGTCTGACCGTTTCGATCACGTCGTCCGCTTCGCCGCGCGTCGAGGCGACGACGGCCTTCGCGGCCCTGCGGCCCTCCAGCAACTCGCCGAGCATCGACGGATGCAGCCGCTCCACGCAGCGCTGGGCGACGATCCGTCCGCCGTCAAAAACGGCCAACTTGACAAGGGTGTTGCCTATGTCTACGATCAGATTCAAAGCTGCTGCAGCGTTTTGTATGCGTCTTCCACGTCTTTGACATTCCTAACGGTCATCGCCAACCGATTATTGTGCTGTTTGAGCACAAATCGGTCGGGCCGCTGCGTAACCCGCTGCAACAGGGTCATAAAGGCCTCGCTCTTGTAGAAAGGCGAGTTCTCCTCGCCCACGAAATGCACGATCATCAGCCCGTTCTTGACCTTCACGCGCTCCATGCCCAGACGAATGGCCTCCCAGCGCAGGCGCACGACGTTCAACAGCTCCTTCGCGGCGCGCGGCAGGGGACCGAAGCGGTCCGCAAGACGGCTCTCGAAGGCCTGCAAAGCCTCCTCGTCCTTCGTCGAGTCGAGTTCGCGGTAGAGTTTCAGGCGTTCGGCCTGCTGCGAAACGTAGGCGTCGGGCAGCGCGGCCTCGACCTCGATGTCGATGTGCGCGTCGTCGATGAAACGCATCTGCTCCACGACCTCCTGCTCCCCGTCGCTCAAGCCCGGGACATGAAGCCCCTCGGCACGCAGTTCGGCCACCGCCTCGTTCATAATCTTCTGGTAGGTCTCGAAACCGATGTCGGCGATAAACCCGCTCTGCTCGGCACCCAGCAGGTTGCCCGCGCCGCGGATGTCGAGGTCCTGCATGGCGATGTTGAACCCCGAACCCAGGTCGGAAAACTCCTCGATGGCCCGCAGACGCCGCCGCGCGTCGGACGACAGCAGTTCGTCGGGCGGCGAAAGCAGGTAGCAGTAGCCCTTCTGGTTCGAACGCCCCACGCGGCCGCGCAGCTGGTGCAGGTCGCTCAAACCGAAGTTCTGGGCGTTGTCGACGATGATCGTATTGGCGTTGGGAATGTCGATGCCGTTCTCGACGATGGTCGTCGACACCAGCACGTCGAATTCCCCGTAGATGAAGTCCATGATGAGTTTCTCCAGCTGCTCGGCCGGCATCTTGCCGTGCCCGACGGCCACGCGGGCCTTCGGGCAGAGGCGCGTGATCAGCCCCTGGAGGGCCGGCAGGTCCTCGACGCGGTTGTGGACGAAATAGACCTGGCCGCCGCGGGCGAGTTCCGCCTCGACGGCGTCGCGGATGATCTCCTCCGAGAATACGTGCGACTCGGTGAGGATCGGCTGGCGGTTGGGCGGCGGGGTCGAAATGACGGACAAGTCCCGCGAACCCATCAGCGAGAATTGCAGCGTGCGCGGAATCGGCGTGGCGGTGAGCGTCAGCGTATCGACCGAAACGCTCATCTCGGTGAGCTTTTCCTTGGCGGCGACGCCGAATTTCTGCTCCTCGTCGATGATCAGCAGCCCCAGGTCGCGGAACACGATCTGCTTGCCCAGCATCTTGTGCGTGCCGATCAGGATGTCGATCTTCCCCGAGGCGAGGTCCTCGCGGATCTGGCTGACCTCCTTCGTGGATTTGGTGCGGTTGATGTACTCCACCCTCACCGGGAAATCGCGCAGACGCTCGGTGAACGAGCGGTAGTGCTGCAAGGCGAGGATCGTCGTCGGAACCAGCACGGCGACCTGCTTGCCGTCGACAGCGGCCTTGAACGCCGCGCGGATCGCCACCTCGGTCTTTCCGAAGCCCACGTCGCCGCACACCAGCCGGTCCATCGGCTGATCCGACTCCATGTCCTTCTTGATGGCCGCCGTGGCCGACTGCTGGTCGGGAGTGTCCTCCCAGCGGAACGACGCCTCCAGCTCGTGCTGCAAATAGCTGTCGTGCGAGAAGGCGTAGCCCTTCGAGGCCTTGCGTTTGGCGTAGAGGGCGATCAGTTCGCGCGAAATGTCCTTGACGGCCTTCTTGGTGGCGTTCTTCAGCTTCTGCCAGGCGCCGTTGCCCAGTTTGTAGACCTTCGGCGGCTCGCCGTCGCCCGACTTGTAGCGCGAAATGCGGTGGAGCGAGTGCACGTTGACGAACAGCACGTCGCCGTCCTTGTAGACCAGCTTGATCGCCTCCTGCATGCGTCCGTCGCCCGCGGCGATCTTCACCAGCCCGTCGAAACGGCCCACGCCGTGGTCGATATGCACCACGTAGTCGCCCGGGCGCAGCTGGTTCAGCTCGGCGACGGTCATCTGCTCGTCGCGCCGGATCTCGCCGTTGATGCGGTAACGCTGGTAGCGGTCGAAAATCTGATGGTCGGTGTAGAGGCACAGTTTCAGGTCGTTGTCCACGAACCCCTCGTGCAGGGTCGTCGACAGCGACCGCACGACGGCCTGTCCGCGGCCGATCTGGTGGAAAATATTTTCGAGACGCTCGACCTGCGCCTTGTTCTCCGAAAGTATATAGGTATCGTAACCCCGCAGCGCACCCCGGATCATGTCGTCGGCCAGCATCTCGAAATTTTTATTGAATTTCGGCTGGGGCGACGTCGCGAACTTCACCGTTGCGGCCGCGGGCCGCTCGGGAAGATTGTCGCGCAGCAGGAAAATCCGGCTTCCGGAAAGGTCGGCCACGAGCGAGTTGCGGCTCGTCAGCAGCGAGTCGATCTCATCGGGATGCTCCATGTCCGAGAGCGTCCTGCGGCGGATGTCGTTGACCCTCCGCAACACGAAATCGGCGTCGTAGAACCACCAGGAAGCCTCCGCGCCCGCAAACCGCGCGAAGGAGACCTTCGCCGCGGCGGGCGTCCCGGCGTTCAGGTCGGGGATGATCTCCACGCGCTCCAGCCTGTCCGACGACAGCTGGCTCGAAATGTTGAACCGCCGGATCGAGTCGACCTCGTCGCCGAAGAAATCCAGTCGGTAGGGTTTGCTCTCCGAATAGGAGAAGACGTCGACGATACCGCCGCGCACCGAGTACTGGCCAGGCTCGTAGACGAAATCCACGCGCGTAAACGAAGCATCGACAAGCGCCTGCTCCAGCACCTCGATCGAAATCCGGTCGCCGACCCTCACGGTGATCGTCTCCCGTTGCAGGGCTTCGGCGTCGGCGACCCGCTCGGCCAGCGCCTCGGGGCAGGTGCAGACCACCAGGTAGCCCTTCCCCGAGAAATTCCGCACGGCGTGCATCGTCGCCGTGCGCTGCACCACGCCCTGCGCATCCTCGGCGCCATAGGCCGCCGAACGCTTCCACGACGAGGGAAAGAAGTAAACCTGCCGTTCGTCCAGCAGGTTGTAGAAGTCGTTCAGAAGGTAGGCTGCGGCGTCACGATCCTCGGCGACAAAGACATGCACGCCCCCGGATTCGGCCACGGCCGCCGCGGCATAAAACGAAAGAGCGCCGCCGACCAGCTCTTCGAGGTGGACGGTAGCACTCCTGTTTTTATATTCGCGGCACAGTCTGCCGAGGGCTTTCGACCCGGCGGCGAACTGCGCCAGCTGCTCGCGGGCGGTTGCCATGCCTTATTTGGTTATAAGGTCGTTATCCTTTTTGTCATGGTAGTGGATCTCGACGATCCCGATGCTCTGGTCCTCGGCGATCTCAAGGCGCACCTTGTACTTCCACTCCCAGCGGCGGCGCAGCGACCAGAGGCCCTTTCGGAGGAACGCCGCCACGTAAGGACTGACGACCAGCTTGATGAATTTGTGTCCGCGGTCCTGCGTGAGGAACGAAATCTGGTTCTCGATCTTCTTGTCCAGCAGCACCGTAGGTTCGATCTTGCCCGAACCGTTGCACGTCGGGCAGACGTCCGAAACGCTCTCGACGGCCACGGGACGCACCCGCTGACGAGTGATCTGCATCAGGCCGAATTTCGTGAGCGGCAGCACCGTGTGCTTGGCCCTGTCGGTGGCCATCAGCTTCACCATCTCGTCGAACAGCGCCTGCTTGTTCTGCGCCTTGTGCAGGTCGATGAAGTCGATGATGACGATACCGCCCAAATCACGCAGCCGCAGCTGGCGGGCGATCTCCTTCGCCGCGGCGAGGTTCACGTCCATGGCGGTCTGCTCCTGGTTGTCCTCGGCCTTGGTGCGGTTGCCCGAATTGACGTCGATGACGTTCAT
>OGLG01001369.1_pt1 | contig 14242 bp, 8 predicted proteins | sample 1572621 | NCBI WGS metagenome assembly OGLG01 (sample SAMEA2581912, study PRJEB24529) | metagenome | biome: Human gut stool | place: China | collected 2011 | reverse complement strand
GGCTACGATATCCGCGAGGTCACCGACGAGGTGTTCCTCTCCCCGAACTCCAAGGTGTTCGACGAGGCCGAGAACCGTATGCACACCATCAAGGCTGTCATGGTCGCCACCATCGGCAACGTCTGATCGAAACAACTCGCTCAAGGGCGACGATCTTTTCTTCACTCACGGCAAAGCCTCCGGTGCAAACCGGAGGCTTTGCCGCATTCCGTCATTATATAATATAAGGAAACCGCTCTGCCCACGGCAGAGCGGTTTTTCGTTCAATCCTCCGGCATGGCGACGGCGCGCACGGGCGAGCCGTCAGCGTTCTTGAAGCGCAGGGGGAGCGTCGCGTAGGGAAAGGTTTTCCCCACAAGGGAGGCGAGATTGCAGAGATTCTCCGTGTTCACAAAGCCTGCGCCGAGCAGGATCTTGTGCACAGGATAGTCCACCGTGTCCATCGGGTCGATGGAGATGGCGTCGGTGCCGACGCCCTTGAGCGGAAAAGCGGCAAGGTACTCCGCCGCCTCAAGCGAGAGCACGGGGAAGGGGGAGAAGTATTGCTCGCTGCCCCAATATTTCTCCCAGCCGGTGTAGAAGAGCAGGAAGTCTGCGGCCTCGATCTCCGAGGCATGGAGCTGGAGCCGCGCTTTGGGGATCTCCTTTCCCGCAAGGTCGGAGCAATCGAGCACATAGGCCGTGCCGATGTACTTGTCCGCCGGAAATTGATCGAGCGTCTTGCCGTCGCGCAGCATATGCGCAGGGGCGTCCATGTGCGTGCCGGTGTGGGAGCCCATCGTCAGCAGCGTTTCGCGGAAGCCGTGCTGCTCAAAGGTGTTCGAGGGCGTGAGCTTCGGCGGCTCGGTCTCGGGATAGACGGGCATGGCCTCTTCGATGAGGTGGGTCAGGTCAAGAATTTTCATGGCGCTTCTCCTTTTCCAAAAAAATCATCAGGGCGGCGAGGTCGGCGGGGGACACGCCCGAAATGCGCCCCGCCTGTCCGAGCGAGCGGGGACGGATGGCGGCGAGCTTTTCCCGCGCCTCGAGCCGCAGACCGTCGATGCTGGAATAGTCAAGCTCCTCGGGCAGCAGGCGGCTCTCGAGCCGCGTAAACTCCTCGACCGCGGCCATCTGGCGGCGGATGTAGCCCTCGTACTTCACGGTGATCTCCACCTGCTCGGCGATGTCCTGCGGGCAGGCGGCGCAGCCGGCGTCGAAGGCCCGCAGATCGTCGTAGCGCAGCTGCGGGCGGCGCAGCAGCGCGATGAGCGGGCTGCCGTCCGTGATCTCCGCCGTGCCGCGCTCTCGCAGCAGCGCGTTGAGCGCATCGCTCGCGGGAAGGCCGGTGTGCTCGAGCCGTTTGATCTCCCGCGCGACGGCGGCGTACTTTTCCTCCACGGCGGCAAGACGCTCGTCGGAGATGAGGCCGATGTCGTGCCCGAGCTTTGTGAGCCGCCGGTCGGCGTTGTCCTGCCGCAGAAGCAGGCGGTATTCGCTGCGGCTCGTCATGATGCGGTAGGGCTCATTCGTACCCTTGGTCACAAGATCGTCGATGAGCGTGCCAATGTAGCTCTCCGAGCGGGAGAGAACAAAGGGAGACTGCCCCGCGAGCCTGCGCGCGGCGTTCACACCGGCAACAAAGCCCTGTACGGCGGCCTCCTCGTAACCGGACGAGCCGTTGAACTGCCCCGCGCCGTACAGCCCCGCGATGGCTTTCGTTTCCAGCGTAGGCTTGAGCGCGGTGGGGTCGATGCAGTCATACTCAATGGCGTAGGCGGGGCGCATGATCTCCGCGTGCTCGAGCCCCGGAATGGTATGGACCATCCGCACCTGTACGTCCTCGGGCATCGAGGAGGAAAAGCCCTGAATGTACAGCTCCTCGGTATCAAGCCCCATCGGTTCGATGAAGAGCTGGTGGCGGGGCTTGTCCGCGAAGCGGACGATCTTCGTCTCGATGCTCGGGCAGTAGCGCGGCCCGACGCCCTCGATCACGCCGGAGTAGATGGGGCTGCGGTCGAGATTTTCGCGGATGATGCGGTGTGTCTCCTCGTTCGTGTAGGTGAGGTAGCACACCGCCTGATTGCAGGGAACGTGCTCGGTCGTGAACGAGAACGGCAGCGGCTCGGCGTCGCCGTCCTGCCGCTCCATTTTGGAGAAATCGACGCTGCGGGCGTTGACGCGCGGGGGCGTGCCGGTCTTGAAGCGGCGCAGAGGAAGTCCGAGCGCGCGCAGCCGCTCCGCGAGCGGCAGGCTTGCGTGCATCCCATCGGGGCCGCTTGACTGAATGCATTCGCCCACGATGGTGCGCCCGTCGAGGTAGGTTCCCGAGCAGAGGATGACGGCCTTTGCGCCGAACACCGCGCCCGTCGCGGTGACGACGGCGGAGACTGCGCCGTTTTCCACGCGCAGCTCCACGATCTCCGCCTGCCGCAGCGTCAGGTTTTCCTGCTGCTCGAGCGTATGCTTCATGATCTGCTGATAGCGGCGGCGGTCCGCCTGCGCGCGCAGAGACCACACGGCGGGGCCCTTGCCGCGGTTCAAAAGGCGATACTGGATGCAGGCGCGGTCGGCGGCCTTTGCCATCTCGCCGCCGAGCGCGTCCAGCTCGCGCACAAGATGGCCCTTACCCGTGCCGCCGATGGCGGGGTTGCAGGGCATATTGCCCACCGCGTCAAGGTTGATGGTGAAGCAGACCGTTTTCTGCCCCAGCCGCGCGCTTGCGAGCGCGGCTTCAATGCCGGCATGGCCCGCGCCGATGACGGCGACGTCGTAGTCGCCGGCAAAAAATTCGTACATAGGCGTCCTCTCGCCTCCCGAAGAACAAAATTGGATACATTATTTTACCACAGGGCTTTGAGCGGAAACAAGCAAAACGAATTAGCACAAAGCACAAAACAGCGAAAATATTTTTGTGAAATATGTGGAAAACCACACTTGCACGCTTGACAGAGAAGTGGTATCATACCCTTGAAATTGAAAAGAGAAAGGAGCGTGAGAACCAATATGATGTTTGAAAACTTCAAGGGCTTCGACGTCGATGACATGATCTTCGGCACGACGGAGCAGATCGTCAGCGAGCGCTGAGCGACCGGAACGGAACCACGCAGGGATGCGTGGATTTTTTGTTTTTATGGGGCAGTTTGCACCGTTGACGATAAAAAATTGGGAAAATCCGCCGCCGAGGCGGATTTTTCTTGCCTTTCGCGCGGCGGTATGATATACTTTTTCGGCTAATGCAGTATGAGAAGAGGAGATCACCATGGCTGTTATCGAATACGATTCCTATAAGCAGAAGCTGCTCGCCATGAGCGACACGTTTGAAAACCTTCAGAAGGCGCTTGACATCGAATCCTCCAAGCACGAGATCGCGCGGCTTGAGGCCGAGGCGCATGAGGACGGCTTCTGGAACGACATCGAGCGCTCGCAGGCCAATCAGATGCGCACCAAGCAGCTGCAAAATAAGGTCCACCGCTTTGAAAAGCTCGTCTCCACGCGCGACGACCTGCTCGCCCTCATCGACATGGGCAACGAGATGGACGACGCCAGCCTGCTGCCCGAGCTGGAGGAGGGCTTCGCCGATCTGGAGAAGCGGATCGAGGAGGTTCGTCTCACGACGCTGCTCTCCGGCGAGTACGATAACTGCAACGCCATTCTGACCTTCCACGCCGGCGCGGGCGGCACCGAGGCGCAGGACTGGACGCAGATGCTCTACCGTATGTATATGCAGTGGGCGAACAAGCACGGCTTCGAGTTCGAGATGATGGACTATATCGACGGCGAAGAGGCCGGCATCAAGAGCGCGACGGTCATGGTCAAGGGCGAGAACGCCTACGGCTATCTCAAGAGTGAGAACGGCGTCCATCGTCTGGTGCGCGTTTCCCCCTTTGACGCGAACGCCCGCCGCCAGACGAGCTTCGCCGCGCTCGAGGTCATGCCCGAGCTGCCCAACGACATCGAGGTCGACATTCGACCCGAGGACATTGAAATGCAGGTCTACCGCTCCTCCGGCGCGGGCGGCCAGCACGTCAATAAGACCTCGTCTGCGGTGCGTCTCATTCATATCCCCACCGGCATCGTCACTGCCTGCCAGACACAGCGCAGCCAGTTCCAGAACCGCGACTACGCCATGCAGATGCTCAAATCCAAGCTCATGGAGCTGAAGATCCAGCAGCACGCGGAGAAGATCAGCGACCTCAAGGGCGTGCAGCTCAAGATCGAATGGGGAAGCCAGATCCGCTCCTATGTCTTCATGCCCTACCAGCTCGTCAAGGATACGCGCACGGACTATGAGACCGGCAACATTCAGGCGGTCATGGACGGCGACCTCGACGGCTTCATCAACGCCTACCTCACCAAGGCCGCGAACGGCGAACTGAAAAAATAAAGAAAAAGGTGCTCTGTCCGCCGGACGGAGCACCCTTTCACGCACGGAGATACGGAAAATGGACGAAAATATCAGAGAAGAGATCCTACAGGAAAATAAAATGGGCACCATGCCGGTCGGCAGGCTGCTCTTCAGCATGGCGGTGCCGATGATGGTATCCATGCTGTTTCAGGCGCTCTACAACGTGGTGGACAGCATCTTTGTGGCAAAGCTCAGTCAGGACGCAATGAACGCCGTGTCACTTGCGTTCCCGCTCCAAACGCTGTGCATCGCCTTTTCCGGCGGCACGGGCGTGGGTATGAACGCGCTGCTCTCCCGCTCGCTGGGCGAGAAAAATCAGGCGGGCGCGGACCGCGCGGCGAATGTGGGACTGTTTTTGACGCTGTGTAATTTTGCGCTCTTTGCCCTCATCGGCTGGACGCTTGCGGGACCGTTCTTCCGCTTTCAGACGGACAACCCGCAGATCATCGCTTACGGGCGCGACTATGTGACCGTCTGCATCGGCTGCTCGATCGGCCTGTTCTTCCAGATGTATAATGAGCGCCTGCTGCAATCGACGGGACGCACGAACCTCTCCATGATCACGCAGATCGCCGGCGCGGCCACCAACATCGTTCTCGATCCCATCCTCATTTTCGGCCTGCTCGGCTTCCCGCGGCTGGAGGTCGCCGGTGCGGCGATCGCCACCGTTATCGGTCAGCTCGTCGGCGCGTCCATCGGCTTCTATCTCAACCTCACGCGCAATCCCGACGTACATCTGCGCCGCCGCGAGATCCGTCCCCACGCCGCGACGATCAAGGAGATCTACGCGGTCGGCGTGCCGTCCATCATCATGCAGTCCATCGGCTCGGTGATGGTGTTCGGCATGAACAAGATCCTCATCTCCTTTACCGAGGCGGCGACGGCAGTGTTCGGCGCGTACTTCAAGCTCCAGAGCTTCATTTTCATGCCCATCTTCGGCCTGAATAACGCGATGGTGCCTATCATTTCGTACAACTACGGTGCGGGCAAGCCGGAGCGCTTCCGCAGGACGATCCGCCTTTCGGCTGTCACAGCCATTGCCATCATGTGCGTGGGTCTTGCGCTCTTCGAGATCATCCCCGGTACGCTGCTCAGTCTCTTCTCCCCCTCGGAGGAGATGCTGACCATCGGCAGGACCGCGCTGCGCATCATCGGCCTGACGTTCCCGCTCGCGGGCTTCTGCATCGTCTCGGGCAGCGTCTTTCAGGCGCTCGGCACACCGTTCTACAGTCTGATCGTCTCGGTCTGCCGCCAGATCTGCGTGCTGCTGCCGGTGGCGTATCTGCTCTCCCTGACCGGACGGCTGGAGCTGGTGTGGTGGTCATTCCCCATCGCCGAGCTCGTGAGCCTGACGCTCTCGGCCATCTTCCTGCGCAGGACGCTGCGCGCAGCCGGCGAACGCCTGAGCCAAAAATAAAAAACAGGAGACGCCGTCCGATGGATGGCGTCTCCTTGCTGTATTCTGCGCTTACAGCCCCAGACCGGGGATGTTCAGACCGCTGGTGAAGCTGTTCATGCGGCTGCTCATCGCATCGTCCGCCTGACGCAGCGCCTCGTTGACCGCGGAGATCACGAGGTCCTGCAGCATCTCGACGTCCTCGGGATCGACCGCCTCGGGTTTGATGGTGAGCGCGGTGATCTCCTTCTTGCCGTTCGCCGCGGCGCTGACGGCACCGCCTCCGACGCTCGCGGTGAAGGTGGCCTCCTCGACCTCCTGCTGAGCCTTCGCCATCTCCTGCTGCATCTGCATGAGCTTCTGCTGCATCTGCATCTGCTGCGCCGCCTGTCCCGCGCCGTTCGAGAAGCCTCGGCGCGCGCTGTAACCCTTTGCCATATCCGTATTCCTCCTGATGTTACTTGATGTTAAAGTTATCGAACTTGCTGCCCATACGCAGCAGGTCCTGGAATTTGTCGCGTTTTTTTCCGTCCTCCGGCTCGCCGACCACAAAGCGCACGGCGACTGCCCGGCCGACGCTCTGCCCCGTCACCTCACGCAGCACCGCGGCGACCGCCTCAGTATCGAGCATGGCCTTCGTCACCGCCGTCGGACAGTAGACCGTCAGCACGCCGTTGGCGAGCCGCCCGTCCGCCTGACCGACGAACGCGCGCTTGTCGGGCGTGAGTCGGTTTTTGTAGCTCTCCATCAGCGCGAGCCAGATGTCGCTGTCACCGGTCGGTGCGGACGCTTCCGCCTTCGGCTCTGCGGCCTGCGGCGCGGGAGCCGGCGTCGCGCTCTGCGGACGTTCCGGCTCTGCCGGCTCGCCGTAGGGCGGGGGAGCGTCGTCAAAGGATTCGTCCGCCGGCGCGGGCACGCTGTCCTCCCACGGGGGAGGAGCCTCGTCCTCTACGGCTGTCGGCTTCGCCGCAGCCCTTGCGGGAGCGGGCTTCTCCGCCTGCGCGGGCACCACCTGCGCCGCGCTTTCCGCGGCAGCATAACGCACGCCCGCGGCCATCTGCTGTTCGAGCCGTGCGAGCCGCGCGTTAATGGCGCTCAAATCGCCGGAGAGCGTTTCGTCGCAGAGCTTCAGGAGACACAGCTCCGCATCCGTGCGGCGGTTGACGCTCACGTTCATGTCCGCCGCCGCGCGCTGGAGCGTGGTGCAGATGGCGATAAGCCGCGCGCTGTCGGCCTGCCGCAAAAGGCTGCCCATCGTCTGGCCGTCGTAGCCACCCGTGAGCAGCGCCGCGCCGCCCTCGGGAGCCGTTTTGGAAATGAGCAGGTCGCGCGCGAGCGCGGACAGCTCGCCGAGCACCGCGCCCACGTCCTTGCCACTGCCGTAGAGCCGGTGGAGCAGCAGCAGCGCGGCCTTCGTGTCGCGCCGCAGAACGCAGTCCATCAGCTGCGCGGTTTGGAGGTTGCCCGCCAGTCCCAGCGCGTCGAGCACTGCCGCGCTGTCGATGGTCCCGCCCGCCGCCGCGCACTGGTCCAAAAGACTCAGCGCGTCGCGCAGCGCGCCGTCGGCAATGTGCGCGAGCAGCTCCGCACCGTCCGGCCGGAGGTCGATGCCCTCCTGCTCCGCGATGTAGTTCAGCCGTCCCACGATCTCGCGCGGCAGAATGCGGCGGAACGCAAAGCGCTGGCAGCGCGAGAGAATGGTCGCGGGCACCTTGTGCAGCTCGGTCGTCGCCAGAATGAACATCAGGTGCTCCGGCGGCTCCTCCAGAATTTTCAGCAGCGCGTTGAACGCCGCGATGGAGAGCATGTGCACCTCGTCGATGATGTACACACGCTTTTTCACCTGCGCGGGGGAGTAGATGGCCTCGTCCCGCAGCGCACGGACGTGGTCCACGCCGTTGTTCGAGGCGGCGTCGAGCTCCATCACATCGAGAAAGCCGCCGGACTCGATGCCGAGGCAGCTCTGGCATTTGTTGCAGGGGTTACCGTTCTCGGGGTGCTCGCAGTTGACTGCCTTGGCGAGGATCTTTGCGCAGGTGGTTTTGCCCGTGCCGCGCGTGCCGGTGAAAAGGTAGGCGTGCGAGAGCCGTCCCTCCGCGACCTGCCGCTGCAGCGTTTCGGTGACGTGCTCCTGCCCGACCACGTCGGAGAAGGTTTTGGGCCGCCACTTGCGGTACAGCGCCTGATACATACCACATTGCCCCTTTCGTGAGGATAGAAAAGGTCCTCCGTATACAGCTGCGTGACCGGCGCCCTTGCGGCACATGACTGGTCCCGCTTAATGCTGCTCGGTTCCCCGCCTGACATGGTTCGCGGGCATTCATTGCGCAAGACCGATCCCGCAGCTGTATGCGGAGGACGGATAACAAAAGATATTATACGATACGGTTTTCGGAAAGGCAACAAAAATTTTTTGAAAAAAGTGAAAAAAGGACTTCACAAATGAGAAAAGCTGTGGTATGATATGCGGGCTGAAAAGTTCATGGGCCTGTAGCTCAGTTGGGAGGGCGATCCCGACATAAAGCGGGCCCACTTGATGATCGATATTTTCAGCCAAGTTAATATTTGGGCCTGTAGCTCAGTTGGGAGCGCAAGCGGTATGGTTTTAGCCCCCACTTTTGGTCCGGTAACTCAAATGCTACGCATTCGGGTTACATCTCAATTTAATAGTTAGTCAGGTAACTCGTATGGTATCCCATACGGTATAGTTACGGGCCTGTAGCTCAGTTGGGAGAGCGATCCCGACATAAAGCGGGCCCACTTGATGATTGCTATTTTCAGCCAAGTTAATATTTGGGCCTGTAGCTCAGTTGGGAGAGCGTACGGTTCGCATCCGTAAGGTCGTGGGTTCGAATCCCTTCAGGTCCACCATCAAGCAGAAGTCTGAAGCAGTGATGCTTCGGACTTCTGCTTTTTTTGCGTTTCCTGCTCCAAAGTAAACACCTTGAAGTCCTCAAAGGACACATTAAACTCTATCTCAATTTCATAGTCCTTATGAACATACACGCCTTTCACAAACTGCGCCACGATCATTTTCTTTGCTTCAAAGGAACAGTTATCGTACATTTCGGCCCAGCTCACGATTTGCGAGTATTCGGCCTGTATGCTCTGTGTACTGGCGATGCAGTGCTCAAGAGACTGCTGTGCTTCTTCAACGGCTGTCTCAGCCGCTTTCAGTGCGGCCTGCGTTTCCGTTACAAGGCTGTTGAGAAAATCCACATTAAACTTGCTGATGCCTTGTGCGACCTTGATGCCCTCGGCCTTTAGAGCTTCATACTCCCTCATTTTGTTTCGCTGGTTATCCTGCGCCAGTTTCAGCTTTGCTACGGCCAATTCAACGTCTCGCGCCTGCTGTTCCCGAACGATTGCTTGTGCAGGGACATTCTTGATGTGCTCAAATTGCATACGGATTACTCGGTCTACGATGGCGTCCAACTTCGTCACACCGTAGCCGGACTGTCCATCACACGCCCCAGGGTGCCGTTTGTTGTAATGGCATTGATAGCGGGCGCGGACCTCACGGCGAACGGTGCCGTCCTTTCGCACATACTTTCTGCCGCTCGTTGTCAGTGTGAGCCGACCGCCGCAGTGACCGCAATAGATGTTTCCCACCAGCAAGGACTGCCCGCGCGTGTTGAGCGGGACTTCATTGTGGTGTGTCTTGCGTTTTTCCAACACCTCTTGCGCTCTGCGGAAAATATCATCATCAACGATACGCAGTTCCTCAATAGGCTCGGACTTGCTTTCGCCGTTGCTGATAATTCCCGTATAGAGTACATTTTTAAGAATGCGGTTGATGGTCGTTGTCGGGATATTTCCACCGCGCTGATTACGGATTCCCTGTTCGGACAGGAAATTGCAAAGGCGCTGCGCTCCATAGCCCTCAAACACGCACTTCTGAAAGATAAGCCGCACGATCTCCGCCTCATCCGGAACGATCTCCAAATCATAAACTTCCTTATTGCGCTTGTTCGTTCGTCCTCTATTGATGGGGCGATAGCCGTAAGGGATCATCCCGCCGGTGTAGTGGCCCTCTTCGGTGAGCTGACCGATCCTCGTCTTGGTACGGATAGAGGTCTTGATGCTCTCACCGGATGCCTGCCAATAGCGGATGTAGTTCAGGAGCTTGTCCACATGGGTATCAAACCTCTGCTGTCCCTCGGTCGCGCTCCATACCTCAATGCCATTCTTGACAAACCACTCTACAACAAACGGCGTCTCGTCGTCGCGGCGGCCTAAACGGTCGAACATGAACACAAGGAGAATATCAAACTTTCCTTGCAGAGCATCTTTCTGAATTTCCAAAATGGCGTCACGGTCCTTTGCAGATACCTTGAAACCTGAAATACCCTTTTCCGAAAACTCCTTGACGATCTCCCACGTTCCCATTTGCTGACAGTATTCCCGACAGCGCTTTCTCTGCATGGGAATGTCGTCTTTTTCCACCTGCTCTAAGGTTGAGACACGATATAGGCAATAGACACGTTTTTTCTCTAAATCTGTGTTCGATAAAATCATATATTCCTCGCTTTCTTGGCGAAGGTGTATATATGACTTCCAACTCAATTTTCAAGGTTCATATCTACACCTATATTATCTCACAATCGAGGATTTATTGCAAATTTCCACAATTTTTGACACTGGTGGCCGCGGATACCAAAATCGACCGAACGGACTGTACCACTTGCGGATTATTCTCTTTCTGATACCGCACCATAACCTTGCAGCCGTCTATATAAAACGGCTCAGTTTTCTTTGGAACACGCGCGCTTTTCTTACTTGTGCTCTTCTTCATTTCGAGTCCTCCATGTAAACCGCCTGAAATCGACAAAAACCGCGTCCTCATGCAGACGCGGTTTTGAAATATTGTTTGTAAACTGCTGACATGGTTTCAGGAACAGACCGGACGGCGGCTGGCACCACCTGCATGGGACTCTCACCCCCTGCGGTTCTCGCAGATCGCCCCCATTGCCTGCGACGGCTCACGGTCCGTCAGGACCGCTTCACGCTCGGACTGTGGCTGGGCGAATGTATCATTATCCTGACGTACAGATCATCGCCACAGGCCCGCCACGGCCTGCTGTGCGTCAAAGGACCGCTCCCCCTTTTCCTCCTTTCTCGGCGGGATCATGGCCTGTCCCTTTCGCACGGCTTTTCCCTTTCGGGCTGCACATCAAACGTATCCGGTTGACCTATTCAGTTCTCGGCTGTCGCCAGCTCGCATGAGCGCATTGCTCATAGTGCGCCCATGCCAACCGGCGGCAATATCGAAAGGTCCTATCGGGAAAGGCGGCAGGATGCCGCCTTTTCCCCTTTGCATCAGTCACGGAGATATGCTGCCAGCATATCAATAAACTGCGTATTGGTCGGTGGCTGCACCAAAGGGATGCCCATGATAAGGTTCAGAAAACTGTGGTCCGGATACCTCCAGCACGTTTGAATCACTGTCCGCAAATTGCGCTCCACGCAGTTGCTCGACGTATGAAATACCCGCGCGGTATCCCGATAGAGACGCTTGGTAATGAGTTCAACGCATTCGGGGTGCTCACGCGCCTGCTCGATCATGTACGCTGTCTGCCGAAAGCCTGCCAGCTTACCGGAAGCGCCGAGCATTCGCAGCAGCCGTTCCGCGTCCAAAGGCTTCTGCAAGGCGTCTTTCTCACTGTCGGAAACGTAATAGAACAACGGCATTGATACCGCTCCTTTCAGAAATGAAATTTGGGAAAAACAGCGGCATCAACAGGGGGGCGCACGCGCTCTGTAATGAACGTTCTCATTTCAGAGCTTTTACATCAAGTCCCCGGAGCTCATGGATCGACGTGTGCCTTTCTTGTTCTCCGCAAGACAATCATACACGACAAAAACCATTTTGTGTTGTCCCCTTCACCTACAATAAACTACCGATGCGGATTGATTTCACACGATGATTGTCGATGGGTTTCGACCGCTTCAAAAGTCGTCTCAATTTGAGACATGTTTCAACAGAATACGACAAAAGCAGGGCGGCAAAATGCCGCCCTGCTTTCCAGTAAATAAGGGAAATTAGGTTTCAGATTCCATGCCGCCCTACTGTGCGCCACCCTCGGCGTTTGACGGGCCCTCATAGACAATCACTTTCTTATCAGTACCGCCTTCATTTTCGCCGCTACCGGTTCCGGTATCGAATGTGCAAACATTCGCACCGGTTTGTGGATCATCATTGCGCGTCATGTTATTTGTCACACTGTTGCACACACCATTCAAATAAATGTAGATAAACGATGTTGCATCCTTGCATTGCCCGTTGACCACGATACTGCCTATGGTAGAAGAGTCGTTTTCGCTCCGCGTCAGCACTGTTCTGTGGTTTGTTAAGGCCGCGCTTCCCGTCATTGTTAATGTTGTAATTGTAGAATTGTCGAGTGTGATTTGCCGCACGCCCGTTCCGATATAGTCGGTAAGCGAATCAATCGTGACATTTTTCAAAGAAATATTTCCTTCAAAGGCAGAAACCTTGATAGAGGCGCTCTCCGACAGCTCGATTGTATTAGTGTTAGCGAGTCCCGTTGTTCCGAACGTTCCAACGAGGACATCAGTCCCAGTAGTAGTGCAGTTTTTAATCGTTCCAATGACAGCACCTGCAATACCGCCAATCTTGTTTTTAGCGCCTGTCATAGTTCCAGTATTGTGACAGCCGATAATCGTTGCCGCTGCGGTATCATTTGCGCCAATTATTCCGCCAGCATTTTTAGAGGAAGAAATGTTGCCGTTATTTGTGCAGTTTTCCACCGTAATCACTCTGCACTGTCCAACAATACCGCCTGCTGCCTTCTCGCCAGTCGCCGTTACCGCTCCGGAATTTTCACAGCCAATAATCTTCAGGTTACCTGACTCATCACCAGACCATCCGTAGATACCACCAGCAGCAGTAGCAGCATCGCCAGTTGTTTTTACTTCGCCAGAATTTTTGCAATTCTTTATCGTGCAATCGCTGCTAAGTGCCCCATACTGGTTACTGTTGTCACCTTGTGCATAGCTAACAATACCGCCAGCTTTACTGGTCGCTGTTACATTAGCCTTGTTGACACAGTTTTCAATGGTAGCACCGCTGAATACTCTTGCAACAATACCGGCAGCATTCTTGCCGCTCACATTGCCCTCAACGGTCAAGTTTTTCACCGTTGCATTCTCAACGGCGCCAAAAAAGCCCACACAACCCTCAAAGGCCGTATCCAGATTGTTGGCGATACCATTGATGGTAACGGTTTTCCCGTTTCCATCAAAATTTCCATTAAATTTAGTGCCACCCTTCTGACCGATAGGCGTCCAATCGCTAACGGTAATATCCGTCATCAGTTCGATGGTCTTGCCCGCGAAATCCGTAGCGGTTTTCCCGTTGGTTCCGTTGACCCAATCGCGGAACATACCAAGCTCGACATCATTGGCAATGTAATAAATGCCCTCGATGGTCTCTGTGCTGTCGTTGTTGGAACATTTTTTGGTAGAAACCAGAGTATCCCAATTGGTTGAGTAGACATAGTTGTGGGTGTGCGGCGGGGTGTAGCTGCCGCCGGAGCTGCTGCCGCCGGAGCTGGTGGTCTCCTTGTTCACGACGATGGAGGAGCCGGAGCCGGTCGCGCTGACCGTGCTGTCCTTGCCCTTGGCGTCGGTGACGGTGATCTTCTCGTCGCCGCTGTTCTCCACGTTGGTGTTCTTGGTCTCAACGGTGATGTCGGTGTCGGACGCGACGTTCTTCACTGTGCCGGAGCCGGTGACAGTGGTGCCCGCCGCGCTGTTCTCGACGTTCCTGACGGTCGTGCCGCTGCCCGCGTTGATGGTCGCGCCCTTGGCATCCTCGGTCACGCTGACGTTCTCGACCTTGGAGCCGCTCTTGGTCTCAAGTTCGGTGTTCTTGCCGTCGAGCGTCACGTCGTTCGCGGTGGAGTTGTTCAGGATGACCTTGGAGTTGTCGCCGGTCACGGTGATGTCGTCGATGTTCTTGCTGCCGCTGACGGTCACGTCCACGTTGTCAGCAGGAACGAGCAGCTTGTCCACGTCGCCGGTCACGGTCACGTCGTCGGCGACGACGAGCACGATGCCCTTGCCGTCAGCCTTGACGGTCGCGCCGGCCTTGTCCGCATAGGTGCTGATGGCACGGTCGAGGATGGTGACGGTGGACGCGCGGTTGATGTTGTCCTGCGGGGCAAGCTCGTCAGCCGTCACACCGCCCACGATACCGGCCTCGATGAGCGCGGCAACGTAGCCCTGCGCGTAGGCGGAGACCTGCGCGGCGTCGGTGTACTTGGTCAGGTCGGGCTTGCGCAGCGGCTCAATGCCGAGCGCGCGGGCCAGCATGACCATGGCACGCTCGCGGGTGATGGGCGCTTCGGGCGTCACGGTGCCGTCGCCGTTGCCGTTGAGGATGCCGGCAGCCGCGCAGCGGTTGATGGCATCATAGTACCAGGCATCCGCCGTGTTGT